>Ga0255759_10000668_pt1 | contig 30808 bp, 20 predicted proteins | sample 101ome_20_FD_179959 | JGI IMG/M metagenome (GOLD analysis project Ga0255759, IMG submission 179959) | Coastal salt marsh microbial communities from the Groves Creek Marsh, Skidaway Island, Georgia - 101404AT metaG (version 2) | ecosystem: Environmental > Aquatic > Marine > Intertidal zone >...
CACCTGCGTTAGCACAGTTAAAGCAACGTAATCCACGCTCATTGTAAATCCATTTTACGCCATAAGCATTACCTGCACCGTGTTGCAATTTACCGCTTGTAACTGCTCCGGCTGCAATTGAGTCTGCTTTAACTTTTTTATAACTTGCATAACTTGCCATAGTTGAGTTGTTCCTTTATACTGACAACAGTCTCCAACCTTGGGCTGAACCTGAGTAAATTAAATCAAACGAAGCACCTTCTGAATCAACAGTCATGTCTGCTGTGTCTCCCATAATGCGTTCTCCGTTACGTGCAATAGTACAAGCATTTGAGTCAAAAGTTTTATTTGCATCAAATACTCTTACAGTGTCGCCTACTGACGGAGAACTTGGTAGTGTGATAGTTCTACCACCACTGCTTGTATCCATAAAAATTTGCTGTCCTGGAGATGCTGTAACGTTTGAAGCAGTGCTTATAGTTTCAAATGAACCAACTGGTAGCCATGCTGTTCCGTTGTAAAGCTCTAAAAAATTACGATCTGTATTAAAACGTAATGATCCTGCACCAGCACCATCTGGACGTTCTGCTTCAGGTCCATATGGTAATGTAGGACCTCCGGGTGCTGTTCCTAGTGATATTCTTCTTCCCATATTACACCTTCCTTATACTGGTAACGCTGTTTCAATACCATATGTCATTGCTGTAACACTAGCCTGGCTAGATCTTACAACAATAATTTGGTCTTCGCCTACAACGACACCTGTTCTTTCTAAAACACCCTTAGGTGCAAGTGCTACATCATACTCAATGTATTCTGAGTTTGCAGGTGTTCCAGCCGCCGCAACAGCAATTCTAATATTTGCTGTGCTAGTTCCTCTATTACAAATATTTACAGTTGCAATAGTATAACTACCTGTCGGCACTGTGTACAGAGAGGTGTTAGTATTTGCACTTAAATCTGATTTTCCTAATACGCCATTAGCCATTTTTTTCTATCTCCATTGTATTTATCAGTTACTTTAAGAAGTATTGTAATGCTACCGGATCTCCCGATATTCCTCCTGTAAAGTTGAGCTGAGCATTCACGTTAATGTTGCTATCATCAGTTGTAGTAATTGTATTACCGCTAATATTTACCACACCTGCTGTGATGGCGTTAACATTTAGTGTACTCGAACCACCACCAATCTGTGAGTTGATGTATGCAATAATTGCTCTTTGTGTTGGAACAACATTATCTGAATCAGCACTAAATGTACCGTCTGTACTAAATTCATTAATAACTGCTCCGCCTTGTCCTAGGCCCACAGCACCTAGTGAAAGTTCTTGTAGTCCTGCTAGTGAGAACGCATCAACATTCAAACTTGCTTGACCTGTTGCCTGTTCAACGTTAAACAAACGTCCAACTCGGAAGTTACCATCTTGGTCAGTTGATGTGTAGAATACTCTACCGCCACCGCCTTCAACAACTTCGTCATTTGCATCTGGATCAATTAACGGTTCTCCAGGATAGTTAGTATCTGCAAAGCCACCAGTACCAATATCTAGGAAGTCATGTCCTGTCAAACGCACTTGTGAATAACGGATTCTGTGTTCTACTCCAGTGTCGTGTGCTGGTGCAGTTTCAACTCCTAGATCTGGTGAAACTTGTAAGTTAGCAGTGTATGGACCGCTACCTAACAATTCTCTTACAGCAACAATCTTAAATACTCTGTTATCACCAGCAAGTGTTAAGTTAGCACCTGCTAGTGGAGTATCAGTAAGATCCTTAACATTTAGGTACTTACCTGATTGATAAATGTCAGCATAACCTGCACCACTTACTGTAGCACCGGCTGTTTCAAAATCTGTACCTCTATTAGAGAATGTAGGTTGACCTAATACGCCGTCTCCAATTCTAACATCAAACACTACATCAACTGTAACGCTTGGGTCAGTAATTGTAACTGTAGGAGCACTAGTGTAACCACTACCTGGATTTACGATTCTAAATTCAGTAATTCTACTATCAGCAACTTTAGCACGGATGATAGCACCTGAGCCGCCGCCGCCTGTTACTGTAACCCTTGGTTCAATGATATAAGTTGTTGTTGCACTTAATGATGCTTCAATTGCATTGCTGTGATGGAATGTATCCCAACCTGCTGTGCCGTCGCTTTCTTTAGCAACATTAGCAACTTTAGTGTTAGGATTGTATGAAGTAATTCTACCGTATTGTCCGACACCTGTACCACTAATAATTATAACACGCATTCCTACATAGTCGCCGGCCGCTGCCGTTTCAGTGTTTGAAAGTGTAATACTTGTAGTGTCACCTGACTGTGCAGTGTTAGTGCTTGTATTATATCCTCTACCACCAAATGTATCAACATCTCCGTCTTCATCTACTGTTGATCCATCATCTGGATTTCTAATACGTAGTTCAAAAATTGCGTCGTTGGTTACGTTACCTGAGCTTGCTGCCGCTCCAAAACCGTTACCAGTAAATGTGTAAACATCTGTAGCATCGCCTGTATAACCTTGACCTGCATTTAAATATTCTACATGAATAATTTCATCGCCGTCTGTTAATACATTTGTAATTTGTGCTTCTAGTTTTTGGTTGTCTACTTTACCTGTAATTGGAACTTCAGTATCGTCAACACCTTCTGCAACTGCACCAAAATCACCATATGAGCAGTTACCGTTAGTACCACGAATCTTACCACCGTTTTCTGCTAGATAACCAATATGTCCGTAGTATGCGAACACTGAAACAAGTTCTGCTCTACCTAAGTTAGTTACCCAAGCACCAATACCGTCACTTAGTACTTGTGTAAAGTCGTTAGCAACAATTGAGTCGTTACCGCCATCGTGCAATGAACCGTCAACTTTAATACCTACACAAGAAGTACCAAAGTTTGTTACACCTTGTACATATGGAGATCTGTTTGAAATCCAAACTTCTGTATCGTCTGGTCCCCAACCTGGATCAAGGCTTGCATAAGCACCTGCACTTGGACGTTTTGTGCCATAACTGTTTGCACTACCAAGTGTACCTGTTAGATCACGCAATGTCATATTACGTAAACCTGTAGCATCGCGTAGTAAGAACATATTTTCTGTTGCACTACCTTCTACAGCATTAGTATAATATTGACCTGCCATTAATGTTTTATAGTTACCTGTGTATTGTAAATCGTATACAAATGCATCAATGTATTCTTTTACATCTCTTTCACAGGCGTCAACATCAAATGAGTATGCAGGATAGTTAACTGCAATATATTTTGTTACATCACGTGCAATAAAATCTTTGTTAAGAATTAACTTTCTAACGGCTGCCATCATATCTTCGTCGTCGATTCTTTCATTGCTTCCGCCAAATACAGGAACAGTAGAATCTCCCGAAGCACCATTAATTTCATAGTTAATCTTGTCATACAATTGATCACATAAGTTTTCTGCAACAGCTGATTCAGTTGCTGTACCATGTGGTAAACTTGTATTCTGTGTTAATGTGTTACCTGTTTGTGCAGTAATTGCAGTACCTTCAATGATATCATCAATGATTGACTTCATGTGCAAAATACCTGCAAGCGAGTAAGTAACATCACCCGAATCAACTAGCGACCCTGCTGGTTTAATTTTAGTTGAACGAAGTTCGTCACCTTGAATTACTGTATTAGCAGGAACTCTAATTGGAAGTACTTCTTTAAATTCTCCAGTTTTAACATTGATAGTTTTATGAACAACTTCTAATGCAGGAACAGTTAATCCACCGCCTAATTCTACAGCATCACTCATTACTTCGTGTAAGTTACCAATTCTAGTATACACGCCAGTTTCAGGAGTTAGTGTTGCATCTTTAACTTGTAAAATTGGATTAGCAACAGAACGTTCGTTTTGATAATTAACAGCTGGATCGGTTGAATTAATAATATCTTCTAACAATGTTAGCATGTAACCTAGTGCCGCAACGTTTTGAGATTCGCCGCCAACGTTAAAGTAATCACCATCTGCTTGATCAATAAACGCATTTGCAACTCTTCTAGTGTTAGTGTTACCGCCATGTCTAATATCTAGTACAATAGCATCTAAAACAATACCAACTATTCTTTCAAATGCATCGCCGTCAAAGTTAAAACCAATAAAGAACGGTGCATTTTCATTAACAATTTGTTCTGTACACCAGTTACGAATTTCTGCTTGTACAAACTGTCTGTTAACTTCTAGTAAGTATCTTGCGTTTGGATTTAAAGGTCCGTTAAGAACTTGTTCAGCCGCATAGCGTACTGTTTTAAATGGTCTATCTAGTGTTGTACCGTTTGTTGGAGCAGGTGTATCAGCTCCGTTGGTTGCAACATAGTAAATATGTTCTGTTGAGCCAAAATCTTTCCATTCCGGAATACCTGTGCTTGCTACACTAAGAACTTGTCCTTCACTACCAATTGGCAGTCTTGCTGGACCTGAACCACTTTGATAAAGAATATCACCTTCTGTCGTTAGTGAACTTTCTTCTGCACCAGATGCTAGGTTATTCCAATAATCGCCTAGCGAATCATTGTCTGGACGTTTTGGTGTATCTGATGTGTGTGCTTGAATACAAATATAACTGATTAAGCCATAACGCACTGCATCACCTGCATCATAAAATGTTGCAGTTGTCCACTCGTCTTTCCACTCAATACCTTGGTTTAGTCTTTCCCAATAAGTTGCATTTGGTGGGCGTTGTGCAGATCCTTCGTGGTTTGTAACACACAAATAAGTATAACCACCTAGTCTAACAACATCGCCTACTCTATACTCTTGAGTTGAAGAATCATCTCCCCAGTCGCCTCTTAAACGGAATCCACTGGTTAGTAGTTCCCAAATTGCAGTGTCAGTTCCTGGTTGAATGTTAAAGTTGTTTACTGCGGCTACATATGAATATCCGCCAAATGTTACAAAGTCACCAGGTTGATAGTTAGTATTGTAATCCCAACTATCTTCAAACTCTAGACCAGGTACAAATACTTCCCAGTTATCCTGATCTGCTTTAAGTGTTCCTGTTCCTGAATCATCTGCGGCAACTACTGATGTATGATAAGTTGTACAAATCCAAAGAGTTGCACCATACTTGACAATATCGTTAATTTTATATCTAGTATTATTTGTCCAAGCACCTTTATAATCAAAACCTTGGTTTAAATAATCCCATTTAGATTGGTCGTCTTCTAGTCCGTCGGCATTGTTAGCGGCAGATGTATGTCCTTGGTTACAAACATAAGTTGTACCACCATACTTAACAATGTCTTGTATTTTATATCTTGTGCTAGGTGCCCAGTTGCCCTTCCAATCAACACCTTCTGAAAATAAATCCCAGCTAAGTTGATTGGCTTCAAGACCTAGAGCATCAGTGGCCGCGGCAGTATGACCTGTGTTACAGAAGTAAATATTTCCTCCATATTTTACCAAGTCGTTTGCTTTGTACTGTTGCCCAGCTATCCAATTGCTTCTCCACTCAATAGACGTTGCGAACAGATCCCATTTTTCCTGGTCGTCTTCAAGAATAGTGTCTGCTGTATGACCTTCGTTACAGATGTACAAAATACCACCATATGCAACAATATCATTTTCTTTGTAGAAAGTACCAGTTACCCAATCGCCTTTCCACTCTTGACCATCACTAAACTTATTCCAGTTTGTTTCGTCTGTATAAAAATTTGAAGTACTTGTGTGACCGCTAATACATACATATGTTCGACCACCGTACTTAACAATGTCGTCTTTTAGATATTCGGTGGACGACGACCAAGTGCCCTTCCAAATAAATCTAATTCTACCTAACTTAAATTCTGCCATTTTTTGCTCCGTTCGCTAGCTTTATACTATTTATCTTAGTTCGAGTTGAACTCATCTCTATCTACATGTCCATGGTGGAATAGTGCTTGTGCCGCCAAGTCACCGCCCATTTGCCCGCTGTTCATGTTTACATGTTTATCTACATTCATAACACCTTCCGTTGTTGTTAATACATTGCTTGTAACTACAACAACACCTGCTGTTAAACTGTTTGTAAACACTGTTGCACCACCGCCTGTAATTCTATTTTCAATGTAGGCTTTAAGTGCTTTTTGTGTTGGAACAACATTATCTGAGTTTGCAGTAAATGTATTATCTGTACTGAATTCTCTAATAATAGCTTGTGTACCACCAACTTGAATTCCGCCTAAGCGTAATTCTTCTAGACCTTCTAAGTCAAAGAAATCTGCATTAAGTGTAACACCGCCTGTTGCTTGTGATACCTTAAACAATTCACCAACTCTAAAGTTACCGTCTTGGTCAGTTGAAGTATAAAATACTCGTCCGCCGTTTAATTCGTTAACTTCATTAGCCTGTCTAGTTTCGTTAACTGCTGTTTGTCCAAATTTATATAAATCTGGATAGTTTGTATCTTCAAAGTTTCCTGTACCAATATCTAAGAAGTCATGTCCTGTTAAACGAACTTGACTAAAGTTACGTCTAAATGTAATTGTTTCTTCGTGTACAGGAGAAGTACCAATATTCAATACTGGTGAAATTTGGAACTGTGTTCTCAAATTTGGTGCCGTTCCTGATTCTTCAAGTACTTTAACAACTTTGTAAAGTGTGTCGGGCTGACTTGCAAATCTAACGTTTGTACCTGCTGTAATTCTTGAAGGAAGACTTTTAATCCAAACCTTAGTGCCTGTTTGATATGCTTCTGCAAAACCATCACCTGTAAGTTTAGCAAGCACAGTTAAACATCCAGTACCTCTGTTAATATATTCAGGTTGTGCAAGAACATCATTATTAACATTTACTTCAATTTGAGGTTCAATATATTCTTCTGGATCTACCATTGTAATAGTAGGTGCTATTACGTAACCTGAACCTGGATCAAAAATTTCAAACTCGCTAAGATTGTTGTTTCTAATGTTAACACGCATAAGTGCTCGCTTGCCGCCTCTTAGTCTTACAATATCGTCACTTGATCCTTTACCTAGGAACGTTGCTTTCTGTGCGTAGTAAGATCCAGCAACACTAGTTACTAAAGGATTATCAGTATCAGAAACTGTCCAATGAACACCTTCATCTGAGTATGCTGTGCCTCCTAAATTACCTACTGCAACAAAAGTACCTGCTGAATATGCTACAGACCAATTTTCTCTAACACTATCACCTTTAATGTCGCTGTCTAACCAATTAACTACATCTGCACTATAGAATAATCTATCTGCATTATTCATTGCAAGTATCCAGGTATTATTACCATATGCAATATCGCTATACTGTTCACCAGCTGCCGGAGCCGGAAGTGTAACTTGTGTCCAACTAGCACCGTCGTTGATGCTATATTCTAAATAACCGTCAATACTTGCGACTACCCAAGTTCCTTGTCCGTATTCAATACCGACCCAGTCTCTTGCGGCATTTAGTGTAACCTGTGTCCAACTGCTAGGTGCAACAGAACTGTCTCCAACTGTAGTAATAGTTCCTTTATAAACAACATCATCATTTGATGTAACCATTACAATGTCATCATTTGTGCCGCCAATAGCAATACCTGACCATGCTTCTGCACTAGGTAGCGTTACACTATCCCAAACTGATCCATCATTACTAAAGTATAACTTATCGCTGTTGTTACCAATAAACATCATCATAGGACCATGTTTGGTTCTAGCCGCCCATGTTTGGCTAGAGTCCATGTTATACAATGTCCATGTATCTCCACCATCATCAGTAACATATACATCATTAGTACCATTTAATGGATAAAAGAATGAACCGTTATCGTGAGCACCCATTTTTCCCGATCCTGCTTGACCAGTTACATTATTCTGTACCCATGTTTGCTGTGGAACATTTACGCGAGGTTCAATTTCATAAAATGTAGTTTCATCAAGATCGAATTCAATACCTCTAGCAGAAATTAAATTGTCCCAACCTGCTGTTCCTGTACTGTAACGGTAAATGGTTGCTACTTTAGTTACTTCATCATAACTGTTAATATAGCCATACTGTCCAGCACCTGTACCTGCTACAACAAACACAGCCATTCCTAAAAGTTGGGCTTGTGTTCTAACTTCGGCTTGTGCTAGTTCTAGTGTAGTGTCACTTCCGCCTCTAGCATAACCAGTTATAAATTTGTAACCAGCTCCGCCTGCTGTTGTACTATCTTCTGGTTGAGGTAGTTGAACATCCGAAATAGCATCTTGTCTAAATTCTTTCCATTGAAGATTTATACCCGATCCCGGAGTAGTATATGTTGCAGATACGTTTGTATATTCTTGTCCTGCATTAGTGTATCCAAACGCTACAATTTCATCACCGTCTGTAATAATGTTTGCGGCAGCCTGTTCTGCACGGTTATCAACAAGTGCTTGGATTGGGATTTCAGTTAAATCGTATCCTTCAGCAACACTACCAAACTTACCATAAGAGTTGTTACCGTTTGTTGCACGTAGTATTCCGCCATTTTCTGCGAGATAGCCAATATGATTATAATATGTAAACACTGATACAAGTTCAGAGCGTCCTAAGTTGGCAGCCCAGTAACCAATACCATCACTTAACACTTGTGTAAAGTCGTTTGCAACACAAGACTTGTTGCCACCATCATGTAGTGCACCGTCAATTTTCATACCAACACACGCAGTACCTAAGGTAGTTACACCTTGTACATATGTTGATTTATTTCTAACCCAAACACTTTGATCTGTTGGGCCTTCACCTGGATCAAGCGAAACATATGCACCCGCTGTTGGACGTTGTGTTCCATAATTATTTGCTTCTCCTAATTCGCCTTCAAGTCCTTTAAGTGTTAAGTTTCTAATACCGCACCCATTACGCACATAAAACATATCTTTTGTTTTATTGTCAGTAGGAATAAGCAATTCTGTTTGTTCTTGTGGTACACCGTGTACATAAGTTTTTTCACTAAGCACAACATCTTTGTCTATTGAAGCAGGGCGAATTACCGTACTTCTCAATTCGTCACCTACAATAGCAACATCTTCTGGAATACTAATCGGAAGAATTTCTGCATATTCACCAGTTAGTACTCTAATTGTTGCACCACCACGTTGTGGAGGAGGAACAAGTGTAGGAAGACTTCCTAATCCGTTGCTAACAACACTAATTACATCGTCCCAAAGTGCAACAGCTCTAGTATCTGCTCCTGTTTCTGCATCGTATCCTGCAGGAATTACTTGCGATGATAAATCATTTATAGGATTTGAATAAGTTGTTTTTGGTAAAACATAATCTTCAATTAAAGTTTTTGCATGTTCAAGTGCGGCGGCTGTTTGACTTTCTTGGCCGTCAATTAAACTTACTGCACCATTATAGTAATATGAAGCATACTGTCTTGTAAACAAGTTACCTGTATACGTCATATCTTCAATTAGTCCACGTACTAAAATTTTTGTATCACGTCTACATTTTTCTCTATCATATGTAAACCCTGACCAAATACCTGTACCTGCATCAATTTGAGCATCAATCCATGCAACAGTTTCGTCGCCGATAAAGTCTTGGTTAATGTTTAACAAATGAGTTGCGTTTTCAAAATATCTAGTTCTTAAATTTGATCTATTTTCTTCGTCTCTCAAAATGTAGTTACACGCAAATCTAACAGTTCTAAAAGGTGCGTTTACACTTCCGCCTTGTGTTTCATCATCAATGCCATTAGTTCCAACATAGTAAACACGGTTGTGTTTATCAATAGAATCCCATGCTGGTAAGCCACTAGTTGATCTCAACACTTGTCCTGTAGTTCCAATTGCCAAACGTTGTGTGTCAACTGCTGTTGAATCTTGGTCATCCCAAGTTTTAAGATCACCAGTTCTTGCTAGTTTGTTTGTAAGTGTACCTTGAACTGCAACAACCCAATAGTTTTGATCTGGCTGTTCAATATCTAAATCTGGTCTTGAGTCAGATTCGATTGATCTATGATAATTGATACATCTGTATAATGTACCTTGCCATGTTACCATATCACCTTCAAAATATTCTACATTATCTTCCCAGAAATTACGGAACTGTCTGCCGTCAATAAGTTTTTCCCAAATATCGTCGTCTGTTCCTGGTTGAACATTTGTGTTATCTACAATAGCAATATACAAATTACCACTAAATCTTACAACATCTCCTGTTAAGTAATCTACAAAACTTGAGTCGCCGCCAAGTGCATTCCAGTCTTGCATAAATCTATAACCAGTAAAGTTAACGTCCCAATCATCTGTATTTGTGCTAGGAATAGTGTTTACGTTATAAGTTAATGACTTATATGTGTAGCCGCCGTATTGTACAATATCCCCTGGTTGATATCTTTCGGCTGCGTCCCATTGTCCTTCGTACTCTGATCCAGGAATGAAAACGTCCCAATTTGATTCGTCGTCTGAAAATGAACTTGACGAAGTATGTGCAGTGTTACATTTTAATTGGCTTCCGCCTCTTCGCACAATATCTGCAACTTTATAACGTTCGCCAACTAACCAGTTTCCTTTACGTTCTATACCGTCAACGAGCAATTCCCACTTTGACTGATCTTCTTCTAAACCAGCATCCTCGTTGTCTGCAGAAGTGTGTCCTTGGATACAACGATAAACAATACCGCCATATTTTACAATATCATGCTGTCTATATCTTGTACCAATTTCCCAAACACCCTTCCAGGCATCACTGTCTGCTAGAATGGCCCAATCGCTTTGATTACTTTCAAGTCCAGCGGCATTAGTTGTGGCAGAAATATGTTGATTTAATGCTTTGTAGACTATACCATTGTAACGCACAATGTCATTTCTTTTATAAAGTGTGTTTGTTGACCAAGTGTTTTTCCAATCCGAATCTGAAACAGCGACCAGTGTCCACTTATTAATGTCAGCAACTAGGCCATCTGTATCGTTAGTAAAGGTAGGACTTGATCTGTGGCCTTCTGTACATTTGTAAATAGCAGAACCATACTTAACAATGTTTCCTTCTTCGTACTGTGTGTTTACAGCCCAAGATCCTCTCCAAAGAGCACCATCTGACTGTAGCTCCCATTTTGGTTCTGGAGGACTAACATCAGTACCTGCTAAGTCGTTTGTAAATGTTGCAGACGTATGTACACGTTTTGCAACATAGGTTTTACCATTTTGCTCAATGATGTCGTCAATGTTATAGTCATAACCTGCAACCCACGGCCCTTTCCATGTAAACCTAATTCTATTTAATTTAAATTCTGCCATTTTTTTCTACCTTTAAGTTAAATTCCGCTAGGATATTCATAACCTTCATTAATACGAACTACAAGTTGTCCTTCATCGTCAACATAATAAAATATAGATCTATTGTCCCATCTATACTGCTCGTAATTTAAATTTTTGTAAACTTTTTCGTGTTTTACATCTCGTCCTTCAAAAAAGTCCTCGCCTTGTACAAAGTCTTCAAAATTATCTTCTTGAAGTCCATTTTTATTAATTGTAACAGAATCGCCTGCTTTAAGTTGATCTGTTTTTTCCATATACAATTCACCGTCGTCTGTTCTGCGAAGACCGTAAAAGTATCTTGCATCAGTTTGTGCAACTAACTCACTTACACTTTGTCCTAAAAAATTACTCATTATACAATCTCCACCATACTTAGAATAACGTCAACACTGTCGTTAAGATTAGACTCTACATACAGCACATCGTCTGCTCGCATAATCATTTTTTCGCCCTTACCAAAAGGCTTAAATGTACTGTTAGGCGGAATTGGCATATCTTTAACTAGATATGCAACTACACTTCCGTCTCCATCTCCTAGTAACACGCTTGCAGTAATAACACCATCTGTCGTATTTGCTAAACTAAGTCCTAATACTGTTGTGTTGTTAGCGGCAGGTGTTGTGTAGATAGGAGTTCTAACAGTGCCAATGTCTTTTGCGATTACATTTTTAAAATTTGTTGCCATCTTTCTTTCCTAAATTGTAATTGCTAGTTTAATAGCAATCTCCTCCGCATCATTATATGTAACCGCACCTGTTGCACCTGCAACAGAAACCCAGTTTTCAGCTACATCATAAATTTCTACTCTATCTTCAATGCTATTGTATCTCATCATTCCTACCTCTGGGCTAGGATGTCTGTTAGCATTTGTACCTACCGGAATAACAAATCCGCCAGTACCTTCGACTTTAAAGTAACCTGTACCTTGCTGTCTTAATATTGTTACTTCACCGTCAACTTCATTAGTAATTACACTTCCGTTGAAACTAAAGTTTTCAATTCGAACTTGACCTGTACCATTTGCTTGTAGTAAAAGGTCTTCATTAGTAGTTATCGTTTCTAGCACATTATCGTGAATTGCTATGTCGTCTACTTCTAGTCTAGCAACATTGAATCTTGCTTGGTTAACATCGGCTACAAGATCACCTCCTGCATAGAAACGCAATACGTTATCGTTTGCCCCTGGAGTTAGTTCTGGTGTAATGTAAGTGTCTCGGTCATCGTCATAAACACCACCTAGTGCTGACCATGTTCCGTCATATGCTTCAAAAGTACTAGTTTGACTGTTGTAACGAATCATGCCTGTTTCTGGAGTTACAGGTCTTTGTGCTGTTGTTCCTGTTGGAAGTATCAAACTTCCTGTAGCATTGATTTCAACAATTTCACTGCTTGGATTTAATACAATATTACCTGTGCTGTTTGTAATAGTGTTGCCATTAAATTCTAAGTCATCTATAACTACATTACCTGTACCATTGGTTGTTAGATTAATATCACCGTTTGATTCTAAACTTTTAATGTAGTTGTCATTAACTTCTAAAGTATCTACAAACAATCTGCCTGTATGTAATTCTGCCCAATTTTTACTTGCACTTCCTAAGTTGTAAGTATCATCTGTTGCAGGAATAATGTCACTGGCAATTTGTGCTGTAATTGTTAAATCATCGCCGGCATCGTCACCAATTTGAATATTTCCTCCAATAGTAACGTTACCACTAACATCCAAGTTGCCTGTAATATCTACATCGTCTTGTAAATTAATTATGCCTGTACTTGCATCTAGATTTAAATCTCCGTTAACAGTTTCAATAGTGTTACCTGAAAGTTTTACGTTTCCTGCTTGTACCTTTGTACCATCGATAATTGTTGTATTAGTGCCGTCTGTAAATGTAATACCTTCGTTGTTGTTAAACAAGAACTCTGCGTTAGTAAATGATACTTCGCCAGTTTCTTGATTTACACGGAATAAATCACCTACTCTAAAATCACCTTTATGGTCAACTGTTGAGTAATAAACATTTGCATCATTAAGTTTTACAACTTCGTTTGCTTGTACTACTGTTGTAGGATCATTGTCAACTTCTTTACCGTTACCGATATATGCAAGGTTTTGACCTATTAGGTACATAACTACGCCAGGTCCGTCTGCATAAATTCCGTATTCACCGTATACTGCCGCTGATGCAATACTTCTTACTTCTCCGCCAAAGTCACTTAGATCAACTAGTTCAAATGCTGTTGCTGTATCGCCACCACTAAATCTAATATCTTGAATAAAGATATTGTCGTCTGTCATTATAATACTACCAACGTCACCTTCAAAGTGACAAAGCAGTACTGTGTCATTGTCAACTACTAATGGAGTTGTAGGAGCAGTAAAGTTAGCAGAATATCCTGTGCCTTTTCTAATGCGTAGTTCGTCTACTTTTACTGCAAAAAATTCTTCTGTTCCGTTATACTTTGCACCAACACGCAAGGGTTTAGTAGTACCTAAATCTTCCGAACTTACATAGCTGTTACTTAGCGTACCGTTAATATAACAACGTAATGTGCCGCTTACTCTTGTAATTGCAATGTGATACCAATCAGAAGCATTAAACACAGTAGAAGGAGTAATAACATCTGTATCGCCTATTGCAATATTAAGTTCAGTTGCATCAAAATAAGCTCTTAGTGCAGTATCGTCATCTGCACCTGCTCTAAAATCAAACAAATTTTGAATGCCAGTAATAGAGTCTAGGTTAATCCATGCTTCGACTGAAAAGTCTCCGGTGCCAAAGCCAAAGTCTGGTTCTGAAATAATTTCTAAGTAATCGTTAGTTCCGTCTAGTGCAACCGAAGTGCTACCTACTTTTGAATTTGCAACTAATTGTGCGTCACCTTTTGCACTTACAGTTTTTGCTGAACGCTTGCCGGGTTTTTCAAATCCTGTAACTTTTCCATTAAGGTAAAAATAATCCCCATCAGCAGTTTCAATAGTTCCTGTTGCAATTACTGTAGTTCCGTCTGTGTCGTACAGTGTAATTGTTTCTCCGTTACTAACACTTCCGCTTTTTCCTGAAACTTTTAATTTAGTTTTACCGTTGCCTTTTAGTCCGTCGTTACTATCAAATACATACATACCTTTATTTGCAAAATATGTAAATGAATTTAACCATTCAACTCTGGCACCGTTTGTAATAGTAAGTGCATCGACACCAGGTGTAATAAATGTTACGCTATGGAATAGCATACTTGCTTCTCGTGAAGCAGAAACTGCATATGCACCGTCAACGTAAGCACCTTTACCGGCGTCACCTGCATCATAACCTCTTGGGTCACTTACACTTGTTGTGCTACCTTGTGTAATAACACTAACATTTCTAATGTACGGAGAACGTAAATTTACTCTAAAATCCGTTGCAAAACGGAAAGCGTATCCGTTGTCCGGGAATATTCTATTACCACCGTTACAACTAAAAATTAAATCTCTAATAAAAATTCTTTGTCCAACATGTGAATCATGATTGGCATTTAAGTCTAGCGTTAAATCACCAGTTGTATGATCGTATGTTGCGTTTGTTACTGCAACAGGTGCTGTACTGTCACTAAAGTCAACATCGCCGCCACTTACATAAGTGTGTGCAAAAGGACTTGTTCCTACATTAACTTTAATAGTATCTGCGTCTGTAGTTTCAGTAATATTAAAATATCTGCCGCCGCTATAAAAATCTTTAATAGTAATCTCTTCAACTGTTGATTCACCATTAACTAAAAATGCATCATTATATTCTGAGTCAGCAGTTGGTAAAACAGTTACACTTCTTAAACTGTGACCTTTTAGTGTAACACCTTGTGGAACTGTGATTGGAAATTCTTCGTAGTATGTACCTGGATATACATAAACAGTATCTCCACTGCTTGCTAATCCTAATGCGTATTCAATTGATGCTACCGGATCTTGAGGATGGGCACCTCTAGTTGGTTCGTCTGTTCCGTTGTCCGAAACATAAAAAATGTTACCTGGAGTTGATACTAGGTCAAGTCCTTCAAACGAAATATCATTGGTTGTAATAGATTCGACAAAAGTGTCGCCAAAGTGTCCTTCGTCCCAACGTTTTACTGCACTACCTAAACTGTAAGTATCTGTTTGATCTGGGATAATATCCGAAGCAACTTCTGCATTTAAGATAATATCGTCAGTGTCTGCATCACCAATTTGAATATCACCATCTGCACTAATATTTCCTGTAGCGTGTAAATTACCAGTAATATTAGTATTACCTTCAATGTTTACAGTACCTGTACCATTAGCACGAATGTATAAATCTTCGTTAGTGTTTGTATTTTCAATAAAACTGTTATTGATTTCTAGATCGCCAATTTCAACACGATTGGCTACAACAACTTTGTCTGCTGTTGTAATTGTAAATTCTTGTGCGGTTGTGGAAATAGTATTTGTGTTACCGTTAATATTGATATTACCGATATCAAATACGTTATTTGTGATTTCTAAATCTGTTACCCGTGCTACGCCATCAACATCTAAGGCATACTGTGGAGAGCTTGTTCCGACACCTATGCGGCGATTTGTTACATCAAGATATAAAAGGTCTGTCTCAAACGCCAAATCTACGCCGTTGCGTAGTAAGTTTGACTTTAAGAGCGGACCGGATATGCGACCAATTGCCATCTCTTCTCCTTACACACGGGGATCCTGTCCCACCAACCTAATTTTCAGCCCTCGCTCTTTGCCGGTTGACCACAGTATTAGTTGCACTCGTTTTGGTCTTTTAAGTGCATACTATTATTTATCCGCATGTAAGATTATTCAAGGATTACGTTCCAAATATAAGCTAATTCCTCGACGTCTTCTTCAAGAATTGCTTCTACTTGGCCCGCGGCATTGATCCACTGTGTACCATTGTATGTTTCAAGAAATTCATTATCTGTACTCCATCTAGTGTGTCCTATTTCTGGGTTTGTAGGTCTTTCAGCATCAGTACCATAAGGAATAACAAAGCCGTTAACGTTGTCAATTTTTAGATAAGCTCTGTTATCAGTATTTGTTAAATCAAAACTAAACGTAGGAGAATTTGTTGTATCAGTAAGAATACTATCTCCAAATGTTAGTGTTTCGATATTTGTTGTTCCAGTTCCATTTGAGCGTAACCAAGCAGTACCATTAGTTTGATCAGAACTTACAATGTTTCCATCAATGCTAAATTTATGTCCAGAACTAAATCCTCCCGATTCTAATAGTGTTCCATTTAATGTATGATTAGTTACGTTATCTGTCACAAAACTATATTGATTGTTTGAAAGGTCAAGATATGTGTTACGATCTGAATCGTAAATACCTTGTAGTGAAACAGCACCGCCGGCAACAACACCTTCAAATACATTATAGTCAGTGTTATATCTAACAGCACCTGTTACATTAGGTCTTTGCAAACTGTCGCCTTTTGGAACAGTCATATGACTTGTAGCATCTATATCTAACGAATTAGTAGCAGATATAATTAAATCTCTAGTTGTGCCTCCGAGATTATTTGTTACTTGTGTCCAATAATCAAGACTTGGACTAGTTAATGGTAAATTGTAATTTGTGGTATCTTCTAGCAATGTTACTACTGTTGGATCTTGTGTTTCAAGTTTTGCACGAGTTTCAGGTAGCCAATAATCATCAACCTCTGTATCACGCCATGCTAAGTCGCCAGTGTAGCTTGACATTGCCAAATATAGATATTCTATACACAAGTCATTGTAGTCTAAACCTGTTTGATCAGTATACCATGCAAATGGTGGATAGTTGTATCCTGGAACACCGCCTGCTTGATAACCGCCACGTGCAATATCCATTGCCGCTGTTAAGTCTGTTGGTCTTGTTGTTCCAAGATCTGCATAACTTTCAACAAATCCCTTTTCAATAATAAAATATCTTAATATTCTTTCAAGGGTGTGATCTCTTACGCTACCTACACCATCTCCTAATAAATTAATATTGTTAGCATACATTGAGGTAGTTCTTGATTTCCAACCTCCTAGTGTAGTAGTAACGCTTGTTTCTTCTGCAACGTTTTGATAAATTGCAATGCCTGTTAGTCCGTTAGAAAATTGTGCATACATTGTTGCATCGTCTACCACATTGTTATAATCATTATCAAGATAACTAGCAAGAATATTTGCAACATGTAAATGTTGTTCTTTGCTTACTCCTGTTGTTGCCATTACAGGAATGTCAAATACTAAAATTGTATTTGGAAAAACTTCTGATAGAGATTCATATCCTACAAAAATATCAATTATATTTTCGTCAGTTTCTAGTATTTCAAACTCGCCGGTTCGACTAAATCTACTGCGAATTTCGTTATCTTTAATTTCAATATCTTCAAAGTATACGCTACCTGTTCCGGTTGCTTTAAGTTCTAAATTTGCATTACTTTCGTTAGTTCCAATACTTGTCGGACTAATGGTTAAACTATCTAGTTCTACAGAAGTTGTATAAGATGTACGCCACGTTTTGTTTGCATTGCCTAGTTTATAAATGCCTGTTGTTTTTGGTAATAAATTTTGATCAATATCAACTTCAAATGTAATTGTATCACTAGCGGCATCACCTAGTGTAATATTCCCACCAACAGTAAAGTTTCCTGAAGTTGTTACATTACCTTGTACATTTGTATCTGTAAGGAAATTTAAAGTTGTGTCTTTAGACTTAATGTTTAAATCTCCAGAAGTTGCATATACAGTATTGCCAATAATTTGTAAATTTCCGTTCTTTAATGTATCAGAACTAATATAAATTTCATTGTCATCTGTAACTACTCTTACAACACTGTCACTAGCAAAAATGCTTTCAACATCAAAACTTGTAGTTCCGTTTACTTGGTCAACATTAAAGTTGCTACCTACATTAAATACACCTTTATGGTCTTGGCTAGTATGATAAACATTTGCTCCGTTAGATGTAATAACTTCGCTAGAACTATCTACTAAACTGTCATCGTTGCTAGAATCCTTGCCTGTGCCAATATAAGTAAAGTTATGATTAATCAAGTACATTAAACTGTCTACACCGTCAGCGTTTACACCTTGGGCACCATATACACATGCACTACCGATACTTCTTAGTTCTGCACCATAAACCCTAGTACTATCTGCAAGTAATCTACCTTGATCACCTTGTTCTGCTTTCAGTCCTACTGATGCAAAATATGTAAATGAATTTAACCATTCTACTCTAACACCATTACGCATAACAATACAAGGAACACCTGGCGTCATAAATGTACAACTATGGAATAACAATGTTGCCGCTGTAGAGTTTTCATTAACAGCACCGCCGTCAATTAATGCACCGCGTCCTGCATCTCCGCTATCGTATCCTCTTGGATCATCGTCGGTAACTGTTGTACCTTGTGTAATTACAGTAACGTTTCTTAAATAAGGACTTCTATAGTTTACTATAAAGTCAGGAGCAAATGCTACTGCATATCCCTTGTCGTTTACACTGTCATAATAATAATCTTTAATTGTAATATCTTGAATGGTAGCAAAGCCTTCAAGTTCAAAACAGTTTTCAGATTGGCTATCAGTAGTTGGTGTAATTTCTACCGAACGTAAACTGTCGCCTTGAATAGTAATACCATCTGGAACTGTTAATGGAAATGTTTCTTGATATTGCCCAGGATAAATGTAAATTAATGTTCCTCTACCTGCATTAGCAAGTTCAAGTGCCTTTTCAATAGTAGCAACAGGTCCTGCTGGATGAGTACCTCTGTTAGTATCATTTCCGTTGCCTTTTGATACATAGATTACATTTGTTTCTTTTGTTAAGTTAATACCTTGATAAACAATGTCTTTACCGGTAAGTGTATCTGTAAACAAAGATTTAATGTGTGCGTTAAAACGTTTTGGTATAACAGTACTGTCATCTGTTTGACCAATTTTATATCTATTAGTTTCATTAGGTATAATATCGTTTTTAAACTCTGCTAAAAATCTTGCACTGTCAGTACTATCATCACCAATAGTAATTGTGTCGCCACCATAAGTAATATTACCTGTAGCATGAACATTACCTGTTACGTTTAGTGTTCCGTTTGGATCACCTTGTAATTGTAACTTTCTAGGATAACTGTCTGGATAGTTTGCCTCAATATGTGCTTTTAAGGCAGCAACATTTGGGTGATCACTTAAACGTCTACTTGCTGGAAAGTATTGCCCATTTGTAAATTGGCCGTTAAGTGTTAGTGTTTTAAGAACATCGTCTGCTTGAACATCGCCGTCTTGGTCCCAATCAAAAACATCTAATTCGTCTTGTGTAAACGGTGCACCTCTGAGGGAAATTGCTTGTGCTTCTGCATATAATCTATCACCGTCATTGTCAGGAGCACTTGCACTGTCTTTAGGACCTGGGTACCAGTATTCGCCATAGTAATCTTCGTTGTTCCAAGCAGTTGTCATTCCTGCTTTCCAAGTTGATTGGAACCCAACACTTGCATTAGTTACAATAGCTTCGATTGCACCTGAACTTCTTACAGCGTAATTTAAACTACCAAGACCGCCCATTGTAAAGAAGCCGTCTGGGTGTGTAGTTTGCAGTGTAACATTTCCGCTAGGAACACTTGCACCTAAACTACTAATAGTAAAGTCGCCAACCGTAAGACTGTTTCCTAAAATAATATCAGGACTTGCATCTCCACTATTACTTTTAAAAGATCCGTTTACAGTTAGTTTTCGAGGAGTGGTATGAGTATTAACACCAATTGTTCCGTCTCGTTTAATAACAAGTAAATCAGTATCAAACGCTAGATCTGCTAATTCTCTTTGTAGATTTTCGGCAAGTAACTGACCGCCGATACGTTGGACCTGTTGTGCCATTGTAACTCCTCTTTTATGTATTTATAGGAATTACTTGTCAAAATTGTGTAGCACGTTTACAGGTTTTCCGCTAGGTACTGGAGTACCAAATTTAATGTACCAGCCGTCTAGATAAGGTGCATTAGGACCAGTTAAACTGCCTCCTGAACTTTGCAATAATGAGTAGTTTGATACTGGTAACTGAAAAACGTTTTCAACAAATACTAAAATGTTTGCTTCTGCAATAGGAACAGGATAGAATGCATCACCCGAATCTAAAGGACCAAATACTGTTTCTGTTCCATCACCGTTACCTAAGTTTTGATTTGTAATTGTAATTGGTTCTCTAAATCGAATAGGCTTCCAAGTTCCGTCTTGATAAACTTCAAAGTTTGTTTCGTCTGTGTTATAACGTATAAGTCCTTCTTCAGCATTGTAGGGTCTTTCATTTTGAGCACCTTTAGGCACTAAGAGAGACTTTGTTGTTTGCATAACAACATTGCCTTCTGTAGTGTAGTTAATGCCCGGAGCATTTACTGATAATTGTCGTCTATTAAGACTTAAACTTTTCAGAAATCTCATTATACCTCCAAGTAGCTGATTGTTGCCGCTAAGTTAGCTGGTGCTTGACTTACTGCTACAATTTTGTCGCCTGCTTCCATTACAATTTTTTCGCTATCAAATGTAAATGTATCTGAACCTGCAATAAACAAGTTATTTACAATTTGATTTGCTGGACCTCTTGATTGTCCGCTTTTAACAATATGTAAATCGAACTCAGTGTCGTTATTACCGCTTGAGTCGAATGTTGCAGTATTACATACTATTAATGCTGTAATGGCATAGGTTTTGTCAGCCGGCACAGTTAATAATGTTGTATCTGTTAGTGCTATTGTTCCGTTTGCTATTGCCATTTTATTTCCTTAAAAAATCATACTATAAAGTAATGATCTGTTTCTACCAATTACTTCGTCTGCTGTGTCATTACTATTTACGTAATATAAACCTGTAGTTCCAAGTCCTGGCTCTTTACCGTATAAAAGTGTTCCGTCTGCTACTGAAACTGGATCTGATACTTGTTCAGGCATTTTTAAAATTCCGTCAACTGTGACAGAACCTGTACCAAAACTAGCAAGAATTAATTCTGTTCCACTAGTATCCGTTGAAATAGTATTTCCTTCAAACAAAATATTTTCAATAGTAGAATTATTTTCTTTAAAGTTTGCTACTGATGTTCCGTTAATAGTAATATCAAAATTACTTGTAACTGCTTCAACATCGTCGTCTGATAATTCAACCTTTGAATCACCTTGTACAATGTTTTTAATAGTAATGTTTTGAATACCACTAACAATAGCATCATCTACATACTTTTTGTTAGTAAGTATATCATCTTCTGTAACTTGATCTTCGTAGTTGTTTGTTCCGTCAACTCTTACAACACCAGTACCGCTATTAATTAAATTTAAGTCGCCGCCACCGGTTGAAATACTGTTTACACGGATACCAATTAGTGCATTATTTAGATCTCTAAACGTAAACGCACCGCTTTTTACAGTATTAGTTAATGGATCTCTATAGTTTAGAGTTTCGTCAAACACCATGCGTACTGAAGTATAAGTGACAGCATCGCCGCCTCTATCAATTTCAATACCTGCTTGCTGAAGTGTGATACCACTACTACCGGTTTCTCCTTCGTTAATAACAATAATGTTGTCTTTAACTGTAAGATTTTCACTGCTAACAGTGGTAGTATCACCTTCTACAACTAAGTCGCCTGTTACTCTAACAGTACCTGCTTCCACACCTGTGTCGAGACGAATCTCCCCGCCCGATTGTACAGTTACAGTATAGTTACCATTAGGTACATTTAGAAACTTAGACATCTAGTCTGCTCCTTAGATTGCTGTTAATCTTAGTAGCGATTCTGTAGAGTCATCTTCAGTTGCCCATGTATAAGAATTTCCATCATAGTCAACTGCTTTACGTCCTGTAATTTTAGCAATAGCAATAGCCGCACCGCCTGCACCGATGCCAATAATTTGACATTCGTTGTTAGCATTAGGTGTGCTTCCGTCGCTTGTTAAGAAACAAGTACGCTCAATTGTGTCACCGTCGTTTGAACATTTAAATTTATTAGAACCTTTTTGTTCTACAATGTAACCTTCAATTAGGCTTGATCCGTCGTGAAATCTTACTGGAACTGTTGCGTCTGACGCACCAGTTGCACCAAAGTATCTTTTATTAAGTGGTCTTCCCATTTGTTTTCTCCTTATTAGAAGTCCGATGCGAGTTCTAGTCGCTACGCTGTTGGTTCAGCATAAGTCCGCCCTGCGGCACACTATCTGACAAAAGTATTTATCTAAAAAGGAAAAAGGCCTACAACTCTCGCTGTAAGCCTTTTAATAAATTGTGTAGACAGGATTAGGTTTTCCTGCAAACCGGGGACCCGATACCATCTGAAACCCCAGTAGCCTAGTTCCGCTCGGTAGAGCGATGTGACACAGCGTATTTCTACTACCATGCCTGGGTACCACCCCTAACTAGCCAAGTTCGACGCTCTGGTAAACGCCTCTTCCTTGCACTACACTATAAAAGCCGTCGCCTTTATATTAAGTATAATATAGCAAATTGCTACGCAGAAGTCAACCTTTTTCTTACCAAAAAGTTAATTTTTTCTATATGGTGCTGTCTGAAAAGTCTTGTGTAGCACCAAAGGGTATATTTACTCATACACTTCTCCTAGTTAAAGGGTTAAAGTGCGTTCCTTCGCATTATGCTACTTCCGTCCCGTAGGATGAACGTAATATTATTTATCTGTTATTTGCCTTGTCCACGATACTTTTTGTAACTACGTTTTTTACTTTTATTCATCATGCAAGTAGATATTCTTCCGCCGCCGATTGATGTTTTCTTTTTTGTAGTTTCGTGTACTTCTATGTTCGGATTAAATTTAACACGAGCCATAAAGCCTTTCGGTTAGGGTTTTAGTCGTAAAAAAAGGGCAGTGTTGCCACTGCCCTTAATTTTGTTTTACAACTATATCTTAGCTGAATGAAACGTTTGCTACGCTTACTCTTGCTAAGTAGTCTGCCGCGTTACCTAGTGATGACGCAGTGTTGTTCAACTCAACATAACCATAACGTGTCATGAATGATACGACTGGTTCGAATGTTGATGGATCAAGTACAACACCTGAGCTCATTAGCGGGATGTATGGGCAATAGAATGCCGCCGCATCTGATTCGCTTGAGCCTTTGTAACCAACTAGTACGTCTTTGCTGTCTGAAGCATATGAGTTTACATATACTTTCATTGCACTGTTTAAAGTACCAACAAACTTAGTGTTAGTTGGAGCTTCAAAAGAACCTTCAGTTGTTCTTGCGAACGCTGAAGTTGTTGCAGACTGTAGTACAGTTAGAGTGTGTGGCGAAACAACTGCAAAGTTACCAGCACCACGTCTAGTTCTTTGAGCAATTTTGTTTGCCGCTCTGTTAATCATAACAGCTAGTGCCGCGTGTTCGTCACCTACGAATGTAGCAGTACCTGAAACGGCAGCCTGGTCAAACTGTACGTCTGATTCAGCTGAACCTGCTAAACTGTAAAGTGATTCAAGAACTTCTTGGTCGATTTCAGCGGTAATTTCTTGAGCTAGAGCAGCCATGATCTCAGCTTCGATGTCAATGCCTTGTTGAGCTTGTGCATCTTGTGCAGATTCAAAAGTCCAGCGAGCTGATAGCTTTCTGGATTTCGCTTCTACAGTTTGCTTTAAGATCTGAATGCTTAGTCTGTTACCAGCTGTACCTTCAAGAGCTCCTGTTGCGTTTGCCGCACCTGCGTCTGAGCCAGCTTCATCACCTGAATATCCAAGAGCAATCTTGAATGGTGATAGTGCTTCTTCACCTGCTACTGCGTCATCAGCTGTGTCGCTGTAACGTACACGTAGAGTGTGAATTTGACCAACTGGGCCAGTCATTGGTTGAACGCCTACAATCTCGTTTGCGATAACTGTGGGCATTACACGTCTAATAACGGGTAGGATAACTCTGTTAAGAGTTGCAACATTACCTGCTGAAGTAGCACCTGCCGATGCTGTTTCAGTTAAGTACTTCTTAGTGTTTTCCAAAGCAACGTCCATCACTGATTTTTTGTTGCCTGAAAGGCCTTCAAGAAGTGCTGTTTTTGTATCCTGCCAGCGTCCTGTTAATAGTTCTGACATTATATTCTCCTTATTTAATTCCAGCAAGACGTCTAATGTCGACTACGTTCTCTGTGAACGAGCCTTGCTTGCTGATGTCACTATCGATAGTTTCTTTGTTGCCTGTTACTTCTTTGCCTTCAGTGAGTGTTGCCTTTTGCTTTTCTGGAGTGTTGCCAGCCATTACGCTAGGCAAGTATTTTTCAAACGCCGAAGTTAACTTCGCTGTTTGTACTGATTCCAGTAAGTCGTTCATGATTTCCTTTTGTGAACCGCTAAGTGGACCTAGTAATTCATTTAAGGTAGCTGTGCGTGTTGCATGATCTTTTGCACGTCTAATTTCTGCATCTTTGCTTTCAACTAGTTGTGCCTTTTCATCAGCAGACGCTTTTGCTTCAGCTAATTGCTTGTCTTTAAGCTCTACTACTTTAAGTAGTTTTGCTGTTTCAGACTTTTCGTTCAAGTAGCTATTTTGATATTCGTTTGCAAACGCTTCAAATAGTTTACGTCCGAAATCATTTCTGCGAGCAGTTTCGATATCTTCTTTCAGTGTTGAAATCTCTTTCTTAAGACCCTTCTCAACTGCTTCCGCTACCGCTTTAGTACTCTTTTCTACAAAAGTTTTCTTAACTTCTGCAAACTTGGTTTTAGCTTCACGTACTAAACGTACTTTTGTTTCAGCTAAATCTTTCTTATCTTCATAGAATTCACCAATTTCTTTAGCTAATGCTTCTACAATAAATTCTTCTAACTTGGAAAATTTGTCAGCCATTGCTTTTTGATCTTCGTGAAGTTCGTTAATTTCTGAACCCAATTGCTTAACAACAAAGTTTTTCAGTAAGTCTGCATTTTCACGCATTGCTACTGCATACTTTGCTCTTGCTTCTGCTAGTTGCTTACGATCTTCAGCTAGTTCTGAAATTTCTTCAGCTAGTTTGTCTGAGATCATAGAATCAACTGCTTCGGTCATAACCTGCTTGTCGTGCTCATACTTTTCAGCAAATTCTTCACGTAGTTCGGCTGTCACTTGCAAGCGATTTTCTTTAATCTTGCTATTCCAAGCTTCTTGAATTTCAGCAGAGACTTCTTCGCTTAGTCCGGCTCCTTCAAAAAGTTGTTTAAGTGCATCCAACATGTTTTTCTCCTCTTTATTGGAGTTTGTTGATTATATTAATCAACGATTCCTTTAAATATTTTTGTGCCTTGTCATCGTGTTTTGTAGCTCTTGCAAGCTCAAATGCCTTGTAACCGCCTTTAGTGTTCATCAAGTGCTCGTAAATAGGTGTTGGATAAGCACCTGGAGCACTTGGCTGAGCAACGACATCCACAGTAATTATTTCAAAATCTGAAACATGACCGCTTCCGTCTTCTGATACGTTACCAGAGCCCCTAGATGAAACGCCTAGTTTAACTCCGCTTTCTAGCATTGTTTTAACTAATTGTCCCATTGGGGTTGGTAAGATTTTCAATTTTCCTAACCCATTATTTTCGTCCATCCACATCTGAGTAATCATATGAGATACACGATCAAGGTTAATGTTAAGTCCGTCTGGATGATCAACTTCGCCTAACACACTATAACCGCCTTGAATCTGGTCGTTGAGTGTTTGAACAGCCCGTCCGATTTCATTTACAGGATATACACGTTGGTTAGCATTACGCACACCGCCTTGTATGCAAATTCCCTTCATATAAAGGTCTTTGCCTCCGTTAGGATTATCGGTTGACTCAACTACCATCTGTGCTTGGTCAAATGATAGTGTTTCTGTTAGGTTAAACATTCGTTTATGATCCCATTAGACTTTTCGAGTTAGTGCCAGTTTCACCTGAACCTTTTTTCTCAGCACCGTGTCCTTTTGAGTTGTTGCTCATTGACTTAGATGCTTTACCGCCTGGTACATTTACGTTACCTGCGTTATCTTCTTTAGGTCCTTGTGCCTTGCCACCGCTCTCTTCACCGCCTGCTACGATATTGGAAGCTGTGCCACCCATATCATTTTTGCCTGCTACTGGTGATTTTGTATTAGCACCGCTTTCACCTTTGCCTTTTGTTTCAGCACCGTGTCCGCCTGCTACTTTTTCTACGTACTCACGCATTTGTTCTGCTTCAGATTTACGAGACTTAGACTCATTCTTTGCTTCGTCTTCATCTTCGTCGTCTGCTTCAAATGCCATAGCTTCTTCTTCTGGCTCTTCTTCGCCGCCCATGTCATCCATGTCCATGTCGCCTTCTTCGTCGCCCATGTCATCCATGTCATCGCCGCCTTCTTCGCCGCCTTCTTCGCCAGCCATCATTTTTTCAAATTCTGCTTTAAGCTCGTCAAGTGCGTCTTCTAAATCAACAACACGATCTTCCATGTCATCTTCGCCTGCATCGTCCATACCTTCGTCGTCGTCGCCTGCTTCTAGATCGCCCATCATGTCGTCTGCTGGATCGCCGCCCATGTCATCATCATCGTCGGCTTCCATTTCAAATTCATCAAAGTTTTCATCAACTTCTTCATCAGACTCATCAACTTCTTCATCTGACTCGTCTACTTCTTCATCAGTAGTTTCATCTAAGTCATCATCTGACTCATCTACTTCTTCGTCAGTAGCTTCATCTACTTCGTCTTCGTCTGCTTCGTCAATGTCAAGGTCATTTTCTAAAAGACCTTCATAAATGTCTCTTGACTTTTCAATCACAAATTCGTGGAAAAGTTCTTCAGCTTTTGCTTTGTCGTCATTTACTAATGACTCTAGCATAGCTTCAATTTTGCTTGTATCTGCCATAACTGTTCTCCTTTATATAAATGTATCGTAAGGCTGTTGTAATGTATTTACTTAATTGTAAAAAAATCAGTGGAAAATAGGTGAAAAATGCTACTTTTTTTAAAAAAGTATCAACAGTGCCATTGTTTTTTAAAATCTGACACAGAAATATGCTCTAAATTAGAAAGATCTCGAAGTTGTTTTGGTACAAAACTATCTCCGTCTTTTACTACTCGTATATATCTCGTATCTTTATGATTTCTAATAGTAGTTAATGTTTGTCGTTCCCAATTTCCAAAATATGTTGCTGGATCTACACTCCTTTTATAGTTTTGTGTGTCTGCAAACAAATTGTTTACTTTATTATATTGTCCGTTACCTGACGGTAATCCTCTAAAATCAAAACCTAAAATGTAAATTGTATCATAACCGTGCATTGCACTAGCCATCCAAAGTGCTGTTGGACCGCTTGACCAACCTTTGCTTGGTTGAAAATATTTAAAATTATGATATGAGTTATATGCTTTGTTTGGATTGGTCCAAACTTCGTGTTTCATTTGATATCTATGAGCATTAATTTCATTTACCATCTTAACATCTACAGCAATCAAGTAGTCAGGAGTAAACGTTCTATATACTGCATTACAAGCATATATCTTGCCATGTTCTTTTAGTTGGGGTAATGAAATTGGTTCTCGGCTAGTTCCGTTGCCTACCACAAAGGCTGTGGCCATATTATTAAGCTCCTAATTCTGCGTTAGCATTGATGCCATACATCTGACGAAGGAATTCTAATTCTTTTCCTTTGTTTTCAGTATGTAGCTCAGAAGCTCTCCTTACTTTGTTGATTTGAGATAGTGTAAGTCTAGTTTTTCTAGTATCTTTCTTTTGTGTAATTGATTGGTCAAAAGAAGGATCGTACCCTTTGTCATCTAAGGTTTCAAGGGTTTCTCGATCAAAATAAAAGAATTCTCTCAGTTTCATGTTAGTATTTATACCGTTTGCTGTGTTGTGTCGCCTGCGGCACCAGCACCGCCTAACTCATCGCCTGTAACAGTATCAGGTGGTGTTCCTTCTCCTGTAACATCACCGCCTTCAGGACCTGCCATTTCATCTTCTAGTCCACCAAGGTCGCCGCCGATGCCGGCTCCACTAATACCGGCTCCTCTCATTTCTGCAGAACCATCCGGAGCAGGTGCTCCCATAAGTTCATCATTTTCTTCACGCCACATTCTTTCGTTCTCTGCAATCTCGCCTTCGCTTAGTCCTAAGAAACGTTTTAATGCAAAGCGATTTGATATAAACGGAATGCCTGCCATGTTTTGGAATGTTGGCACACGCTGATTGTCTAATTCACTTTGTCTATAACTTGCAAAGTTTTGTGGTGGATTAAATGCAAGGTCAAACATTGAAATATCAACGTTAATGCCTTTTTCTAACAAGTAACGTTTAAACTCTTGATTGAATACTTCAGTTACTAGTCCTTGTAGTCTTTCACAATATTTGTTAAATCTATATTCTTGAATATAAGCAGTACCTACCCTACCGTCATTAAAAGAACTTTGTCCTTCATCTTGTGCCGCAGTTGGCAAGTACGAACTTGGAATACGTAAGCCTCTAATTAATTTATTAGTAAAATATTTTAAGTCGTCAATTTCGCCTAGGTTTGTGCCTCCAGGCAGAGTTTCAACCTTAGAACCTCTACCCTCAGCAGTTTGCGGGAAGAAGTAGTCTTCGTTGGTTGACAGAGGATTATAGCTCGAGTCTATGACATTAGTTCCACCTCCTGTCTTCGATGGGATACGTCTTTGATGTATTTCCGTTTTTACACGCTCCACAAACTGCATAGCAAGGTGTGAAGGCATGTTGCCCACATCAACGTAAAAGACTCTCCTTTCCGGAGCTCGTTGTGTTCTATAAATGATAATAGCATCTTCAAGAAGTTCTTTTTGTTTGTATACTTTAAAGATACTTTCTAATAACGAATTACCAAAAGGTGCATTATTGTCTAACCCTTCTGACAAACTTAAATGTACAATGTGTTCTGCTGGAATAGCAACTTCTTCTTCAGTTTGTTGAAAGCGTGAGCCTGCTTGTTTTTGAGCATTGCCTACCATACCTCTAACGCCGCCAGTTAAATAACCACTGCCGCCGCCAGTTACATTTCCATTTGTATCTAAAGGTGATGTTGCAACTTTGTCTTTAAAGTTTAAATTTACATCTTTAATAACATACTGCTCAGGCTTTTTGCCTTCGCTTTCATTAACAATAATACTTACAACTTTTGCAGGGTCTACATGATACCAAGTTTTAGTTTCTGGATCTCTAATAAAGAATTGATCACCATATTTAAAAACGTTTCTAATGATTCGAAACATTCTAGTTTCAAATCCTTGCATCTTAGTCCACTGTGAAAGTAATTGTTCTAATACTTTTACTTCTGTGTTAGTTGCGTCTTTTTTAAAATCAAATCTAAAGTTTGTTTTGTTGTGTGTGTTTTCTTGCGTACAAAATTCTGCAAGAATATCTAGTGCCGCGTTTACTTCACTATCGTTGTCCATGGTGTTGTATTGTCCATAACGTTCAACACGGTTAGGAGCACCGACATATACATCAGGAAGATAACTTGAATAGTTTGTTCTTGCAGGGCCTGGTTGATTTGCATACTTGTTGCTGAAAGGACTCATTGATCCTGTTCCGCCATTTTCAACTGGCACTACTGTAAAATTTTTCTTCCAACTCATTCAAATTATCCTAAATTATAATTTAGTGCAAGGTTTCTACGAACACGATCAAATGTTCTATCACTTCTATCGTTAACATCGAGAATCGCAAGCATTGTAGTATTTAAGTCTTTTAACAGCGTTTCAATGTTTTTCTGAGTGTCACTGCTAGCCGCTAGTTGTTGTGCCGCAGTAGCAATTTGGCTATTTGTTTGTTGTATTTCTGCTTGATTTTGTGTTACAGTTCCTAGATCAGGAGCGGTAGTATCAACGGTAGGTCCTGCACTTGCAACCGATGTTGAACTTGAGCTACTAGCAAATAGATCAGATAGAGGTTTTCCTTCTCCGCCTAACCAAGTTGGCAAATAGTCAGTAAAGCTAGGCAGTGAAATATCAAAACTAAATGCGTCTACAATGCTACTCCACATTTTGCCCATAGACTCCATAATATCCCAGTTTGCAACAGCATTATATGCATCATCAAATAATGACCCTACTAATGTTCCTACGGCGGCCGCTGCCGCACCGATTGCTAATAACGGAGCAGTAACGGGAGCAAATGCTATAGCTGCCGCAGTTCCAATAGCCGCTAATCCTCCTGCTACCACTTGACCTGCACTAGGTAACATTGATTCTTTAATACTTTCCCAAAGAGTTCCTAATGCATCGCTTACATATTCTCCAACTTTTTCTGCCGGAGGAAGTGCATTTGTTTTAAGCCAATCCATGGTTCCTTCAAACCATTCTGTCATTTTATTTTGTGCCGCATCGCCAAGTGTTTGATCTTCTCCTACGTCAAACATATTTTTTAGTAAACCGTTTACACTGTTTTTAATGTATTCAACTGGTCCGCCTACACCTGTTTCTGCATCGCCAAATGTAAAACTATCTAATAATCCGTCGAACCAATTAATTGTACCTTCAATAGCAGGTTTAAGACTGTTAAACATATCTTTAGCAGTACTGCCACTTATGTCTAAGTCATTAAACATTTCTGTTAAAGATTCAAACAATCCGCTGTTAACAAATGTGTCTAATATTTGACTCTTAAATGATTGCATAGATTGCTCAAGA
>Ga0255759_10000674_pt1 | contig 30655 bp, 7 predicted proteins | sample 101ome_20_FD_179959 | JGI IMG/M metagenome (GOLD analysis project Ga0255759, IMG submission 179959) | Coastal salt marsh microbial communities from the Groves Creek Marsh, Skidaway Island, Georgia - 101404AT metaG (version 2) | ecosystem: Environmental > Aquatic > Marine > Intertidal zone > Salt...
CCTGCACCACCTCGGCCAGCAGGGCCACCATAATAGGTATTCCATAATACGTGATTCTGGTCAGTTCCACCATTGAACCATATACCATTATGGGTATAATTACGACGTAAACGTATACCATAGTTTCTTACTTCGACATTATGTAGAATAGAATTACTGTTTGGATTTACATAATAGTTTGTATCGTTACTATCGTAGAATATTGGAGCACGGAATGAAGCTTCTGCATAACCTATTCCAGCAACATCTAATAGATATCTTGGATTATCTCTATCACCAACTTGTACACGGCCTGTAAGAGCGTTAATTCTTAACGGTGTTCCGTAATGTGTTCCTCTTGTATTTGAGTATATCGCAAATCCAAATTCATCACCTTCTGCTCCACCAGCACCTGGTCCAACATTCCATTTACGATATGCTCCACCTGCATCATAGTTAATTGAAGCATCTGCAGTTCCGTCGTCTTGAGCAATTCTTAATTGTGGCCAAGAACCTTGAATAACAGCTGAACCATTAGAACCTTTTAATCTAAAACCTGTAGCTGGATTAACATAATAGTTTGTGTCATTTCTATCATACATGATATTAGGACGAATATCATTCAGATAAGATACACTGTCCATATCTAAATAGTATGCAGAATTATTAACATCTCGGAATACTGAACCGTAAACATCATACTCAGTTCTAACATTTGAATGATAATTTGTTCTCTTCAGAATTGGCATTGTGAACTCACGAAGAGCGCCACCACTTGGATAGTTATAAAGAACTCTTAATCTTACATATCTTACGCCGCCACCGTCTGAACCGTTATAAGGTGTATGTGATGCTGGAATTGTTGTATGATTTCTAAATGTTTGCCAAGTTGTCTGTGTAGGAACAGTTCCGCCTACAACGAAGTATGTTGTACCTGTGTTACCAGCAATTGGTCTCTTATCTTTATCAAATCTTTCAATACCGTAATATAATCTACCGCCTGAACCTGAAATTGTTTTCTGATGTATTTCACCAAATACTTCTTCACCAGGTTCAACTTCAATATAATCTGAATAGAAGTTTCTATATGCAGATGTTCTTAATACGTAAGAAGAAGAACCAGGAGCATCTGATGATTTAGAGAATTCTGATGTAACGTTTGTAGTATAGTTTTCAGCACCTTGCATGGCTTTAATAACACGTTTCTCAAAGTACATTGTACCATCAAAGAGTGTTTCATCAGCAGCACCACGAGTATATAATTTACTTAACGATATGTTTTCATTACCACCACTGAGGTTATAATTTGAAGCTGCCATCTCTCCAGAGATAAGTAAGTCGCCGTCTTCTGTAAGATTTAATCTGTCTCCGATTCCATTGAAGTGAACAATGAATGCATCTCTGTTTCCTTTCTGGTTAAAGTTATAAAGGTCATGTACTAACCAAGGATAGTTTCCATTAATATTTGTATTGCGGAAACCTATTGAGTATCTATTGTTATGGCTAATACCAAGAGCGTAAGATGTAGAACCAGTTAATGAATTAATACCAATCTCAAGATTGCGCATTCTTGAGCGATTGTCAAGATGTGCAAAGTAACCTGTATTATTTGAATCATAATAAATTGGTGCTCGCATTTGATTATTTGCGAGGAAGTAACCACTTGCTGTTTGTGCTTGTGTACTACCATTATAGTATAATCTTAACCATGCGTTGCGGTAAGCTTGAAGTATCCATTCATTATCAATATCATTATAGATACCAACCTCGTTGGTTTCTCCCATAAAGACCCAGTTACCTTCAATAGAGTAACCAGCCCAGCCAGAACGACGGCCTCCAGTCATTATCGAACCATAATTACCAGATGCTTCATCAATCCAGTAAGATGTTCCATGGTTCATGTAGTATCTTAAGGCTTGAGTTGTATTAAACCTCGAAGTACTTGCTGGATTTACATAATAACCAGTATTATCGAGATCGTACATAATTGGTGTACGAACATCACCATTGACTTGAAGAACACCAGTTGCGCCAGTAAAGAACATACGTGCTGCGCCAGAACTATAACCAACGTTGCCCCATTCAAATGTCTGGGCATCAAATGCCATTGTGCTTGACGTTCTATTGTAAATACGAGATTGCCAAGAGTTATAATTTGTAGTAGTTACACCAAAGTAAAGATTATTGGTGCCTCTCATTACAGCAGGACCAGCAACATCTAATACAGCATTAGTTACATAACCACTTGTCGCACCAGCAGTTAGTTGATTAGCAACAGATGCTTGATATAATATTGAGCGACCATTAAAGTCTCCATAATATGCTGTATTATTACTATCATAGAATATTGGAGCACGGAATGAATTTGGAGACATAACGTAGTTATAGTATGCTTGTAATACATCGTTAGTATCATAAGCACTATAAGTACGCTTAAATCTAAATCGTATAGATTCGTTACTATCGTAATCGTCTTCTGATTGAAGAATTAAGTTACCTGTGTTTGAACCAGACGGAGATTCACCATAAATCTTCCAAGCATCATTGTCACCACGTTGTTGACCGAAGTAATATGTTGGTTGAGCAGCAACACCATAATATGCAGTTCCTACTGGATTCTGCTGTAAAGTAACACTCGCCATAAACGAGTTACTTGCTGGGTCAACAAAATAACTTGTGTTATCTTTATCTACAAATCTTCTTGCGTAAATATAAGAAGCACTACCAGAACCTGTTAAATTTACTGGTCTGTTAAATCTAAATTCGTTTGAACCCGATGAAGGTGATTGTATTTCAAAAGATACTGAATGGTCTGTACTATTCGTTTCATCTTGATAGTATCGTATGTAACCGACACCATCTGTGACATACATATTGAATCTCTGAGTTGAACCACGACCAACATTAAATTCACCAGTCGATTCACCACTATAAAGATTTAATCTTCTTTGTAATGAAGTACCTGCAGGGTCAGTATAGAAATTTGCATCGTTACTATCGTAATAACGAGGAGCGTAAACATTAATAGCAAAATCAGCAGAGTTATTATCAATGTTTAATCTTTGTGTTCCGTTTGTCCAAACTCTAAATGTGTCATTAGCAGCAAAACCGAAGTAAGTATTTGTATCGTTTCTATGTCTGATATAGTCTTCTATATCAATACGATTCATTTGTGAAGTTGAAGCTGGGTCTGTATAATATGCAGTGTTATTACTATCGTAAAATAGTGGAGCACGAGCAGAACCAGCAAATAAAGCATATGCTCTATAAGTTTGGAATAGGCCGTCGTTTCTAAATCTTGCTGTTAGATATGGGCCATTCGAGTAATTATTTGTAACAGCAAAGGCCATGTGAGTACCTGAGCTATTATCATTGGAAACATAAATACCAGCTTGAGCTGTTGTTGCAGAATCACCTTGGAATGTAATTGCTGCCATTCGAGGTGCACCATTAACACCGTTACCATTACGGAAGTGCAATCCTCCTAATACACTACTTGCTACGTTAAAGTTACCATTACCACTAACTACAGCAGAGTTATAACGTAAGTTAACGGAGTTCATCTCACTTCGTGAGTTAAAGTCTCCATAGAAAGAATTATCATCAGCATCATAATATCTTGATGCATAAACATTTGTAAAGTTTGCATTGGTAATATATGCAGAGTTCCATCTATATGCACTTGTACCAAGTTCACCAGTATTATCAACAATAGGAACTAATGTACCACCATCTGCCCCAGATTGAGAACCAAATACATAGTAAGTATCTGCTTCAGTTGAGTTGAAATACCAGAATGCATCACCACCAGTAACTACACTGTCGTCACTATGATAGAATTTAATAGAACCAGATTGGCTATAAGAAAGTTCACCACCATGGTTATCTGAAATTTCTATACCAACACCGCCGCCATTACTTTGTTTATGTAATGTAATTCCAGAGCCATATACTTGGAAAGCATTTCTTGCTCTTACATAAGAATTAGTAATATCAAGTCTAGCATTATTATTTGTTGCTAGTCTAATTTGGTCATTTGCTGGGAATCCAATAAATGTATTTGTATCACCACGGTGTCTTACATAATCATCAATATCTACTGTGTTAAATTGTGAGTCACCATCTGGGTCAGCATAGTAAGCAGTATTTTGATGTGAATAATAAACGTTACCGTAGTATGAACCTGTTGTGTAAATATGCTTATTGTTTCTGGCACGAATATATGTACCATCGAGCATATACCAACCGCCACCCCAACCGAAGCCTAGTTCTTCGTCTTTAAGGAATGTTGAAGTACCACGACCAATTACAAGAGCATCATCATTTGATGTTAATTGAATTGAACCATTGACATGTAATTTGTTATTTGTAAGTGCACCACCAACAACTGGAGTATTATCACCAACAGTATAAGTTACTGAAGAACCACCAACAACTAAATCACCACTATCAAGAGCGATCGCTACTTCATTACCACCACTTGTCCAGAATCCAATATTTCCAGAAGCAACTGGTGTTAAATATAAGTTACCACTTGAGTCACCTCGTATTGCAGCGCCATCAACTCCGTCATGATAGAAATGAATGTATCTGTTACCATTATTAAATGGATTCACGCCAGGGTCAATTCTGTTGAGATACATTAATGAGTATCCACCAGAATAATTACCACTCATTGCAAATGTTGTATTAACACCTGAGCTAATATCACTATGACCAGCTAATGCAATACCACCATTACCTGAGTTATCAGCCCATCTGCTGTAATTACTGATTGCATCAATACGAATACCACCAGCAAATACTGCTGATAAAGAAGTATCTCCAGGATTGACATAATAACCAGTTGAATTTCTATCTACAAATCTATCAGCTAATACGTCAGAATTGAATGTTGCATTAGTATTATTAATTGTTGCTCTAATACCACCGCCAGTTGTAAGTTCAATTGTATCTGCAGCTGGGAATCCAAGATAAGTATTTGTGTCACCGCGGTGTCTTATCCAATCATCAATATGCACTTCTTGCATTTGAGAATCACCAGCAAAATTACCATAATAAGCTGTATTATCGTTATCATAGTAAATAGGTGAACGCATTTGGTTATTAGCTAATACATAACCATTTTCAACTCTTAATCTTTCGCTACCACCTGTTACAACAGCAAATTGGTTAGCTGATGGGAAATGAATATAAGTATCAGCATCTCCGTCGTGAATAATCTCACCAACTAAACTAATATCATTTAAACGAGATGAACTTGCAGGGTCTAAGTAATATGTAGCGTTTGCACTATCATAATATCTTCCAGCGAATAAATTAGGGAAAATACCATCAACTGCTGATGTTAAATATGTTCCATTAACTTCTAATCTTTGAGCACCACCAGTAAATATTTGATAATTATCATTAGCGTTAAATCCAAAGTAAGTATCTGTATCTCCACGATGTACTACCCAATCATCAATTTTTACTTCATGGAATTCTGAAGAACCGGCAGGGTCTGCAAAATAATTAGTATCATCAGCATCAACAAATCTTGGAGCAGTAACATCACCTGTAAAAGTACCTGTACCACCTGATATATTTCCACCTGCAGAAATATCACCACTAACATCAAGTGCACCAGTAATTTGAATGCCACTATTATTAGCGCCTAATCTTTCAGAACCACCAGTTTGTAAACTAATATCATCTGTAGTAAATTGAATTTTTGTATCTACGTCGCCATTGTGATATAAGTCATCATCAAGACCAATCGAATGTAATTGTGAGAAATCTGCTGGATTTAAGAAATATGATGCGTTATCTACATCAATAAATCTTTGGCCTTGAACATCGCCCTGTAATGCAGCAACATTACCTTGTGAAGCTATAATATTTCCTTGAAGAGCTGTAATATTACCAGTATCAGCTCTTAAGTCAACACTCGCAATAACATTTCTATCAGCATCAACGTCTTGTCCTGCTCTAACATCTACACCAGCTTCAACATTACCTGCTACTGCTTCAATATCACCAGTAGTTGCTGTAATATCATTTTGCGCAGTAACATCGTTTCCTGCTGTTACATTACCAGCTGTTGCTGAAACATTACCTGTAGTTGCTGTGACATTATTTTGCGCAATAACATCATCACCGGCAGTAACATCACCTGCTGTGGCTGAAACATTACCTGTAGTTGCTGTAACGTTATTCTGTGCAGTAACGTCACCATCTGCTAATACATCACGACCTGCTTCAACATCTCGTTCTACTTCAAGGTCACCTTGAGCATCTGATTTCATTGCCCAGTTAGCAGCGTTATTTAAAAATCCTATTTCACCATTATTAGAATATAATGTTCTATTATTATTTTGACCATCAAAGAAAATCTGTGCCGGGCCAGCATTATCACCTATTGTAAGGTCACCCTCGATTGTAATATTTCCTGCTGCTGTATCATCAACATCACTTCTTAAAAACTGTTCAGCTTCTAATCCGTCAACTGTGTCAGCATCAAAGCCATTACCTGGCCCTTCATCTGCGGTTGTAATAATACGACCAAGTACTGAACCATTAACTTCTAATTGCCACCAATCATTTGATTCGCTCCAAATAACTTTAGCATTACTTAGAGTTCCGCGCTCTACTTCAATACCACCATCTTCTGTTGGGGAACTTCCAGTATAGTTGGAATTAATTGTAATAATATTATCAGCAAGTAAAATCTCTTCTGTATTAACAGTTGTTGTATTACCTGAAACTGTGAGGTCACCTGAAATTGTAAGATTTTGCTGGATTGTATAATTACCAGCCATGATGTCATCGACATCTGCTCTAACAAATTGAGATGCTTCTAAACCATCAACAGTATCGGCATCAAGACCATTACCTGGACCTTCATCAGCTGTAGTAAGGATTCTATTACCATCAATGGTTGTATTATTGAGACCTGAAAACTCATTGCCTGAGTTAGAAATAACGAGGCGATCGCCTCCGTTATATTGAATTGAAATACCACCGGTATCATTATAGAAAATAATACCGTTATTATTACCTGTGTTAACTAATTGATAATCACCAGTTACTAAGTTTTTGACTTGAAGGGCGGCCGCGTCTCCTTCAAATTGACCAATGACTGCGTTATTTCCGCCTGTGTTCGTAACTTTAAGCGTAGGGGTACCAGCAGTTGCTTGAGTAAGAACTGTATCTCCGGTTACTTGAAGTTTTTCGCCAGTATCAGTATTGCTACCAATAACAGCATTATTTGGTGTCAAGAGGCCATTCTTGACTATAAATTTCTTATCATTGGCCATTCGGTTCACTCTCCCCAGATTGGCGTATTAACATTTTGTTTGTCTTACCTTTATTTATTCTAATCTCTAATCAGTGTTGCAGCTATTTTATATGTTGTTGCATTACTACTTGCTGCAGTTGCATTTAACACGACATTACCTGATTGCATATCAACATCGTATTCTGCTAAACTTGCGTTTGTAAATATACTACCGAACTCAGTTGCATATGCAGTTGAGCCGTCATGTACTACTAATAATTTTGTTATATGTCTATTACTTCCCTCTGTTGCTGTAATAATCAGTTCAGCACTATTATAATCTGAATTACTAAATTCAAATATTGTTGTTGGGAATGGGAAACTTGTTGAAGATTCACCAGAGGTTAAATCAATCTCATCAAGTAAAACATTATTAGCTGTTAAATCAGGAACAGTCAAGTCACCGGTCATTGTATCACCAGTAACATTTACATATCTTGCATCAGCGATCGCAATCGTTAATACTTGAAGATTACCTGTAGTAAACCCAACCACGTGGCCGAATTTATCAAAGTTCATACTCTCAATAACTTCAGCGTTAACTAAATCTAATGTTCCAGTATTTGCTACACTTGAAGTATCAGCGTGACTTAATGTTAAGTCACCAGTTAATGCACCGCCACCAGTAACTCCATCGGTTCCTGTTACTGTTCGAGTTTGAGGTACGAATCTTGCATCAGATTCTGTTTCCGTAAAGTAACGATTATCTAATTGACCAGCATCTAATTCTGTTTCTGTATAATATCTCGTGTCAAGTACACCATCAGTTGCTAATTCTGTTTCGGTGTAATAACGAGAATCAAGTTGGCCTGAGTCAAGTTCAGTTTCGGTATAGTATCTGTTATCGAGCTGACCGGCATCTAGTTCAGTCTCGGTATAAAAACGACCATCAAGGTCGACTTGACTCAGGCCAGTAACATGACCAAAAGTATCTATGACAACTTCTTGTATTACACTACCACCAGTACCAAGTTGACTTGTTGCCGAACTTGTATCTTCGTGGTCAATAGTAATTGAACTATTAGCTACTTGGTTAAGTGTAAATGAACCACCACCGTCTAACGCGTTTCCTGCGGTGATAGTAATTGTTGAATTGTTAATATTGTTTGCAGCTGATGCAGAAGCTGAATTAATAATATCTTGTGCGTGTTGACCATCTAATAAATCAGCATCTAATCCAGACCCTGTTCCATCAACTGTCTTAATTGCAGTTAATATTTCTGCTGCAGTCTGGTCAGCTGTAGCTCCACTTTCAATACCATCTAATTTGGCACCATCTACTGAAACGTCTCTGCCATCAACAGTACCTGATATTGTAATGTCTCCATTAATATCAAGTTCGCCAAAATTGTGTATATCAGCAAGGAAGTGTGTTCCATCACCTGCTTCTAAGTTTAGAGTTGTATTAGCACTATGCCATGTTAGGTCTGCAATACCTCTAATAGCATTTTCTGAAGCTGATGTAATACGACCATCTTCATCAACTGTAATACTTGGAGTTGCTGATGCTGAACCATAAGTTCCTGGAGTTACGGCTGTATTTGCAAGCTCTGCACTAATTGATATAGAGCCATTCCCTAAATCAGTAAGTGTTGTAGAACCTGTGCCTGTAACTTTACCAGATAATGTGACATCAATTTGTGGGTCTGGTAAATTTGTAAAGTTTCCAAAATCTAAATAATGACTACCTTCTTGACCATCAAGTAAATCTGCATCTAATCCTGAGTTTGTTCCATCAACTGTTTTAATTGCTGTTAATATTTCGGATGCTGTTTGGTCGGCAGTTGCTCCTACCTCTATACCATCGAGCTTTGAACCATCAGCTGCAATATCACGACCATCAACATTTCCTGTAACTGTAATGTCACCAGTAACATCAATACCTGCACCAAAGTTGACATTTGCATCAAAGTCTGATATAATAGTATTAAATGCGCTTCCATCACCAGTATTAAGTTGGAAAGTATTATTTGCAGAATACCATTCTGTATTAGAGATACCAGCTACTGCTGCAGTTGTAACAGATGTTAAACGACCATCAGCTCCAACTGTAATAACTGGAATTGAAGTACCACCACCATAAGTTGCTGCTGTAACACCCGAAGCTGCAATATCAGCAGTAAGTGTAGCGTTTCCTAAATCTGTGAATGTGGCTGAACCAGTAACATCTCCATTTAATGTTAATGTTGGGTCTGGTTTATTTGTTGCATTCGTAAAGTCTAGATAGAAAGAACTATTTGCTCCATCTAAGAAGTCAGCATCAATACCAGAGAATTCTCCATCATTATCTAAAATGATTTGAACAATTTCTGTATTACTTAGAATATGTGGAGTATTTGTAAAATTATCATAGTCAAGATAGTAAGTACCTTCTTGTCCATCTAATTTATCTGCATCAAGTTGAGAACCTGTGCCATCAAGAGTCAATACAGCATTAAATATTTCTGTGTTAGACATATCGGCTGTAGCACCGACTTCAATGTTATCTAACTTAATACCATCAGCAGCAATATCTCTACCATCAACCGTGCCACTGACTGTAACATCTCCCGTTACATCAATTCCTGCACCAAAGTCAACGTTTAAATCAAATTGAGATATTTGTTCGTCAAACGATGAGCCATCAACTGTATTAATTTGGAATGTGTTATTTGCAGAATACCAATCAGTATCTGATACACCTGCAACTGAAACGTCTTGAGCTGCAGTTAATCTACCATCTTCATCGACAGTAAATGTTGGAATCTGAGAAGCGGAACCGTATGACCCAGCTGTAACTGCAGTATTTGCAAGTTCAGCAGTAATATTAATTGTACCATTACCAAGGTCTGTTAAGGTGGTCGTCCCTGACCCAGTTACTTTCCCTGTTACATTGACATCAATTTGTGGGTCGGGTTTGTTCGTTGCATTTGTAAAATCTAAATAATACGAACCTTCTTGACCATCAAGCAAATCAGCGTCAAAGCCGTTACCTGCTCCTGTATCACCAGTCGTAATAATACGACCAGTTGTTCCACCAGAAGCGATTTCCCAATAATCATTTGCTTCATTCCATTGTAAAATTACATTACTATCTGAACCACGCTCAACTTCAAGTCCTGCATCTTGAGAAGCAGAACCAGTATGATTTGCGTTAAGAGTAATAATGTTATCTGATAACTGAATAGTCTCAGTATTAACATATGTGGTATTACCAGACACGGTAAGATTACCAGTGACAACTAAATTCCCGTCAAATGTGTCATCTTCATCTGACCTTAAGAATTGGAGAGAGTCAATCCCGTCCAGCAAGTCGGCATCTAAACCTGAACCAGCTCCGTCAACAGTTTTAATTAAAGTTAATAAATCATTAGGGTCTGCACTAAACTCAACGATGGATTCTGTTCCACCGACATCTTGTTTAATGAATATCTTACCGTCAGCAGTGTTTATCGCTAATTCACCTAGCTCTAACTGAGAGGTAGTAGGGACTCTGCCTGCAACGGCACTTCTTCTTAACTTAATTAACGTTGACATATGTATGTCCTTTATATCATATAAGCCTATTTAGGCGATATTAAAAGGTTCCTCCATCAAGTGTTGTGACTGCTACATCACCACTTGTAACTGTAAAGTTTGCTATATTAAACGAAGCAACACCAATATTGGAGTCACTCGCCAATTCACCAGCAATTGTTATTTGGTTATTCGCAACAGTTGTATCTATTCCTTCACCGGCTGCAAAGGTAATTGTTTGGCCAAGAGCAACTGTATCTACAGTTCCAGTCTCAGCAGCAATACTAATACCATCTGTTGTGAGTGTATCTAATTCTGTTTGTAAAAATCTTTTATTTACTGCATCTTGGGGGTTGACAGGGTCTGCTAATTGTGTTATAATATTGTTATCAACAATTAAATTACCATTAGGAGATAATGTAATATCTCCACTAGAGTTAGAGATAGTATTATTGGCAAAAGTAAGATTACTTCCAATAACTACTTGCCCATCAACATTTATTCCCTTAATACGAGAGTTATAACCAGCTGGATTTATAAGATAATTTACATCTTGGCTGTCAATAAAGTTTCTTGAGAACACGGAACCATCAGTTGTATACCAGCTGTTATTAGTCGTATCAAAATATGTACCAAAGTTAAATGAACTACTTAGGAAACCAAGTCGTGTTCCCTGAGCATACATGTACATATTGGAAGCACCAGTACCAAATGTAAGAGTAGTACTAGATTTATTGTAACCAACATGCAAGTCTGCAATTCTTGAGTCACTTGCTGGGTCAACATAATAGTTAATATCATCTTTATCTACAAATTTGGTAGCTGTCAAAGCACCGTTAGCAGTATCACCACCTTCTACATTTAAGTATCGTTGGTCAAGTGTAACTAAATCATATGAAGTTGCAATAGAAACATTTGAGTTATTTTGTACTGTACCACTACCTGTTACAGCTCCAGTTAATGTAATATCAAATGGGTCTACTACAAAATCAAGTTTCTGCGCAGCATTATTTGATGTAACTCGTATACCACGCTCAATATTACCATTTCTAACAGCGTCTTCGATAACGCCATAAATGGATGGAACGAAGTCAACAACCGCGTTGGACGATACAGATAGTGGAATATTGACAAGAGAACGAACACGACCATAAACGTCAAACTCAAAGTTTGGAACCGTGCCTTCAACACCAGCTTCTCTTAAACCTGTAAATGATTGCCATACTGGGTCTAATCCAATTTGTACAACATTGTTTCCAGTATCGTATGTTTCAATTGTAAGAGCAGTACCAATCTCAATTGCAGCTCTATTATTATCTTCAAGTAAATCTAAATTGTAAGTATTAGCAGCTTTGGTAACAGTGAATATTCTTGAGAATCCACCATTTTCTAAATAATTATAATTGACAGCATGTGAATTTGCAGTTGGGTCAGCAACACCAATAATCTGTGTATTACCTACATCTAATACACCACCTGTTCCCAAGTCTAAAGTAAGATTAGTTGCAGCTGCTGTTGTAATATTACCAGTAGGACCAACTTTAAATCTTGAAGTTCCTGCTGTAACAAAGTTTAATTCGTCGTTATCAGCTCCTGGGCTATCTTCTGCTTCAATAAATGTATCTTGGTCAACGTCTTTAACACCACCAAGTGAAGCCCATGCTGTTCCACTATATCCTTCGAATACTCCATCAGTTTCGTTAAAGCGAATCATACCAGAAGCAAGAGGACTTGGTCTTTCTGCTGTTGTACCAACCGGTACTGTAAATGCTCCAGTAGTATCTACTGTTATAACTTCAGTATCACTATCGAGTGTTCGTATATGTAATGTATTCCAATTAGAACCCGTTTGACCTAAATCGTAAGTGGCATCATCTTTTGGTATTAGGTTACTTGTGAAATCAGCAACTACATTAATTGTGTCTTGTACTTGGTCACCGAGAGTTAAATTACCAGCGATCGTTACATCACCTGTAAATTCTCCATTACCATTAACATAGAAAGTAGAACCATCCCATGTTAAATCATTACTATCTGTTAACTCTCCATCTGTTCCAGCAAAAGTTACTCGACCTGATGTTAAATCTAAAACATTAATACTTGGTACTGTAACTTGTGTACCACCAAATACTGAGTCATCACCAATTGTAAGTCCACCAGAAATATCAACATTACCAGTAACATCAAGGTCTACACCATCATAGGTTAAACCAGAACTACCTTGTAATGCTCCATTAGCTCCAGCTACAAAGACTTGATTTTGTTGAACTGTTTCGATTGTTGGTGCTGTAAGGAATGCAGAAGTTGCATTCACAGTCATGTGAGTACCATCAAATTGAATATTGTTATTCGATGATAATGCGCCAGTATCAGATACGAACATCATTGTGTTCGCTTGAAGGTTACCTACTGATAAGCTGTCGCCTGATAAACCACCTGATGTACTAAAGTCACCATCAACTGTAATACCACCAAGGATTGTTAAATTAGTACCATCCCATGCAAGGTTGGCTTCATTTCGTACATGACCATTTGGACCTGAGTATACAATACCACCAACTTGCTGTAAGTCATTAATGTATACACCATTATTTGCTTCAAGTCTTCCGTCTGTACCGTCAAGTCGTACTGAATTATCTTTAAAGTTTAAGTCACCATTTGCTTCAATGACTAATCTTTCAACACCAGCTGTCTTAAATTTAAGTTGGTCGTTATCTGAGCCTGGTGAATCTTCAGCTGTAATTAAAGTATCTTTATCAACGTCTTTAACTGAACCGGCTAATTCTGACCAACCATTTCCATCATAACCTTCAAATCTGTCGTCTGAAGTATTATATCGAATCATACCAGTTGCAGCTGTCGGTCTATCCGATGTTGCACCAACAGGAATTGTAAACGCTCCTGTTTCTGCAATTGTAACTACACCAGTATCACTCTTAATAGTTGGAGTAAATACTCTAAACCAGTTTTTGCCTATTGTACCTAAACTATATAAATCAGAAGCGTCTGGAATAATATCAGAAGTAAAGTCAGCAACTACATTAATAGAATCAACTGGAGTATCACCAAGAATAATATTACCACCAATAGTGATATTACCGGTGATATCAGCATGACCATCTACATATAAAGTATCATTATTAAATCTTAAATTATCGCTATCTACAAGCTCGCCGTCAGCTCCAACCGTAACAACTCTATTTTGTGTTAAGTCATTAACTTGTACACTACCAAATTCTGCATTTCCAGGAACTTCAAGAATATCTAAAAATACACCACCAGTTGCTGTGATTGATACACCATCAAAAGATAGATTAGCTGAATTAATTAATTCGCCATTTGCTCCTGCGTAAATAATACGACCTTGAGCTAGGTCTAAAATATTTACACTACCAAGAGTCGATTGACCTGGAACAGATAAGTCATCTAAGAATACACCACCTGTTGCAATAATACTTGTATCGTCAAATCTAAGATTTGCAGAGTCGATTAGTTCTCCGTTGGCACCGATATAAACTATTCGACCTTCTGTTAAGTCTGTGACATTAACACTTCCTAAACCAGATTGGCCAGGTACTTGTAATCCATCGAGGAATACACCACCATCTGCTATTAATGATGTACCATCATATCTAAGGCCATCTGTGTCAATAATAGCACCATTGGCACCAGCATATAAAATACGACCTTCAACTTTATCTCTTAATACAAAACTATCAGCAGATAATTCACCACCGATATCTAATGAGGTTAAACCAACAAGCGTATTTGATGATTCGCCAAGAGTTAACGAAGTATTACCAATTGTAATATCGTTTGTAAATATTGTTGTAGAATTAGCAGAAAAGTTTAGTGGATTAAAACTTTGATTTGTGAACTGTGTAATATGACCAAATTGGTCGATTGCGATATTTTTAGGATAACTTAAATTATCGTTTGTAGTACTAACTTCGCCTGAAGTATTAGCGTGACCAATAACAACATTTGCGCCTTGGTCGAAAACTGTTTGTGATACAATAATACCATCAGTATTAGCAACAGAAACGACGTATTCGCCGATAGTATCAATACCGAGTACAACGGAATCTGGAACGATTTGAGGTTTTCGCTCAGCTGGAGCAACTATACTGGTTTTAGACCCTTCCTTAGGGACAGCCTTTATACTTCGGCCGGCCTTAACCTTGACCTTTATGCTCACGCAACCTCCGTAACAGTATCGACTACAATTGCTAAGCCTTCAACTATTTTGGACAACTCTCCCGTTTGTTTTTGCATGATAACATCATATTGATATTTGCCAGGTTTTAAAGAATCAGTTTGCTGGTCTGTCAGAACTAGAGTTATATCGTTGTTGGCTTTTTCTATCGTAAAATCCACGAGACTCGAGTCTGAGTATATTCTTTTAATGCTACTATAAAAATTATAGACTGCAATAGTAGCGTCATCGTACTCGGCGCCTTCATCATTAAATAGCTCGATAGCTGTTCTGAAGTCAGTTCCTTTGTCGATGTATATGTTTGCTCTTGATGCCATGGAGTTACTATACCTTAAAAATTTCTACATTTTTTATTATTTATTCATTTACTTACCAGTCAGTGCGTAGTATTACAACTTTAGGTGTTATACCAAGAGCTCTTGCTACTCCTAATCTGTGGTTCCCAGCAACTAAAGTATATTTAGCCCCTTCATTTTCTGGTGTATATAATATAATTGGGCATTCAACTTCACCTTGCGGTTTGTCTATAACTATTTGACTTCTGCCGGGACCATTAAAATAATGCATTACAATTCGAGCAATATTACGCTTAACTGCGTCTTTTCGCATATCAGCGAATAAATCATCAAAATTTCTAACACTCCACGAACCAGTATTAGCCAATTTTCTCCAAATTAAACTACTTAAAGTTTCTACTGGAGATGATTCATATAATAGTTCTAAGTAGCGAAGGTCTTTTTGACGTTCATACGGGTCATCTGTACCAGCCCATTCATCATTAACTCTTTCAAATTCAGCTCTTTCAGAATTGAAGCTGGCTTTTCTCCATGTAATAAAATCACCTAAATCGGCCATAGGATTTAATTCTCCAGATTATCTAGCCGGAATTCTATATCTCTAATTATTTCCATTATTTCAGTCGTTCCGCCTGGAGCAACTGGAGGATGTGCTAATGCTTTCAGCTCTTCAATTTGATTTTGTTGTTCTTTAATTGCTTCAATCAATACACCAACAATGTTTCCGTAAGATACAGATTTAATACCTTCATCATTTTCATTAACAACTGCAGGAAGTATTTGTTCTACTTCTTGAGCAATTACACCAATACCTGGTTGAGCATTTTCTTTCCAGTTATATGTAACACCACGCATGTTAATGACTTTAGCAAGCGCATTTTCAATTGTTTCTACATTTTCTTTGAGTGACTCATCAGAAGTTGCATTGAAGTCTGTAGCTGTAAGTTGTCCACTACTTGTATCAAATGTAAATCTTGTAGTTGTACCTTCACGCATGAGTAAATCATGTCCTGCGTCAAAGTCCATATACATGTGCGTTCCATTATCATAGAACTGAACATCTTCACCAGTACCGAAGTAAGCTGAACCGCCGCCACCGTTTGAACCATCCTGGAATACAAGCTTACCAGATGAAACTGTGTTTGTAGCTGTTCCATCGAATGAGCCGCCACCACCAGAAGCATTAAACGTAATACTATCAGTTGTAGCATCAGTCGTGATGGTCATATTAGTACCAGCAACGAATGTTAATGTATCAGTAGAGCTATCAGCTTGAACTGATGTTTGGCCTGCAACAGAAATAGTTTCAAATAAGTTTTGAGTACCGCCAGATGTTGAAGCATTAAATGTGATTGTATCAGTAGATGCGTTGGTTGTAATAGTCATATTAGAACCAGCAGCAAACGTTAATGTATCAGTTGTACTATCTGCTACAATATTAGATTGGCCACTAACAGCAATTGTTTCGAATAAATTCTGTGTACTTCCGCCTGTTGGCCATGATGTAATTGTAGAACCATTCAGTGTAGCTGAACCATCAATCTTGATATTTTCTAATGTTAGCTCGTCGTCATCAGCTGTATAGAAGAAGTTCTGTTCACCACCTGGGTTTGGAGAAGTTGTACCATATAAAGGTCGTACTCCACTACCACCTTGAACCATGGTGATAAACATCGCAGTGCCTTGTAATCCAGAGTTATGGATTGAACTTACATCTAATCCTGTAGTACTTCCGCTTCCACCTTGAATACCTTGGAAACCTCTAGCACCTTGTGCACCAGCTGTACCTGTAAATCCTTGGAGGCCTACATCACCTTGAGGACCTAAACTACCAGCAGCACCCTGTATTCCAGAACCTGTAGCACCTTGGAAACCAGCTGCACCCTGTGGACCAACTTCAGAACCAGCAGGACCTTGAGGACCAGCAGGACCTTGTCCACCCGCACCAACTTGTCCTTGAGGACCAGCAGGACCTTGAGCACCACCTGTACCTTGGCCAGAAGGACCTTGAATACCTACATCACCTTGAGGACCGGCAGGACCCTGTGGACCATCTCCACCACCTGAGCCATCTAAACCTTGAGGACCTTGTGTACCAATAATACCTTGAACACCTTGAAGACCACCGCCTCCGTCAGGTCCCTGTGTACCTTGATTACCTTGGATACCAGTAGCACCCTGTGCACTTGTTGCACCAATTGTACCTTGGAAACCTAATGGACCTTGAGTACCTTGAATACCCAAATCACCTTGAGGTCCTTGAGGACCAGCTGAACCAACTCCATCTGGACCTTGAACTCCCTGTAATCCTTGAGGGCCTGGGCTACCAACCCCATCAACACCCTGTACACCTTGAGGGCCATCAGGACCTTGTAAACCTTGAAGACCTTGTACACCTAGACCAGTTAAACCAGAGGTACCTTGAGGTCCTTGTATTCCCTGCAAGCCAAAGTCACCTTGAACACCTTGTGTTCCGCCTCCAGTAATACCTTGTACACCTTGAGTACCTTGAGGACCAGTACCACCAGGTCCTTGTGCACCTAATAAACCTTGGAAACCTTGAGGTCCTTGAATACCCTGTGTACCTTGGAAGCCGTCTGAACCAACACCGCCGGGACCTTGTAAACCTTGGAAACCTTGAATACCTTGAGGACCGGCTGCTCCTTGAGCACCTGGGCCACCTGGTTGACCTTCACCACCATCAGCACCTTGTAAACCTTGTATACCTTGAGGACCAGCGTCTCCTTGCAAGCCTTGTGTTCCTTGGAAACCATCAGCACCAGTTCCACCAATACCTTGTAAACCTTGAATACCTTGGAAGCCAGTTAAACCTTGTGTACCAGTTCCATCAGTACCCTGTGGACCCTGTGGGCCTTGAATACCGTCGTTACCATCAGCACCTTGAATACCTTGTGTACCAACGCCTCCACCGGCACCCTGGAATCCACCTGCGCCTTGAGGACCAGCAGGACCTTGAATACCTTGCGCTCCAGTACCAGAAGAACCTTGTAGGCCTTGGAAACCTAAGTCACCTTGAATACCTTGAAGTCCTTGTAAACCTTGAGCACCAGTAGCACCTACACCGAGAGGTCCTTGTAAACCTTGAATACCTTGCGGGCCACGAGCACCAGTAGAACCTTGAGCACCAGCACCAGTACTTCCTTGTATACCATCAGTACCTTGTACACCTTGGACGCCTTGAACACCTTGAGGACCTGTTGCACCAGTTGCACCTGCATCTCCTGTTCTAGCAAATGTGATTGTAATATCGTCGTTATTTGATAATGTGCCATTACCATCTACATGAGCACAAGCTACGTTAAAATAACCACCAATTGGTGTAGCTGAACTGATTGTATATAGATGGAATATCTCAGGTGAACCAACTTTTGTAATCTTGAAGTGACCTTTAATCGGTGAAGTAGAATCATCGATCGTTGCTAAGAATGTAGAAATATCAATAAAGTTATCGTCACGATTATCAATATACATTGCCGTACCAGACGATAATGTACTATTATTGATTCTTAATTTACCAGTTCCTGGGTCACCATTAGCTATGCTTGAGTCGAATGTATAATCAAATGTTACACCACCAAATGAACCTGTTGTTCCTTGAGTACCTAAAGTACCTTGAGGTCCTTGTACACCCTGTATACCGGCACCTGTTGCACCTTGTAAGCCTTGAAGTCCTTGAGTTCCTTGAGCACCTTGAATACCAGCTGGGCCTCTTGGAACGAATGTAATTAATGTAGCAGGACCATGAACTGCATTAACTGAAGTCTGCCAGTTGGTTACATTACCATCAACATAGTTAACATCCCAATAACCATAATTCTTTGAACCACTATCCCATGTCCAACCTGTAATTTCATAAATTAACCAATGGTGACCAGCAGGACCAGAACCATCGTCGTAATTACCTTCTTGTATTTTGAGATAACCTTTAACCGTGCCAGGTTGACCATCAATAAAATCAAAGAAGTCATCTACTTCTTCACTATATTGGTCAGCAGGAATATCATCGATTGTAATTAATGTAGCTAATGTTGGGTTAGCATTATTAAATTTGAAATTATTTGCGCCTGGGTCTGTACCACCAAGTGTATTATTAACAAAGTTCCAAATAAATGTTAAGCCACCATATTGTCCTTGTTCTCCTTGTATTCCCTGTAAACCTTGAATACCAGTAGTACCTTGAACTCCTTGGATACCTTGAGCACCAGTTGCACCTGTAAGACCTTGTAAACCTTGAAGTCCTTGCAGACCTTGTAATCCTTGCGTACCTTGAGAACCTTGTATTGCTTCCCCTTGGATACCTTGTATACCTTGAATACCGGTGTCACCTTGAATACCTTTCTCGCCTTGTACTCCTTGTAAACCTTGAAGTCCTTGTAATCCCTGTAAACCTTGTAATCCCTGTACTCCTTGTAAACCTCTGTCACCATTTCTTGAGAATGTTACTCTTAAATTGTCTCCATCTGTAAATGATGTTGTACCATTTAAACGAGTAATATCAACTTCCCAATAACCAGTACTATCACTAATTGCATCAATACGTGCTAGGAATTGTCTTGTATAATCTGTTGCATCAATAAATCTAACATAACCTTTTGGAGAACCTGTAAGCGCATCGAGTTCAGTAAGAAGTCCGTCCATTACATTGACTGCACCATTGTCTTCGTCGTCAATATAAAGTTTTAAGTTAGCAGATGAGAAATTAGCAGAGCTGAATTTTAAGTTACCAGAACCTGGGTCAGAATCAGCTGTATCATCACTGTAATCGTAATTATATGAAATACCACCAAAATCACCAGTATTTCCTTGTAATCCTTGTGGCCCTTGGATACCTTGTAGTCCTTGTGGCCCTTGAATTCCTTGAGGCCCTAATAACCCTTGGAGGCCTTGAACGCCTTGACTACCGGTTGTGCCTTGAACTCCCTGTGGACCCTGGAGCCCTTGGACGCCTTGTGGTCCTTGTAAACCTTGGATACCAGTAATACCCTGTACGCCTTGAATACCTTTATCGCCTGATAAACTAAATGCAACTAATACTGGTAATATTGTTGTTGTGCCAGGTGTTGGAGTATTTTCTAAAATGAAGTCACCACGAACACCGCTACCTGATACAAATGTTATATCAAATTCCCAATAACCTGTTTGGTCAACAGCATCTTGGATTGAGAAAATCATGTATTCGTCTGGGCCACCACGAAGAGAGATTTTCATAAATCCTCTGTTTGCACCAGTCGACTGAGAAATAAGTGTGTATAAACCTTCTAAATTAACGGAGTAAAATGCTTCATCATCAATCCACATTTTAGTAACAGATGAGAAGTCGTCTGTTGGACTATTTGAACTGTTAAGAATTAAGTTACCTGTGCCAGGGTCTGTTTCTGTTATATCTTCAGCAATTCTAAATTCTACAACATGACCGGCATCATCACCGTTATAACCTTGTAATCCTTGAATACCAGTATCGCCCTGGATACCAGTTGTGCCTTGAACACCTTGAACGCCTTGGATACCTTGAATACCCAAATCTCCTTGGATACCAGTAATACCTTGAACACCTTGAGGTCCTCTTCGTCCTTGGATACCTTGAATACCTAAGTCACCTTGAACACCCTGTACACCTTGTGGTCCAGCTTCACCTTGGAAACCACGGAATCCTCGTTCACCTTGGATACCTTCATTACCTAATGGGCCTTGAATACCTTGCATACCCATTGGGCCTTGGAAACCTTGAACACCTCTAAAGTTACCAATATTTACCCAAGTACTTGAACCAACATAAATCCACAGTTCGTCGTCAGCTTCATCAATAACACCTTCGCCTACATTAGCAGAACCAAATGCTCCATTTAATGTAGCTTGTGGGTCACCACCTGAGTCAACATCTGCAACTGAACCGATAATTGTGAAACCAGGACCATAATCACCTTGAAGGCCTTGTGTTCCTTGAATACCTGTTGCACCTTGGATTCCTTGAGGTCCAGCCCCAATCTCTATCCAATTTGTTCCATTGGAGTAATAAACTTTATTATTATCAGCATATACAACGGCGCCTTCATAAAAGGCGACATCTAATGTAATAGGGAATGGTTGCGGATTACCAAAACCTATTAACTGACTTTTTCCTGTGATTGTTCCAAATTGGGACATTTAAGTTATTCTCCGTGTCTCATTATTAATATATTTATCAGCTATTATACAACGTCATCTTCTTCAGATTGACCTAATGTAAATGATAGTGTAGAGTGTACTGCTAAATCAGTATCTGCTAAAATCTCTAATGTGTCACCACTCTTTAAAAATTGGCCATTCAAAGGAATCGCTGTTGTTTGATAACCTGGTATGGGCATACTTCTTAATATGTAAAATTCAGCGTTAACATCTTCACGATGTGTTCTAACATCGATATTAACTGTATTAGCTGTTGTATTACATAAAATTAATGGTGAAATAACTTCACCAACACCCGGTTCAACTGTTGTCGAACCACCAAAAACTAGTTCAGGTACTTCGTATTGAGGTACTTCGATAAGAACTTGCCAGTTAGTGGATACGACCTTATTAACGGCAACTGGTTTTGCGTCAGGTGCCTGAGAAGTTGTAATTGTTGTTATTGACATTTTTCTTTATCCTATTCTTTTATAATGATGCTCTACTATTAGAAGCACGTCTTGCAAGTTTTCTTACAGATGATGTAAATGGTCGACCTTCAATTCGTCCTGTTCTACCATTAATCCTCAATCCTCTTGCGAAGTACTGGTTATTCAATTCATCAGCACCCGACCATCGTATTCTACCGCCGTCTTCGTTAAGTACCGAAGCAACCGCTGAAATAGCAGCACCTAAGTTTCTGAAGTTAAGTGGTAACGCGTTTCTGTTAACACCAGCCGATGCACCGTTAAACTGGTGAGCAATGGATTCGACCAATGCTCCGAATACTAACGTTTCAGGTCTAAGTACATTGTCTTTCAGACAATCATTAAATAAGCCTTCAACCATCAAGCTGTGCTCTGAGTTAGGTGATAGATTATTAACAATATAATCTCTCATTCTATCCCATGCTCCAACGAATGCGTCTAGAAGGTCAGTATTGTTAGCTCCTTCTAATACCCAAGTACTTCCGTCCCAATAATATATATTACCAGCGTAGAAGCTTGTTGTTAAGTCAGTCGCAACAATATATGCCCAGTTTGGTTTTTGTCCAGTTATAGATGCTAAATCAGATAATTGAGCAACTGAACCTTTGTATTTTAATCCTTGCATTGTTGGATTAAATACTGGGAATACATGAGTTCCGTCATAGTTGAAGAATGATGCAGTGTATGTTCTTACAGCATTCTGTGAGCCGTTATCACTATATGTTGGTACTGGAACATCTGGGTCAAACTTATCATAAGCAAAGTCATTGTAAACTGCTGTGAGTAAGTTTCTAGCATCACGTCTTGTTAAATTAATATCAATGAAGTCGTAAGCAGCATTTACAAATCTTACTGTATCTTTCTGTAATTGCTTTCTTCGTTGTTCGATTACAGCTTGAGCATCAGTAAATACTCCATCGCTGTATGTATAGTCTGGCTCAGTCTTAACTGGTAAGTACTTAGTATCATTGAAGATTTGTGTCTTGTAGAATATATCAGCAAGTTTTTGTACTTTCTTGCTCTCTACATCTGTAGCAACTTCACCGATAATAACTTGACCATCGTATTCTCCTAACACGATATCAGCACAGATTTTACCAAGATGTCTGTAAGACTTAGCAGTTGGTACTCTCTGGTCTTCTGGTAATCTATATACTTGGTTCCAGAAGTAGAAGTCTGCGTTCCATCTTGAAGCAGTGTTACCACCATAGTTCAAGTCGAAGCTGAATGCATCAAGTAAATATCCAGTATCTCTTCTGCACTTCGCTTTGTTATAGTCAAGTACATTGAAGTTACTATTAATAAATTGTGTTACATCAGATGCAAGCTCTTCAGTATTATCAACAATACTTTGTGCAGCATTTACAAGTTCAGTTGTTTGTGTACCAGTTGAGTATGGTCTAGGTAATTCATCAACATCATTTGCTCTAATAACATTTTCAATGTAACCAATTAACTCGTGAACTTTTGCGCCTTCAGTTGCTGTAGCAGCAGTACCTGAAGTATTTTGTGGAGTCAATGTATAATTAACTGCGTTGGTCACTGCAATTTCTTGTACAACTTGCTCCATTGCATCTCCAAGGAATTGGTAAATGTCAGCAGTCTGTACTCTTGTATCAATAGGTAATACTGATATTCCATTCTCGAAGTAAATTCCTGCAGCTTGACGCATTGCAAAGTTAGTCTGGTTATTAATATCGTGAGATGCTGCATCAATTAAGAATCCAATATCTCTTCTACACTTAGCGTCTCTAAATGATAGTCCGTTATGTGTATGTGATAGGTAACTAATTACTGCTTGACTTAATACTTGTGATTGACTTTCCATTATCTCTTTAGCAGTGATAAAGTTATCGCCCATCCAAGTTTGGTCAACATCAATGCGATCAGGTATTGTATTTCTGACTTCGTTAGAATCATCAACCGCGTTAGCAACAATCTCTACAAGTTTTCTTGCTTCAATACAAGTATTTGGATTAGCACCATGTATTGCCATATCTTGTGCTTCAACTGATTGATATGATTCCATACCATTCCAGTATTCGTATTTTGTTACAATATCACCTGTGTAATATTTTCCTGTTCTTGGGAATAGTTTTGTTTCAATATCCTTACCACCAGCAACGTGTTCAATGATTTTTGCCATGTGTAAGAATGCATCTCGTGTTCCCATTCTTTGTTCGATTTGTAATCCTGTATTAACTGCATTTTCAAAATACATTCCAGCAGTTTGTACTGTAGCTGCATTACCACCGTATTGTATATCATGAGCAACAGCATCAACAATATATCCAGTATCTCTTCTGCATTTTGCTTCACTATATGGAAGTACTTCGAAGTATGTTGATAGGTGGTTAAGTACACCAGATTGAATTGTTGCTTTAACATTTTCAATTTCACCAAATGCTGATTGGTTAACACTATCATAATTTTCAAGTGTTGGGAAGTCAACAGGAGGTAACATTAATAATGTATTATTTGTAATACTATTTGCAACTAAATCAAATAATGCTTCAACTTCATCACCGATTGCTCCACCAGCTGAACCTGAACTAAAGTCTTGAGTTTCAGCATTACCTGCAGATTTCAGTCCAGCAATATCAATGTCTTGTACAATTAAGTTAGCACAATCACCGATGTGTGCGAATGCAGCAGCTGTTGGTTCTCTTTGGTCGAGAGGTAATACGCTTACAGCATTTTCAAAGTAAAGTTTAGCATCGTTAATTGTTGCAAAGTTACCACGATGTTGTGCGTCAAATGATACAGCATCAATTAAGTAACCTAAATCTCTTTCACACTTAGCAACATCGTAAGAATGTGAAGGTCTATTTGCAGCTAACCAAGCAGTGATTTCAGCTTGTAAGAATGCTTTGTTATTCTGTAATTGAGCTCTACCATTAATTCTGTTAGGACCTGCTGCATTAGATGTATAATTAATAGCATCAGCATTACCAGAGCCGTTTGTCATAATATCTATGATTTCGTCAAACGATGCAGCAGTTGCATCTTTCATTGATTTATCAGATACCGCATTAATGACTAATTCTTTTGCATATTTAATAGCAGATACAGTTTCAGTTAATTGTTCGTTAATTACAGCATCAGCTCCAACTGTACCAATTCTATATGCAAGTCCGTTAAATACTGCATTGAAGTTTGAACCAGTTAATACGTCAGCTTTAACAGCATCAATAATAATACCTATGTCACGCTTACATTTATCTCCATCAAAGACATAGTATCTATCCTTGAGATAGCCTTGTACTTCTTCAATGATAAAGTCTCTGTTGCGCTGAATGTTCTTTCTTGCTAGTGTTCTGTTCGGGTCAAACGATGCTTTAACTAATGTTGGTAATTGAGCTTCTTCAATATTAACATCATCAACAAGTTCTGCAATTGTATTGAGAAGGTCATGTACTCTTGTACCAGTTGTAGCATCTGCAGCAGTACCATCAGTATTCTGATAAGGACCAGTGCTAATTGAATCAGCATCTGCAGTTACAAATGTATGTGGATATTGGCCTGAACCTCCGCCACCTACATTCATTGTAATTGTTGTTGAAGTTACAGCTGTAATTGTAACTGGTTTATTATAGTAAGGGTGATGTGCTTGAGGTGAAGTATGGTTTGCAGCACCTCCTCCCATATCACAACTAAATGTTACGCCATTAGGCTTCAACCAAACTTTATTACCAACGTCTAATGTATGTGAACCGATTGTTGCGACATATACACCAGTTGCTGGGTCATAAGTAGCATTTGTTGGAGTAAATTTAGTATGAGTCGTAGCATGAGCAACTTCTTTAACAACTTTTTCAGCAACATCTGCTAAATGACCAAATGCTAATTTTGTAGGTATACGTTGTTCGTATGGAAGAACGTTAATTGCTTCTCTTAAACCAGATACATTAGCAGTGTCTTCGTATTCAGATAATGTTTTAAATTGACCTTTTACTTCAACCGGTAAAACGTTAGTTGAACGTTGTTGTTCGTAATCAGCTGATTGAGAATTGAATCTTCTGAAGTAATAATCGAATACCTCGAGAGTATTTTCGTTTCCGCCGTATTCAATATCTCTTGAAACAGCATCAATCATAAGACCAACATCTCTTTCACAAACATTCTTGTCAAACGGTAATCCGTTATGCTCATCTCTAAGGAAGTCAATTACTGAAAGTGATAAGTTTTCTGTCAATCCATCAATTGCTGCGCATGCAGATTTCATTGCATCTTCAACATTAGGTTCGATGTATTCTGGTAAATGGTCAAGTGTATCATCAGAGATTGCTTGAGTTACAATATTAACTCTTGATTTAGCAAGGTTAGCAACTTCAATTCCGTAGTCATCACCTGAAGTATCTTGTGTTTGGGCATTACCTGTTGTAGGTGTTATAGCAATATCTCTAACGATATTCCATACTACATCTGCAATGTGCTCCCAAGTTTTATAAGTTGGGTCTTTTTGGTCAGCAGGTAATACGCTTACTGCATTTTCAAAATAGAGTCTTGCGAAGTTAACTGAACATGTATTACCACCAAATTTAACATCTTGTACTAATGAGTCAACTAAATAACCAGTATCTCTTTCACAATCTGCAACACTGTATGTTAGTGATGGATATTGGTCTGCGATGAAAGCAGTTGTTTCAGCAATAATAAATGCTTTATTAGCAACTAAGATATCAGCAGCATTTGCATGATTATAACTTAATGCAGCATCTGAGCCGTATGAAACTGTTCCAGTATTACCAGCACCATTCTGCATGATGTCGATAATTTTATCAAAGTGTTGGTTAGAACGAGTTAATGCAGTTCCTGTAACACTTGGGTCAGCAGCAACTTGTGTTTTCAAGTAATTTACTGCAGCTACTGTTTCTGTTAATTGGTCATTAATAACTTTATTAGCACCTACAGAACCAGTTCTGTAACCTAATCCCATAAACTGTGAATTCCATGTGGAACCAGTTGCAATATCTCTTCGTACTGAATCTAATATAAACCCAGAATCTCGAGTACATTTTTCTCCGTTAAATACGAAGTAATTTGCTTCAAGATAGTTTGATACTTCCTTAGCTAAGAAGTCTTTGTTAGTTTGTAATTGCTCTCTAGCATATTGACCTTGAGAGTTATAAGTAACTTTGGATACAGCGTCTTTTTCAACACTTACAAATGTATGAGCTCCACCAGAAGATACAGCAAGTTGAACAGTAACATCATCACCAGCAACATTTGTAATTGCCATTGGAGTTCTGTAATTGCTATCACCTTTTCTTGGATATGAATGTTCAGTAGCATTACTATCTTGAGCACATGTATAAGTGAAGCTATAAGGAGTAAACTCAATATAATCATCAGTTGTTAAATCATGCCCTGGAATTGTAATAACTGAAATACCAGTTGCTGGGTCATAAGTAGCTGTTGTTGGTGTGTAATGTTTAACATAGGATGCTGGGTCAGTAAATACTAGAGCATCTGAATCTATAGCTCCAACTTCTGCACTTACAAATGTATGTGCTCCACCAGGCCCTGTGCCGACGTTCATTGTAATTGTATCAGCACCAACTGCTGTAATCATTACTGGTACTTTATAATATGGGTGATGTCCTTGTGGTACTGCATGGTTATAATTATTACCATCTAATGCACAAGTAAATACCACACTCTCAGGTGCGATAGATACATAATCACCAGCCACTAAATTGTGTTGACCGATAGTTGCTACGAACTCTCCAGTTGCTGGGTCGTATGTAGCTGTTCTTGGTGTATATGTTGAAACATATTTTGCAGTCTTAATATTATCTGCAGTTGCTGATATAAATGTATGTGGAGATGTATCAGTTGAAGTACCAACATTCAATGTAATTGTTGTGTCTGTCTTAGCAGCAACTACTACAGCTTTCTTATATGCAGGATGCTTTCTCTCACCTTGTATAGCATTTGTGATTGCTGATACGAAGGTATGTACTCCACCACCATTTTCTACAGCTCCAACATTACATTCAATTCCTGTTGCTGTAACAGCTGTTAATTTAATCTTCTTCTTATAGAATGGGTGGTGTGGTTCGGGTGCAGCATGTTCTGTTGCATTACCATCGAGTGCACATGTAAATACAATACTGTTAGGTGCGATTTCAATTTCATCACCAACTTGTAATTTATGAGCTCCAATTTCTGCTGTAAATACTCCAGTTGAAGGAACATATGTTGCACCTGTAGGAGTAAAGTTAGTAATTGTAGTTGTAGGATAAGTATGTTGCGATACGTTACCATCAAGGTCACATGTGAATGTTAAACTATCAGGTGCAATCATTATCTCATCGCCGATTTGTAAATCGTGTGAACCAATTGTTAATACAGACAATCCAGTTACTGGGTCATAAGTTGCATTACTTGTTGAGTAAGTTTTACCTGAACTATTTAGAATACCTACAATCTTATCGAATGCTTCGTTACTTCTGTATCCTGAAGCATTTTCATCAATTGCTCTTTGTTCTATAATTGAGTTATCTAATGCAGATACAAATGTATGAGGATTAGAACCACCTGTTCCAACAAACATTAAATCGATGTTGCAGTGACTGAATGGATTGGGCATGGGTGATTATAATAAGGATGTCCTGCGGCAGGTACTGAGTCATTCTGAACTCCACTTCCTGTATCACAACTAAATGTAACACCACCTGCTAAGAACCTTACATAATCTCCAACCTTTAAGTGGTGATGACCAATGGTTGCTTCAAATCTTCCAGTTTCTGGGTCGTATGAAGCATCTGTTGGTGTGAAGCTTAAACCAACTCCTTTCGCAGGAGTAATAGCATTAGCAACAGCTGATACGAAGGTATGTGGATATTGTCCAGCACCACCATCACCAACGTTCATTGTAATTGTTGTTGATGTTACACCAGTAATTGGGCAAGGTGTTCTCCAATATGGGTGATGTGACTGAGGAGATGTGTGGTTCTGTTGACCACTTCCCATATCACAAGAGAATGTTATACCGTTATCGGCTAACATAATATAATCACCGATTGCTAGACCATGTCCAGTACCGATAGTTGCTGTAAACTCTCCAGTAGCTGGGTCGTAAGTTGCATCAGTTACTGTGAATCCATTTTCTGTATTGTCTAAATTAACTCTTGTTTTTAATTCGTTAATAGCACCAGTTGTTTCTACCAATTGTTCGTTAATAACATTATCTGCAAGTGTTGTACCACTTCTATATGCAATACCAGTTTGAATTGCATTATAGTTAGAACCTGTTAGAATATCTCTTTCAACGGCTGGTAAAATATAAGATTTAATATCACGTTGACACTTATCAGAATCGTATCTGAAATATGTATCATCAATATAACCTTCAACTAGGTCTTGTAAGAACTCTCTGTTCTTCTGAAGTTGTTTTCTAGCATTAGCATTATTAGCAGGAACATTATTGCTGTACTCAATGTCGTTACCTAATGTTGATACTGAATTTGGTAATGCTTCAACAAATGTGTGTTGGTCAATAATTGCAGATTTACCAACATTAACTGTAATCTTAGTTTCATTTGCACCAATAACTTCAATAGGTGTTCCTGCAGCTGGGTCAGAAGCTCTTGGATATCCTGTTCTTGATGTATTATTATCTCTGTCACAAGTAAATACTAAACCACCAGTTTTTAGAAGTACTTTTCTACCAACTCCTAAACCATGACCTGATGCAAGAGCATTTGGTACGGCTGATACAAAGGTATGAACCTGTTGACCAGTTGGACCACCTGCACCTACATTTAATGTAATCGTATTTGAGCTTACTGCAATGATTGGGCAAGGTTTATTGTAATAAGGGTGATGTGCTTCAGGTGACGCATGGTTTTGATTACCTGAACCAGTGTTACAACTAAATGTTATTCCTTCTGGCTTGAACCAAATATGGTCATTAGTTGTTAATTCATGCTTACCAATTGTTGCTACCATAATACCAGTAGCAGGGTCATAACTTACATCCGAAGGTGTAAAGTCTTTCTTAGTGCCGAGTGTGATAACTGATAACCCAGTTTCTGGGTCGTAAGTTGCAGCAGTAGGAGTAAACTGTGTTCCTTTATTTTCTAAGATTTCTAATATATTGTCAAAGCTATCATCTAATCTTTGTGAAGCAAGATAAGAATCGCCATCAATTAATTCGTTTGTTTGGTCTTTTAATCTCTTATATGCAGCTACTGTTTCGTTGTTTTGATTTTCCATAACAGTTTTTGCAGTGGCCATATAATAAGCTCTACCTGCAGTAACCGCATTATAGTTTGTGTCAAACAACATATCGTTTTTAACAGCTGGAAGAATATAGTCTGAAACATCTCTTCTGCACGCTGCGCTATCGTATGCATAGAACTCATCGTTATTTTCAATCCAATCAATAAGTTCGTTAGCAATAAAGTCTCTGTTATCTTGTATTAAGTTACGAGCTGCAGTATATGGAACCGAAGTATCTTTAAATATAATTGGATTAATATTTTCTTCGCCATACTCTAATACATTGAGTAATTCGCCGAATGAAGTATCAATACGCGCATTAATTTGATTATTGCCAGACTCAAATACCTCTTTTGTTCTATCTCTTAGATATTCAAGTGCACCTTTTGTTTCTTCTAATTGTTCGCCTGGTACAACATAACTGATTGGAGACCTATATGTAATTCCACCAAGTCTTCCCCAATAGTTA
>Ga0255759_10000677_pt1 | contig 30568 bp, 29 predicted proteins | sample 101ome_20_FD_179959 | JGI IMG/M metagenome (GOLD analysis project Ga0255759, IMG submission 179959) | Coastal salt marsh microbial communities from the Groves Creek Marsh, Skidaway Island, Georgia - 101404AT metaG (version 2) | ecosystem: Environmental > Aquatic > Marine > Intertidal zone >...
CGAGAAGATCAAGCCCTCAACTGCACTTGTTAGTGGAAGGTTCCAGTACTGCTTGAGTTGCTGGGCTTCTTCGTCATTGAGCGAAATAGGGGTCGCTGTCATTGCCAACGCACCTTCATAAAATTCTCTACTGGAGAGGAGGTCGTGACTCAGCACTGTGACCGCGACAAGTGGCGAGGTAATAGCATCGGCGCTCGACGATGTCGGCAGCATAGGATCCGTCTGGACCAGTGCTGGTAATGTCGGCCCACTAAATAGGCCAATCAAAAAGGCCAGCGGTATGCCTCTGAACCAATTCACTTGGCGATAGCACAACCGATGACGACTTATCATTGATCGATGTATGCGTTGTCAGCCACGAGTCCAGCCATGTAGCTCGGCACTTCGGTTTCCGCGTACAAGGTGACGATGTAATCGCCGGCTCTTGGATTTAGCCGCAATGGTTTCACGTTATTTTGATACTCATCTGAGTTCCAGAACGTCAGCGCCGCGCACTCCGATGGGAATCGCACCATTAAAGCAACGTCATCGGCGTGAGGATTGCCCTCCAGGTGTCGAATGGGGCGAGGGTTGTTCAAGTAGTAGCCCCTCGCCTTTGGGTAGAGTCCGGATTGGGCCAGCGCCTGGGCGTATTTACCCATTTGTGCGCGATCAAGCGTTCTACCAGCCACCACCATGATAACGGGGGTGTGGTTGTCACAAGATTCGCTCACTTCAGAAGCTTTGGTGTTAAGCGATAACGCGCCAAGGATCGAGGCGATTGCCAGAGAATATCTTACTAATCGGTTGTTTTTATTTCGCATGGTGTGTTTTCCAATATGACTGAAATCCAACGCTAGAGCCTAGAGCCATGCGGCTTTCTTTTGCAGTGATTTCCGACGTGATTTGGAATGCCGCGAAAATCCCGAGTAGTAAGGCCAGCCAGCGATGAACTATTCGAACCGTTTTTGTGCTCATTTCCTATGTCTCAAGATGAATTCGTGAGACATACCTATTCTTTAATGATTTCGTTCAACTCGATGATGTATCCATCTGGGTCATAGAACTTTGACACCATGACCGCGATATCTGGGTTGTCACCATAGCCAGGGTAAATGGTGAGTTTTGGTGCGCTAATGATTTCAACGCCGGGCGTGCGCTCAACCGCTTCCCATTGGGTGTCCAAATCGGTCGTGTTGAACAGTAAGATGGCGTTGCCCGGGGTAAATCCTTCGCGACGCACGGGTTTAGCGTGCGCAGGATGATCCGGATAACCGTACTCGTAATCGATCAGTCCAATGACACCCACATAGTCATGCGATGCTTTTAAAAAGATGAGCCGCAGTCGTTGTTCTCGCTCACTATCTGCGCGCGGTCGGTTGATTTCTTCATCGTAGATCACCTCCATACCCATGACGTCTCGGTAGAGAGCCAGAGAGGCGTTGATATCTCTGACAATGAGGGTGGTTCGACGATGAACGAGCGGGAAGTTTGAGGCTTTTGCGATTGGATCTTCGGCCGCTCTGGCGTTAGACATGGGTAAGCCTAATGCAGTAACGATGGTGATTAATAAAAACGATGTTGAAAAGAGCTTCATAGCATCGGCACTCCAGTAAAAGGTCAGCTTCGGGTTTGGTTGCAGCACGGCTTGTGCAGTTATCTTTTGGTGGTCAGGTTTTTGCCCGGCGGCTAGATTTATCTCGGTCAAAAAAAAGCCCCGTAAACGGGGCTTTTCTGATTTGCACTGCTTAGAAACTGTAAGTGGCCCTTAAACCAAACTCTCGCTTGTCGCGCATGTGGATATGCACGCTTTCCACTGCAAAGTTATAGGCAAAGGTGGTGCTTCTAACGTAACCGCTGGTATCTGCAATGTTGTTACCACCGGTTGGTGCGTCTTCGTCGGTGAGGTTGGCTACATAGGCCTCCAAGCTCAGGTTATCCATTCGAATACCCGCGCGGAGGTTTACCTCTGTGGCTCCCGGAATGATCGTAAGGTTAGTTACTTCATCGTAGTAATCGTCGTTGTAGTAAACCTCACCCCTCACGTAAACATCACCCATACTGGTGTTTTGCTCGTGGGTGGCCACCATTGACGCGGTCCACTCTGGGTAACGAGCAGCTCGTTGTCCTTTACAAGACAGGCCAGCACCAAAGACGTCGTTGTAGTCACCACAGTCGCCTGTCTCCGGGAAGTCGGAAATACGCGCTTTGGTATAAGCTAGTCCGCCTTGTAGGGTCAGGTTGGGGGTTGCAGCCCACGCCATGTCTAGCTCGAAACCGTCAATATCAGACGAGGTTCCGTTTCCGCTAAATGCAACGGTACAGGTCTCGGTGTTGGGTACGCCGTCGCCGTCATCATCGCCAGAGCAATTGACGTCTGACGGGATTACACCGAATCCGGAGTAGATTTGGTCAGAGCGCTCCATGTGATAGATCGCAGCATTCGCAGAGAATGAGCCATCCTCGGACGCCATTTTCCAGCCTAGCTCAAAGTTCTTGAGGGTTTCCTCTCCGAATGTTTCAGAGATTCCCGGCGTATCACTGTTGAACGTGGAAATTTGCTCAGGTGTGGTTAGCTTGGATGCAACCTCTGGGTTGAATCCGCCGGGCAACGTTCCCTCACTGTAATTGAAATACATCATTACGGTGTCGGACATATCGTACTTTAGAACGATACGTGGAAGTGTTGAATTAAACTTCCCGGGAGAAATCACCTTACCTGCGGCGGCATTAACATTGGGGTCGTTTACTTCATCTTCTTGACGGCGGATCTCAGCGATCAATGTCAGCTTGTCTGTCAGGCGGTAGTCGATAGAACCGTAGATGCCCGTCGTATCAGCCTCAATCATGCCAAAGGCTGTAAGTGGGAGGCGAATGTCAGGGAACCAGTAGCCGGCACTACCTGAAAAATTGCCGAAGTACTGATCGTAGAATCCGCCATGTGCTTTAGATGACATTTCTACCGTGGTGTAGCCGACAGACCAGTCGAAGTTATCGGCTTCTCCCGACAAGCGCATTTCAAAGGAGTCATCTTCGGTTACGCGAGCGTTGTAGGTATGGAATCCAAATGTGGGAGAGGCGTCGAAGTCATGGAAAAGAACATAGTCGTCCTTGTTACTCCCGTAGCGCATATCGAGATTCATCGAATCGGAAATGTCGTAGGAGACAATAATTCCAAGTCGATCTCCGGTACCAAACTTACCGAAGCCGTTGTGCGACAGATCGTCAAATGAGTGGTCGCCAATCGGCGCGTATCCGGGTCCGCCGTCGGCACCCGCCCAGCGGCCATCAGCGCCTCTTAATTGATCTGTTGCAAAGCCAAAGATGGTTGATGAGGTAGAGGCTCCAAGTTCACTCGGGATGTTAACGGGTCCTCGATAAACCGATTCGAGTCCGTTGACAAAGAAACAGCTAAACTCATTAATGGCCGGTGTAGATTCGGCACAGTAGTTGTGCTCAGCAAGACCACCCACAACGGCGTAAGCACCCGGGCCATCGTCATCTTCGTATTGCGATGCGCGAATCATAATGTTGAGGTTTTCAGACGGGTTGATGTCGAACATGACGCCAACTGCAGTCGATTTCTCGTCGCCTAGACGCTGGCCGTCAACGAAGCTGTTGTCGTAGTGACCTTCCTTATCGACATAACTCCAGGTCAATCGCGCCCCGATGCTGTCAGAGATGGGTCCCTCAATGAAGCCATTGGCAGACGCTTTGCTGCGAGAGCCGAAGTCCACTTCGACACTGCCTTTCAGCTCCTCGCCAGGTCGCGCCGTGACAATGTTGATGGCGCCAGAGTAGGTGTTTCTTCCAAACAGCGCAGACTGAGGTCCTTTGATGACCTCAATTCGCTCTACCTGAGTAATGGGTAGGCTATGCAGGCCCGAGCTCACTACCAGTCCGTCAACGAATACCGAACTGGTTCGCTGCAGAGGGCTGGTGGCGTCGTATGTCACGCCGCGGAATCGCGGCATCAAAACCGTGCGCCCGTTTTCGTTATTCATGGTTTCCATGAACAGGCCGGGCGATGTCTTTTGAACATCAACGATATTCTTGAAGTTACCCGCTTTTATTTCTTCGGCAGAAATCGCTGTAATGGCGAGGGGTGTCTCGGCAAGCGATTCCTCTCTTTTACGCGCGGTTACCAGAACTTCCTCAAGTACTGCGGATTCAGTCTGCGATAGAGCTACTGGTGAAAATGATGTCGCTGCGATGGCTAAAGCGACCCCCGAGGCACACTGGTTGGATAGATACAGACGCATAACTCGCTCCTATAATAATTTTTCTAATAAGACTTATACTTATATCTATAGGTCATTTCTACGCGGGTTGGTGTGTAGAGTCAAGCATCACTCAGGCGCTTAAAAAGTCCGCTTTTCTAAATCGGTGCTTTTCACCTCGTGCGACTCAATTCTCGTGCGACTCAATTAGAGCGGCGGGCGACGACTGATCACGTAGCTGGAACTTCATCGTATTGGTAGACGAGGATGGCATGCCCGCTCGGGCTCATCACAAGAGCCTCGGCAAAGCTTGCACCCTCGGGTGTGATGTCGGTTATTACGTCGCTGATCTCAGAACCAAACTGCGAGGCTCGGGCTAGAGTGGCCGCAAGATCATCGACTTGAACGACGGTGACGACCGGTCTGGGCGCAGTCTTGTCGAGTAATGGCAATTGCAGATGCTCAATCAGAAATAAGCCTCGCGGCTCGGTAGCCGTGGATAGTAATGCTCGACGAATAGGTTTAGCGCTGTCGACATTGAACACGGGCCCTAGAAATGGCTCTGTGTTGGGCGGCAAGGTGCCTTCAAAGTCCAATGTGAAACCGATGACCTCTGTAAAAAAGGCAATGGATTGATCCAAATCTGAGGTCATCAGTGATATGCGTTTGATACGAGGGCTTTCACTCGCGGTTACTGAATTGCTCGGGAGGGAAAGCACCACTGCCAATAAGCAGGATAACGATAGATTTAACTTCCAAAACGATCTGAGTTGGTACTTTGATTGTTTGGGCGTAATACTGATCATGGGCTCAAGCTTGTTCACATTGATGGCACAGCATCTCTGCCCGACACCAGGAAACAACTCGCTAACATCCACTTCAAATTGATCCCAATGCGCTCGACATCGGGCTCAGTGAATGCATATCCGTGCTCCTTGACCGAACCGTCCTCGAGCTGCTCGAGAATGTAGAGCACCAACGAGTCGCGGGTGAAAAATCCCTCGTAATTGTTAATTGGCCAGTCGACAGCGAACAGACTAAGGCCTAAGCGCCGTCCGTCGTCGGTCTCGAACCAGGCGTCTGCGCCTTGGTCATGCACGCTCATGTTGTCGTACCGGTTGTAAGGCTCGTCCCGACCCCCGCCAACGCCCGGCACGTCGGCGTAACAGGTAAACTCACGCGCGCGATGAAGCTTGTACGGCGCCTCGGTCGCTGTGCTCGACCACCACAATTGTGCGTTGGATAAAACCAACTCAGAGGGGCTGTCTGCTTCACTGTTATCGCATTCATCGCTGCGGGTTGCTCTGAATTGAGCCGCTTCGCGGCGCCAGTAAAGCGGGCACGCTATATTTCCCTGAGTATCCGTTATCTCCATCCGAACCGCTTTTCTGGTGTCATCCGTAGTCAAGACCCATGTTTGCTCGAGGGCTTCGCCGGTGCCCTTATCGGTATAGATGATTGAAAACTGATTGTCCGAAGCGCCGGCATTGATCTCGATGTCTGCTCGGGGCTGAGGACTCTGGACTTTGAGGCGCCCATCGAAATAAGACTGGTTTGCGTTGGCATAAAAGCCTGCCAGCATGACCTCGATAACTTGTTGGTCGCGGCTCCACTTGGAGGAGTCCTGCCCCTGAGCCATGGCATCGTCGGTCAAGAAAACACAGCTGATTAAAACGATGAACCAGGTCGCTAGTGGTGGCTGGCGACCTATTGGAGGTTCTGCGGTTCTCTTTACCTGTGGTATGAACGCGCTGCGGGTCGGGTATGTCGACATTATTATTTTCCCATCGAAGGTTCTTTTTTCACGCTACGCCGGTCTGTCTAATAACTCAAATCACCGTATTGAGAATGTTGAGAATATAGCTGCCGCCTACGTTGATTTTCTGCCTTGGGCGAGGCTGAGGCAGGCGATTTTCGGCGGGCCATCAGCGGTAGCGAAAAGTGATTTAAAGTGGCCTATTAATCGCGGTTCTGGTAAGTGTAAGCGCTGAGTCTCGATGAGAGACCCCTGAAAAATAATGTTAAGAAGCGGGAAAAGCCGTTTTTAATCAATGTGATACGGCGAATCGCGAGGAGGGAGAATCGTGAAGCTTTTAAGGATCTTGGTGCCTGTCTTAATTGGGCTGATGGCGGCCCCGACTATAGCTGAACTCGATCTGAACACCCCAGAGGGGGTAGTGGCAGTGCAGCGAAAAATTCACTGCTCTACGGTGGATGGCGAAGAGAAAACCTATGTCTGGCAGGGACATGGCTACGCACGGCGTCCCGGACAACCCGATAAGCGTATTTTCGGTTTACTGGGAATGAATGTTCGCCAATGTGTGTCCGTAACCAATGATAAAGGGGAAGTGGGTTATCGCTTAATCTCTCGTGAAGTCATGCTCTATTTGGATCCTGATACCGGGGAGGTATTGCGAACCTGGGACAACCCCTATACCGGTGAGACTGTCGATGTCATTCATGTCGCCAATGACCCGGTTAATGGTCGTCCCAACTTCGGTTACGGCAGGGATGGGAAGATTGCTCAGCTTCCAATAAAGATGGTGGGTGATTATTGGCAGATGAATCTGGAGATACCGCTGTTCTACCACAATATTTTGGGTGGCAATTACCAAAAGTATGTCGGCGGTTCCTACCATGCTACCGAGCTTTTCAATTACTACGGTATGGCGGACTCTTTACTCGATGATCAGTTGACGTCGATTAACCCTGGCATCTCATGGGTTCGAATTGCTCAGTGGCTTCCCTGGATGGAAATGGGCGGACGCGATGGCATCACCTACTTCAACGCACAAGGTACCAAGCTAAAGAGCTGGGATGATCTGCCCGATTTACTGAAGTCTGAGATTGCTGCGAATTACCCCAAATATCGACATGCACCCCCCGGGGATGATCAGAGACCAAATGAGACGTCTTGGACCTTCTTTAAGAAAGAGCTGGATCGCAGAGCCATCAAAGAGGACGGTACCGCGAAAAAACACCAAGGCCACTGAACGACAGACCTTGATTGGGTATTCCTTGCGTGACGGATGGTGCGAGCTCAGGTTCGCGCCGTCAATTTGAGGTGAAGAGCACGATTTATGAAAGGTGATTTTGTAGAGTTTAAATACGGCTGGCCGGTTGTGCTTGCTGGCAGCATTGGCATCTCATTGGGCATGTCACCGCTACCTTTTTACACCATCGGCGTATTTGCACAGCCGCTGACGCAGGAATTTGGCTGGACTATTGGCCAGGTTATGACGGGATTAGTTCCATTCTGTATCGCCACCGTGTTTAGCGCGCCATTCGCGGGTTACTTATCCGATCGATTCGGGGTGCGCCCCGTTGCCTTGGCCTCAATGCTCTTATTTTCCCTGGCAATGATGGCGTTCTCGCTCAACAACGGAAGCCTGGTTGTCTACTTTGTACTTTGGTCGCTTCTCTCGGTTGTCGGTGCTGGAACATTGCCTATCACCTACACCAAGGCCATCTCACGCTGGTTTCAACATAAGCGCGGTCTCGCGTTGGGGATGGCGCTGGTAGGAACGGGTATTGGCGGTGCCATTGCCAAAGTGTACGCGGCGGGGCTAATCGATATGTTCGGTTGGCGAACCGCTTACATTGGGGTCGGCTTATTGCCGTTGGTGGTCGCCTTCCCCGTCGTGTATTTATTGTTTCGGGATGTGGATGATCCCAAGGTAGAGCAGCGCGCAACGGACATGGCTAAAGCCCGTCCGCCGGGTTATGCCGACAATCAGATCTATGGCTACAGCTTTCCGCAAGCGATGCGTGATTGGCGCTTCTGGTTGCTTTGCGCGATTTTCCTCCCGCTATCTTTTGCACTTGGGGGTCCGATTCCCAACTTGGAAACCATGCTGACAAGCAAGGAGTTCGCGCGGTCTGATGCCATTATCATGGCGAGCTTTTTGGGGTACTCGGTCTACGTGGGTCGTGTGATGGCGGGGTACTTACTCGATATCGTGTGGGCGCCAGCGCTTGCTTGTGTGCTACAGATGATGCCAGCGATCTCCATGTATATTTTCACGCTGCCAGATCCCACGTACGCCCAAATGGTGACCGGTATTGTCGTGCTCGGCGTCGCTGCTGGTGTCGAATACGACTTGTTGGCCTACTTGGTGGCGAGATACTTCGGTATGCGCAGTTACGCCCGAATCTACGGCACGCTGTATGCCTTCTTCGGACTAGGCGCCGGCTTTGGTCCTGCGATCTTCGGCTCCATTTATGGTCAGACCGGTAGTTATGATTTGGCGATGCAATATTCGATGTGGGGTTTCATCATTTGCTCGCTGTCATTCTTGCTTTTGGGCCGTTATCGGGATGAGCAATTGAAAGCGATGGTTTGATGCCAGATACCCCGCTCACTCGTGTGCAAGCCGATGCCATGCCTGCGGATCTTCGAGAGGCATGGTCACACTCGATGGAGCTGCGCGGCGACGCCACTTTTTTTGAAGCCTTCGCTAATCACCCGGATTTGTTCCGATGGTACGTGAACGAATTTTATGGTCGCGTGTTTCACGGCGGCCTCGTGGATCGGCGCTACAAAGAGCTACTACGCCTCAAGTTATCTACTCTGCATGGCTGCCGTTTTTGCAATCAGGGTAACCGTGCAGATGCCAGTGCGGCGGGTTTCAGTGATGAAGAGATTGATGCAATTACTGATATGTCATCCGACGTTTTTCAGGGTGCCGATAAAGCAGTGCTGTCCCTAGCTATGCGCCTATCGATGATCGACACAGGTGGTCGCATCGACGATGCCAGCTTTGGGATGCTCTCTGAGCATTTTGATGACGCTCAAATTATCGAGCTGGGCATGGTAGGTGCGTTTTTGTCAGGAATGGCCAAGTTCCTATTTGTCTTTGACCTGGTTGAGAAAGAGGCAGATTGCCCCTTTCAGACTGCCGCCCCGGCAGATTGATTGCGCCAATCAGCCCTATACAGTAACCAGACGAAGGCCTAGCGCGGCGTTAACAAACAAGCCAATCCAGATTACCCAAACGTAACGGCGACACACCGCTAGGTGATGACGCATGGCGTCATTTGTTTCAGCCGTTGCGCCATCAGTAACCATCTGCACATAGGCGAGTGCAAAGGGTTTGAGGGCGTATCTCACTGCGATACCGAGGCCGACCAGGCTCAAGAATACGGCCATCTTGAGCGCCACCCAATTAGCAAGGCCTGCCTGCCAGGCTTTGAGGGCGAAGAAGCTTCCAAGGAGAAGTACCCCGTAGCGGAGCCATAAGTCTGCCGTGGCGATGCGAGGGTTGCCGCCCGAATGGTGTTGGAAATACACCAAGCTGAGCCATAGCAAAACGACCAACCACACCATTGGGATGGCAAAGCTGACAAATAAATTGGGCCAGTAGGTGGCGGTGAGATGAAAACCGGACCCGAGCGTTAACGGCATGGCGAGCTTAGGTCCCAAGTCGCATTCCTGAAGAATTGAAAATGCGGTCTTTCTAGCCTCGACTCCCAGTTCGTCCCGGACAATGTACCGGCTTGACAGGAATGTGCCGAGATCGCCTCCAAGCCAATAGACGAGGGACAAAACATGGATGTACAGGATAGTTGTGGTCACGGCATTTCCCCCTTAAACGCTATCGCAACTATTATTTTATTGGCAGGTGATGAATTGGCGGCAGCGCGTTGCCTATACGAGTTCATCAACATTCTTTTGCGATAAAGTTATGTTTATATACCATGGGGCTCAAAGCCATCGCAAAGGGGGGGTGTATGGAATCGAGCGATCTGACGGCACGTGAAATTTACGCGCAGGTCAAAAACAATCCGACGCGAGCCCGGTTTGGTTTCGGCAAAAAGGGCGTCTTGGTCAATGTTGATTTGCAGAAGGTTTACACGCGGACGGATCTCTTCAAGACAGCCTACGAGACAGACCCAAATCAATTGGATTACGTCAATCAACTCGCGGCTGCTTTTCGCGAGCAAGGCTGGCCAGTGGTATGGACTCAAGTTGCCTACATGGAGTCGGGCGAGGATTGCGGTATCTGGGGGACTCGCACTGATACCCCTGACTCGCTTCAGAATATTAAGTTCGGGTCAGAGCGCGCCGAGTTTGATGATCGCCTCGAAATCGATCTAGTGAGAGACGTGATCTACTGCAAGAAGATGCCATCTGCATTTTTTGAAACCGCTTTGCAGTCGCTGTGTGTCTGGCATCAGGTCGATACCGTGGTGCTAACTGGCGGCTCCACCAGCGGCTGTATTCGTGCCAGCGCTGTTGATTCATTATCGAGGGGGTATCGAACGATCGTCCCGGAGCAGTGTGTTGCCGATAAGCATGAGAGTTATCATTTCGCCAACTTGACCGATATGGCGCTGAAATATGCCGATGTGGTCGACGTCTCTGAAGTGCTCGATTGGGCCGCCAAGGACTGACAGTCACCATGGCGAAAACTGAACTCGAGCTTTATGACTACGCCTCCTGGGAGGATCGACCTCAGATCGTCTGGCCGGGCGGAGCGAAGTTGGCTTTCTGGGTGGCTCCCAATATCGAGTTCTACGAGTTAGACCCACCCACCAATCCTCATCGCAAGCCCTGGCCGCACCCATTTCCAGCTGTGCCGGGCTATAGCATCCGGGACTACGGCAATCGGGTAGGGCACCAGCGGCAAATGGATGTGCTTGATAAATACGGTATTCGCGGATCCATCAGCCTCTCGGCTGCGCTCTGTGAGCATCACCCCGAAATCATCGACCTGTGTCTTGAGCGAGACTGGGAGTTTTTCAGCCACGGCATCTACAACACGCGCTACACCTATGGCCTCACCGAGGATGAAGAGCGCGAGATGATCGAAGATGCCATGGCAACCATCGAGAAAGCGGTGGGGCGACGTCCCGCCGGTTATCTAGCCCCGGCGCTGTCGCACTCCGATCACACCATCGATTTGTTTGCCGAAGCCGGCGGTCTTTACACCTGTGATTTATTTCACGACGACCAGCCGACAACGGTAAAAACCCGCAGCGGCCGGCCGTTTGTATCGATTCCCTACTCGCTCGAACTGAATGACACCATTGCCTATGTGGTGCAGAAAATGGAGCCTCGGCGCTATGGCGACATCATCCGCCGAAGCTTTGATCAGCTGTTGCTGGAAGGCGCGACCAAGGGCACGGTGATGTGTATACCCACGCACAACTACCAGGTTAGCTGCCCGCATCGCTTGCGGGCCTTTGATGAGGCGCTCGAATACATCACCTCGCACCACGATGTGTGGGTAACGACGGGCCGGGAGATCGCGGAGTACTACCTCGAGCACTATCACGAAGATCATGTCGAGGCGCCGATCACTGCGGGTGGTAGCTCATGAGTGATCCAAACCTGTTGGATTATCAGCATAGACGCTATGGCATGGATCACGAGCGTTACGAGTGGTCGATGCTTCAGGATCGGGAACCTGTGCACTGGCCCGATGACAAGCCACTCGCTCTTTGGATCAATGTCTCGGTGCAGCACTTTCCTCTATCAGGGGACAAGCCGACAGTCGCACCTCCCGGCGCGCTGACCATGCCATACCCCGACTTACGGCATTACACGTTGCGCGACTACGGCAACCGAATCGGTATTTTTCGTCTGCTTGAAGCGTTAGAAAGACACGACGCTCAATTTTCGCTGGCTATCTCGGGCGCTTTGTCGATGCGATACCCCAAGCTACTCAAGCGACTGAGTCAGACAGCGGCGGAGTGGCTGGGACACGGCTGGAATATGAATGCCATCCACGCGGGCGACGTCGAAGAGGCAGTGGAACAGCAGTGGATCCAAGATACGGTGGCTGCTCTGTCTGAATTCAGCTCGGAAGCCATTCGTGGCTGGTTCAGTCCTGGGCGTATTCAGACGGCAAGAACGCCAGAGCTCCTGTCTGATGCTGGATTACAGTTTCACTGCGACTGGGTGAATGACGAACTCCCTTACCGCTTTGCTACCGAGAACGGAGGCCTGGTGTGTTTGCCGTCGAGTCTGGAGCTGGATGATGTCTTCCTGCTCAATCAGAACTTCCACAGTGAAGACAGCTATGCTCAGCAGGTGATCGATGCTGCGGATTTCTTGATTGCCGAGGGCGAGCAACAGGGAGGGCGACTACTCAGCCTGAACTTCCACCCCTGGTTACTCGGGCAGCCGCATCGTATTGCGTCTGTCAGACATATTTTGACGGAACTGTTAGTGAATCGAGCGGATAAGATATGGAACGCTCAGCCGTCTCAAATAATCCAGCTCGCAATGGGCTAGAGCAAACTCTTCGCCCGTTGTATGCCAGACCCTAGATCATTTTCGTGGCGCCAAAAAAGCCAACCGTTGCAATGAGCACCCAGTAGAAATAGGCCAGTCGCTTCGCGAAGGCCAAACTTTTTTCCAACTTGGTCTCGACCGCCGCATTCGCCCCCTCGGCAAGGATTCGGAACATATCGGTCCACTCGCGCATCACGAATCGCAACTTGAGCCCAATCATGAGTGCGCCTGAGTAGAGGAACATCTTTATTGAGAACCAATACTGACCAGGGCCCGCATTGAAGGGGCCATAGCCCGCGATGGAAGCCAGTGAGCTGACAAGTAGCAGTGGGATGATGACGTAGCGAACCTTTTCATCATAAATGGTCAGACGGATTCCGAGGTCAGTTTCTCGGTGGATATACGCCGAGATGCACAGCGCCAACCAGCCCGCAACGAAAACCCACATGGCAACGAGGTACCAGCCATCATAGGGCTGGACACCCCAGAAGGTGCCCATATGCAAGCCCAAGGGAAGCAGGGTAATGATGCCGATACGAGCCAATATGTCGATGTGATACGCGGTCTGCATGTGGCGCCGACGTTCTTCCATCGACAGCTCGCGGTTAATGACATGTGTTGAGGTGTTGAAAACACCCCATTCGCCGCCTAACCAATAGACCATAGCGAGAATGTGTAGCCATTTCAGAACGGCCAGTTCGGTTATTACCATTGTCGAGTCTCCTCTCGAGTGCCGTCAGTTTTTTTATTAATCGGCACGGCGATGTTTCGCTACTGTCCAACAACATACCGCAATGGACAGGATTTTTTGAACCCCAGTCACCCAAAAAACATACTTTGATATAACATTGTGCTTTTCGCGCTTGGAACACACTGTATGACGTCTGACGCTCGCTTCCAACCCTATGTGCTTGCCGCCCGCCAATCGGACTCGCCGACGCCGCTTTATCATCAGCTTTACAGCATTTTGAAGAGTATGATCGTTGAAGACGTACTGAGCTACGGCGAGCGTGTGCCTACGGAGAGCGAGCTCGCCGACTTGTTCTCGGTGTCCAGGATTACCTCGAAGCGCGCGCTTGACGAACTTGCTGCTGAGGGTTTTGTCGAGCGTCGTCGGGGTCGCGGGACCCATGTAACTTATCAGTACACCCCGCGTCCGGTACAAGCACCGCTGATCGGAATGTTGCAAGAGATCGAGAGTATGGCGCGGAACTCTCGGGCCATCATTTTGGAAAGCGAGATGAAAGCGCCTCCAGGAGATATTCGCGGCGAGATGGGTCTTAACCACGAATCCGTACTGCATTTAAGACGGGTTAGAGAACGCGATGGTTTGAAGTTCGGGCTGTATACCAGCTGGACAGCCGGAGTCACCATGCCGAGCGACCCCAGCATTTTCGAGACCACGCCCCGGCTCAGTTTTTTCCGAGAGAACGGACTTGAGCTCTCTCACGTTACTCAAACTATTACGGCGAAGTTGGCAACGCATTCATCGGCAACGGCACTCGACGTCGCTGTAGGCAGTCCGTTACTCAGTTTGACGCGACGCTCTTACCAGCAGCGGGGCGCAGAGGAAAAGGCGTTAATGGACTGGATGGAAGTGCTCTACAATCCGGAACATTTCCAGTATTCGATGGAACTAAAGCTCGATTAAATCCATCGGCGCCAAGCCTGCACTAGCGTTGTTTTACCCCGTGGAAAACTCGGGATTAAAGTAAGCCCTCATCCAGCAATTTATCGATCACCGCCTGCTGTTGGCTCATGAAGTGCTGTCGATCTGGTACCGCAATATCGCCGCTGTCGGAGACCAGGTTGTTTGATGGGTAACGGGTATGCTCGCGATAAATGTCGGCAAAGAGATCGAGCCGCTGTCTCGCCAGCGTATTCGTCATTGCTGGTTTTCTACGAGCGTCGCGCAGTCGATCGATATCGATTAGCGCATTTGCCACCATCGATTCGCCGCAGTAGGCCTCAGCCATGACGCTGCCCTTGTAGTCCACAACCTGTGAATGCCCCTGTGTGGAACTCGCTGGCACGGGGTTGTCGGTGATAGCCGATGTATTGCTGGACACGACGTAAGCCATATTTTCATAGGCCCTTGCGCACTTCGCGATGTTCTTGGGTGTGGGTTGTGGGCTGCCTACTTCGCTGGATGAATGCAGTAAAACCTCGGCACCTTGGAGCGCGTGCGCGCGGGCTATTTCCGGGTACAGAATCTCCTCGGACGCGACACAGGCCAGTCGGCCCAGAGGGGTGTCAACAACAGGGAATAGTCCCTCTTTACCATAGATATCGAGGTACTTCGTGAGTACGTCGTGGGGCGTTGGCGCAAACATTGATATCAGACGCCGGTACCGCAGCACTACGTCACCCGTATCCGAGATGATGAAGCTGGTTTGAAAATAGAGATCCGAAAAATGCGGGTCGACCTCGTAGGCATTACCCGACAGATAAACACCATGCTGGCTCGCGATTTGACCTAGGCGATCATACTCAGGGCCGTCCAATGCGATGCACGCCTTGTCCCGCCAGGCAGCAATACTTTCTCCCATGGGGAAGCCAGTCATGAAGTATTCGGGTAGTACCACCAGTTTCACCGGATCACCGCTGAACGTGGCAATAAATGCCTTGCTGCCGCGAATCATGGTATCCACCCGATCAAGTGTCGCCATCATTGCAGTATCAACATCCGAGCGGCTGCTCAGTGCGTTGACTGCGTGGCAGTCCATCTGCAGCGCTAATGCTGAATAGGGAGTCATTGAGTTCATTCGAGAGTTTCCCTCGCTAAGCCATCGACCAGAGCGACACGGAACTGTCCTGTACCCTCGCGCAGTTGCTTAATTTCAGCGTAGGCATCGCTATGCCAGAAGGCTTGGGCTTGCTCGATCGATGGCCACTGATGGATCACAATGCGTCTTCCTGTCCAATCGCCTTCGAGGGCATGTTGCTCGCCGCCCAGTACTAGATAGTCGCCGCCGTACTCGGCGACCAGCGCTGGAACCGCTTTGGCATAGGCGCCAAAGCGTTCGCCGTCTGTAATGGCTGCTTCCACAACGATGTAGGCCGGCATGCCGCCTCCTTTGTCATTATTGATGGCGGTAGCGTATGACTATAGCACCGTGTACACGTCGAGGACTTAAAGTCCCAGCACGCCCGGATTGATGATGCCATCGGGGTCTAGTTTGGACTTTAGCGCAGTCACGATCTCTGCATTGGCATCAGCTAGGCCATCGCGATAATGATAAGCACGGCCCAGTTGAAAGTGCGATGTCCCCAGCTCAGAAAACATCGCAGTCATTTCGGATTTAATGGTATTGACCGCATCCCAGGCACCAGGGACTGCTTCATGCCGGTTGAGCCGCGCGAGGTGATCGTCCTCTAAACTGTGTTCGTGAAGCTCGTTGAGCGCGTCGGGCCAGAAGAAAACGGGCTCGATTAAGGTGATTTGCTGGCTCACTGTGGTGATGAGGTAGCCGGTCTCGATCGAATACTCGGTCATTGTTGCGTTGTGCTGATCGAACAGCGCTTCGATTGCATCGAGGGTCGATTTTGCATCGGAGTGGGGCACCAGTGCGTGAACCGGCAACCAGCGTTCACCTTCCGCGCCGACCATATTATTGACCGGGCCAAAGGGATTGGCAGCGAGAATTCTCGGGATACTGTCGGGTAGCTCCCGTCCTTGATATTCCCGGCTGATTTCATCGATGCGCTCTTTCTGGAAGGCCGCTTCGGCTTCTGTACGGCCTTCGCTGACTGTGGAAAATGACCAGGCAACATCATCCATGAAGCGACGGCCTGCAAGTGCGACTTTGGCGCCGCCCACAATTTTGTCTTTGAGGGTTTCGCCAGCTTTGATAACCCCCGATAGCTGGCTGACATCCGCAGCAAGGCTTGCGCGTTTCATTCGCTGTGCCTGGAGGTAAGGGTCGAAACCAAAACACTCGCTTGCAAGACTCTCTCTTGAAATCTCAGCCATCGCAGACATCATGCTGTGTCCGTCGGGGAAGGCATAGGCGGCAAATGCTTTCGTCTTGGGTGCGGTGATCAGAGGCAGCGTCACCGTGGCCTTGATGCCCAGAGCACCGCAGTCACCGATAAACAGACCCGTGAGATCGGGGCCGAAATGCCGTGAAAAGGGCTTGGCATTTTTTTGTGCCGCACTACCCGTTTCAATGAAGTCGCCAGTCCCTGTAATTACGCCGAGACTCAAGACTGAATCGCCGGCTGCACCGTGATAGCCGCTACCCCAGAACACCGCGTTTTGAGACATGCCGCCGCCGATGGTCGCGAAGCGCCCTGACAGTGAACCCCAAAAGGGTGTTCTGAGTCCGTGGGGTGTCAGCGCCTCAAATAAGGCCGACCAGGTCATCCCGGCCTCAACCGTGACAAAGGCATTTTCAATATCCAGTGCTACGATCTTATTCATGCTGGTCATATCGAGCAGCAACCCACCTTCTTCCTCGGCGAGGTATCCCGAGGTGTAACTCATGCCACCGCCGCGAGCGATGAGAGGCGTATTCGAGCTTCGGCAGAGTCGGACCAAGTGCTGGAGTTCTTCAATACAAGTTGGCTTTACCACGGCTTTGGCTGGCGCACCCTCACCAAATACGTCCTGCGAGTACAGACTGATTAGCTCGGGCTCGGTAGAGACTATGTCTGATGACAGTTCAGATACTAGTTTGTCGATGCTTACGGTCATTTATCGTTTCCTTACCAGGGCAAGAAACCCCAAATGGAGAACAAAGGGTAGCAGTCGTTCGGCGATATCCCCAGGCGCGTTCGGTAGCAACGATAGGCCAACGGCGCTACCAAACCCAAGCCAAATCCCAATTAACCAATGGTTCGACGCCAATTGCCATCCCGCGACCCTTGCGATCACCATGGGTCCGAACGCAGCGCCTAGGGCAACCCAGGCAAATAGGACTCGGGCAAAAATCTGAGCCGGCAAATACAGGGCGATTAGAGTTGAGATAACCACGACGGCGGCCACTGCAATGCGACTGATCATCAACTGGCGGTTCGGATAACGTTGTCCAAATCCTAGGTCGTGTGAGAGGACACTGGCACTGACTAACAGTTGGCTGTCAGCCGTCGACATGATCGCCGAAATCACCGCCGCCACCAGCAAGCCCGCAATCAGGGTAGGTAGCACCGAGTCGGCCAACGCGAAGAAGACCTGCTCGGTATTGGCAAGTTCGGGTACGAGCAGTGCGCCGGCAAGTCCCAAGAAAGCCATGCCAAACCACACAATGACGTACCACACTGCTGTAATGGCGGTTGCTTGGCGACGCGCTGTCTCGTCGCGCAATGCCATAAATCGAATGATGAGGTGGGGTTGTCCAAAGGTGGAGATGCCGGTGCTGAGGCCGCCGATGATCACGCCAATGATGGCTAGGCCCGCGGCGTTGCCGGTAAGACTGAGCTGAGCCGGTGATGCCACCTGTTGATAGTTAGCCCAGAACTCGGTGAGGCCACCCAGTTCTAGCAAGGTCGCGATTGGTAATAACGCCGAAGCAAACAGCATAACTGTGCCTTGAATCGCATCGGTGAGGCTAACCGCCCAAAAGCCACCCAACCATGTGTAGATCATTACGATCAGCGCCCCGGTCAATATGGCCTCGGTGCTGGGAAGCCCGAAGGCGCCGGAGAAGGCAGTGCCGGCTCCCTGAAATTGTGCGGCGATGTAGAAAACAAAGGAAAACAGAATAACGAAGGCTATCGATCGCGTTAGGTGCTCACGGTGTTTACCGTCAACGTCCAAGGCAGCTAAATCGGTCAGGGTTAGTAGGTTTTGCTCTCGGCTCGCTATCTGCACTGGTTTTGCCAGGTACACCCACGCAATCATCATTCCCGCGAGTGCGCCAAGGACCAGCCATAGCACCGAGATACCGATGACGAAGGCGGCTCCACTTAAGCCCAACAGCGTCCAAGCCGAGCAGGCACTGGCACTATAAGACACGGCTGCAACGTACGGCCCCAGTTGCCGATCACCGAGGAAAAAGTCGGCATTTGACTGAGTTTTACGCGATGCCCACAGCCCAATAGCAATCAGAAAAAGCTTATAGCCGACCAGCGTGACCAGTATCACTGTCTCGTTTTCCACTTTGCCCCCGTCCTGTTATTACCCGCCTTTAACTGGCGCTGAGCCAGTTGCCCTCGCAACTGCTTTACTATCAATGCCCTTGAGAGACTGATCAAGCGGCATCATGCTGTCAATAGTTATAAAATTATATGATTAGCGGTATTATGGTGTGGTCATTTTCGGGGGGGATTGGCAATGTCGGAACGGGGCTTCAACGAAGTCGTCATGGTCACTGCGGTGCCAGATCAACTGAGGGCGTTTTACGAGGCACTGGGCTGGGAAGCCGAAGACCACGAACTCTGTCCAGACACTCTCGCCTATTGGGATCTTCCAGACGTCACGGGTCGCGAATGCGTATTACAGGCGCCTGATGCAGATTGCAGGGTGAGGTTGTTTCCGGTATCTGACACCGTGCCGCTGTCACGACCTCTGGCCACAGAGTTAATCGTTCCCTGTGGCCTATTTGATATCAATATGCGCACCATCGACAGCGAGCGCACTGCTGAGTTCATTCAGGAGCATGGATGGCGACCGTTGACGCCTCCCATCCCCTGGCAATTTGGTGATAACGCGGTCAAAGAATTTCTTGCGGTTCAGGCCGATGGCATTGTGCTCGTGATTGTTGAGCGCGTGAGCCCGCCGTTACCTGGGCCGCCTATGGATCATATGAGCCATGTTTTTAATTCAACGCAGTTGGTGCTGGACCACGACGAGAGCCTTGCCTGTCTCGAGGCGCTCGGTTTTACCAAGTTCGCTGAATTCACCGGTCCACTGCCGGGCGAGGGGCCAAAGGTGCTCGATCTATTGGATCGTCCTGGTGATGAGGGCGATATCCGCCTCACAATCAGTCAGCCCGCAGGCGTACTCGACGGTGCTATCGAGTTGATATCAACCCCCAATATTCCTGTGACGCCGATACTCGAGAATGGTCGGGGCAAGCGAGGTTTGGCCGCGCTTCGAATTCCCTGTGACGATATTGAAGGCCGCTATAACAAACTGGCCAGTGGCGAGTGGAGTCACATTATCAATAAGCCTTTGGCGAATCGCTCTATCGATGGCGTTGATCAGCTCTGCTACGCGGTGGTGACTCCGGGTGGTGCTCGTCTCGACTTCTTTGCGGGTTAGGTCGCTGTCGCCGTGTTGAAGTCCCTATTATTTATTTGGGTGCTGTCGGCTCATCCTGAGGCAGCTGCGGAAGCCTATGTTGATGCGTTTGATTACCGAGTCGGTGATACGGGTACTGTAAGTATGACCGTAGCAGAGGCTCTCGGTCATGAAAGCCTGGCGGGCGCTAGCTATGTCACCATCTATCCGCCGAGTGGTCCGCAGGTAGGTATTCGCTGGATAGCCACAAGTGAGTCTCAGTATGAACCGATGCGCAGGCTTGGATGGAGCGCCATTGAGATGATGGTCCAGGATCCTGATGGTCTTGTGCCCACTCTGGACCCCAATCATTTTTCGATATTGGCGGAGCCTGCTTATCTGACGACCATGCAAAACGTGCGCGCTTCACAGGTATTGGGGCCTTCCGATGAACTCTTGTACCTGACTCATATCAAGGACACATCGACCTCGTTTCTGAACACTCCGCCCAGCGACACCGCTGTCGGCCATCCTTTTATCATGGTGGCGGGGACACGCGATCTTGCCGCGACTCTCGAGTTTTTTACCGACACCTTTGCCAATCCAGTGACGCCACCGATCCCTTTCAAGATCGAGGTGTTGTCGGAGGTCTATGGTCTCGAGGCAGAGCGCTTACACGAACTCGCGCTGGTGCGATTTGAAGATAATTTTGGTCTTGAGCTCGATCAGTATCCGGCTGCAGCAGAAAGTATTCCCACGAGCCTCGCTCAGGAGGGAGGTACGGTGCTTGTGACCGCTAGTTTGGATCCGGATCGGTTGAAGCGTCCCCTGAACTGGATAGCGACTCATACCGATGAGGCCGGCAATCTAATAGGAGGCGTGATCAAGTTGCCCTCGGGAACAGCGCTCGAGGTGATTTTTGACTAGGTATCAACGTTTGAGCACGGCTGACAATCATTTCTTCGAGTGCTTTCGTACTGACGATCGGAGCGATAGGCAATGAGTCTCACGCTAGTTGATAAGCTCTGGAATATGCACGAGGTACAGCGACTATCCGAGCGCCGCTCACTGTTGTACATCGATCGTATCTTTTTGCATGAGCGGACGGGTAGCGTTGCTCTGCGTGAGCTCGAGGCAAAGCAGCGCAAGGTGCGACTGCCCGGTCACGCGTTCTGCACCATGGACCATATTGTTGATACCACGCCCGGGCGATCAGACAACACTTTGATGCCAAGCGGACAGGACTTTATTGTCGCGACGCGCTCGGCTGCTCAGGAGGCATCTATTCGTTTATTCGACATCGACGACCCGGATCAAGGCATTGTTCACGTGCTCTCGCCAGAGCTTGGTATCGCGTTACCGGGATCAACCCTAATTTGTCCCGACAGCCACACGTGCACGCTTGGAGGCATTGGGGCACTCGCTTGGGGAGTTGGATCGACGGAGACCGAGCATGCACTCGCTACCAGCACGCTCAGGGTTGAGCGCCCGAAAAATTATCGGGTCAACTTGGAAGGTGAATTGCCAGCCTGGGTAACGGCAAAAGACCTGATTCTTTATGTGATTCGAGAGCTGTCAGCCTCAGGAGGTCAGGGGTATGCCATCGAATTTGCGGGCTCAGCAGTCCAGAGCCTGTCGGTCGAGGGGAGGTTAACGCTCTGCAATATGGCTACCGAACTGTCGGCGTTTACCGGGATTATTGCTCCCGACCAAAAGGTAATCGATTATTTTCTCGACCGTGACTTTGCACCGTCAGGCCGCAATTGGGAGTTAGCCCAGGCCCATTGGCAGGATCTGAAAAGCGATCCTGATGCAGTCTTCGATCGAGAAATCTCGCTAGACGTGGGTCGGATCGCTCCACAGATTAGCTGGGGCACTAGCCCTCAGCACACCATTGATGCCAGCGCGGTGATTCCCGCACCGACAGATGCGCCGTCGGCTCTACAGCATTCGAGTTGGGCCAATGCGCAAGCGTACATGCAACTAAAGCCTGGCACCCGTCTCGAAGACTACCCGATCGACGCCGCTTTCCTCGGGTCATGCACGAATAGTCGACTTTCTGATCTTCGGCTGGCCGCAGACTATATTCGTCAGTCTGGCGCACGAGTCGCGCCCTCAGTGACAGCGCTCTGTGTTCCTGGCAGTGGCAGAGTGAAAAGAGCTGCCGAGGCAGAGGGAATCGATGAGGTTTTTCGTGAAGCCGGCTTCGAATGGCGTGAGCCTGGCTGCTCGCTCTGCTTTTTCGCTGGGGGTGAGCGGTTTGCTGACGGGGCTAGAGTGATTTCTACGACCAACCGCAACTTTGAAGGACGGCAGGGTTTGGGTGTCAGGACGCACCTCGCGAGCCCATTAAGCGTGGTTGCTAGCGCCTGTGCTGGGCACTTGACCTCGGTGGAGTCGCAATCGTGAGAGCTTTCGATGAGCATGTGGGCGTGGCCATGCCACTGCCTGAGGACAACATCAATACCGACGTCATCATCCCGTCGCGAGAAATGCGCTCGGTCTCAAAGTCGGGATTAGCCGATGGCCTGTTTGCCCCCTGGCGCTATCTTGATCCCGATTCTCGGGAGGAAAACCCAAGCTTTGTGATGAATAAAGCGACCTATCGCGATGCCTCGATTCTGATTGCGGGCAAAAACTTTGGCTGTGGTTCATCGCGGGAGCACGCCGTCTGGGCACTGATGGAAGCGGGCTTCAGGGTCATTATTGCCGAGTCGTTCGCAACCATCTTTTACAACAACGCGCTCCGAAATGGTCTCTTGGCGATTGCACTCGATCGGCGTCTTGTTGATGCGCTGGTGGCTCCGGTGCGCGTTGAAACCTTATCGGTGAACCTGGCTGATCAAACCATCTCAGCCGGCGCCATGGTGGTCCGATTCGATATCGATCCAGATACCAAAGAAATGTTGCTAGAGGGTATCGATGAAATTTCGCTCACCCAGCGCAATGCGGCATCAATTGACACGTTTGAGCGACGGGATCGTGAGAATCGGCCGTGGATCTACCTCAATGACTAATCGTCTGTTGCGATGACGCCTTCAGACCTTAAGCGCTGAAGGTCATCCTGGCTGTAACCCAGCTCCTTGAGTATGTCCTGGCTGTGCTCGCCGGCCCCCGGCAACTGCCCAGACGTCGCTACCCGAGTATTGTCAAACTGAATTGGAAGCGTTGGCAGTTTTGCACTCAGTCCCGCTTGATCACCATCGACTAATGTCGTTTCATCCAGGCCCCCCGAGGCATTCAGATGCGGGTCGTCGAAGAGGTTGGATGGGCTATTGATCGGTGCAAAAGGCAACCCCGCGCGCTCCAATCGTTCGCAGAGCTGATCCATAGGGATGACTTCGAACATTGATCTGATATCGGGCAGTAGGCGCTCACGCGCGGCAACCCGATCAGCGTTTGTCTCTAGCCCCGGGTCGCTCCCCCAATCGGGACGTTCGAACTCTTTGCAGAAGCGCTGCCAGAGTTGATCGCTAACAATCCCTACAAATACCTGCTCGCCAGATGCCAGAGTAAAGATGTCGTAAACCGCCCAAGCGGATTGTCGCACAGACATCGGTGGTGGCGCCTGGCCACTGACCACCTGTTGGGCCATGTGCTGCCCCACTAAATAAGCGGTGGTCTCGAACAGGGCGCTGGTCACCTGCTTGCCCAAGCCAGTGTGATGGCGTTCTTCAACTGCGGAGAGAATGCCAATAACGCCAAACATGCCGCCCGTGATATCGATGACTGATGAGCCTGCCCGTAGCGGCTGCCCCGGTGGACCGGTCATGTAAGCCAAACCACCCATCATCTGAGTCACCTCATCGAGTGCAACACGGTTCTCATAAGGGCCTGATAAAAACCCTTTGAGCGAGCAATAGATGAGCCTTGGGTTCGCTCGATGGAGGTTGTCGAAGTCCAAGCCCAGCTTTGCCATGGTGCCCTGACGAAAATTCTCAACGACGATGTCGGCGCCATTGATGAGTTGCTTGGCAATGCCTAGCCCTTCGGGATTTTTAAGATCGATTTGCAATGACCGTTTGTTGCGATTGAACATTGCGAAGTAGCCGGCGCCCGAGCCTCTGAGCTTGCGGGTCTTATCACCGCCCATAGGCTCAACTTTGGTGACATCGGCACCGAGACCCGCGAGAATGGCGCCAACGGTCGGGCCCATTACCATATGGGTAAACTCAATAACCTTTAGCCCGGTTAGGGGGCCCCCACGTGACTGCTCTTCGGCAGGTTTACGCATCGTCGTACCGCTCTTCCATATTTGATATTATGTTATGTCAATAAGGCATTTGGCGTCTATGAGGCAATTCGACAAACATGACGACTAATCAACGCATACTGCTTCGCTCAACCCCGAGCGGCTTGCCTACGCCTGATGACTTTCAGTCAGATGAGGTGTCATTGGCACCGCTCTCAGACAATCAAGTGCGCTGCCAGACCGAGACTATTTCACTCGACCCCTACATTCGCTCCGTGCTCGCAGGAAACCACATGGGGCATGGCATTGTTCCGGGTGAATTGGTTCCCGGTGAAACCGTCTCCATCATTACGGAAAGCGATCATCCAGAGTGGCCTGTCGGCACCCGGGTTCGAGCGCCGGGTGGCTGGCAGACCTACAGCAGCCACGACCCCTCGGAGCTAGCACGGTTACCTGAGGGCCTCACGCAGTCATCGCTTGTTCTCTCTACATTGGGTATGCCGGGACTCACTGCCTTTGCAGGGATGCATCGGCTCGCTGAAGTGACCGCCGGTGATACGGTTGTAATTCCTGCCGCGGTGGGGGGCGTTGGTGCGATGGCGGCGCAGCTTGCGCGCTTATCAGGTGCTCGAACCATTGCCATCACGTCGGGCGAGGTAAAGCGGCGAATTGCACTCGACCATTTGCGCTACGACCACTGCATCGATCGTAAAGAAGATGACGTCGATGCGGCGCTTGCGGAGCTGGCACCCGATGGTGTTTCCGTGTACTTCGATCTGGTGGGTGATCCCTTATTGACCCAAGTGAGCCAACAATTGGCAATTGGTGGGCGGGTTATTTTGTGCGGTTTGATTGGCGATTACAGCGGCCAGGTAAAAACTCTGGGTCCTCCACCAGGCTTGTGGATTTTCAAGCGAGCGATCGTCAAGGGGCTAGTAGTTTACGATTTTGAACATGAGCGCAGTAGCTTTGAGCGGGAATTTACACCGCTGGTAGAGCAGGGAAAAATTGTGGGTAATGAGGAGGTGCATCGGGGACTAGCTTCGGCACCCGAAGCGTTTTGCCGCCTAATGCGGGGTGACAATACCGGTAAGGTCATTGTGACTTTGACCGACTAGGAAAGTGAGAACGATTAGTAGTGAGACAAGTTTGCATTAGTGAAGTCGGGCCGCGAGATGGCCTTCAAAGCGTCAGCACCATCATGCCAACCGACCATAAGGTCCGGTGGATTGAGCTCGAACATGCCGCGGGTGTTCGAGAGATCGAGGTGGGCTCGTTTGTATCGCCAAAGCTGTTACCGCAGATGGCAGATACCGCCGAGGTGGTAAAGGGCGTATCCCATCTCAACGATTTGACGGTCGCCGTATTGATCCCGAATCTTCGAGGTTGTGAGGCCGCTATCGAGGCAGGCGCCGATAAGATTTCGATTCCACTGTCGGTGAGTGAGACCCACAGCATTAAGAATGTTAGACGCGACCACGCCGCGATGATCGAGGAGATCGCTGCCTGTTTGCGATTGGTCGAGTCGGTGGAGGCGTCGGTTCGACCTCAGTTTGAGGTGGGCTTGTCGACAGCCTTTGGCTGCACGATCGAGGGACAGATCGATGAGGCCAAGGTAATCAACCTCGCGCGTATTGTGCTCGACTTAGGTGTAGCCGAGGTCGGGTTATCCGACACTACTGGCATGGGTAATCCGGTACAACTCGAGCGCTTGGTCACCGGCATCTGGAAGACCTGTGGCAGCGATCGTCTGACCGGGGTGCATTTGCACAATACCCGAGGCCAAGGACTGGCAAACGTGTTGAAGGCGGTTGAGCTTGGGATAACGACGATTGATAGTTCGCTGGGTGGCCTGGGAGGCTGTCCATTCGCACCTGGCGCCAGCGGTAATATCGTCACTGAAGATCTGGTGTTCCTCCTGGAGTCCATGGGCTATGACACGGGTATCGATATAGATCGCCTGATTTCAGTGCGTAAAGAGGTGGCCGAATTGTTGAGTAATGAGGAGTGGTTTGGGTTTTTGTCGGATGCAGGCTTGCCTTTAGGCTGGGCCCCGAAATAGCCGAGTAGGTGGCAGTTATGACGGATGAATCTTTGCGCTCAATCGCGGTTCGGAATCCACGCACCGGCGACGTTGATTATCACGTAGCTTGTCTATCGGCAGACGAGGTGTCCGCTCGAGTCGACGACTTAAAAGTACATCAGATCGCCTGGCAGGACCTTGGTGCCAAAGGTAGAGCGGCTGTGCTTTATCAGTTTGCCAATGCGCTCGCTTCCGAATCCGATAGTCTCTCAGAGCAACTTGCTGTTGACACGGGTCGCAGAACATTTGCGCAGTTCGAGGTGTTCAAATCGATTGATCTGGTTCGGCATTGGGCCGATCGCATCGAGAGTATGTTTGAAACGCTGGCCAGTCATGGTCAGTCTGCGCAAGTACCCACGGTGTCCTATCAGCACTTGTTAATTCCCTATCGCTCGGTGGCGGTAATCAGCCCTTGGAACGTGCCTTTGTTATTGGCGCTGATCGACAGCGTAGCGGCGCTCGCGGCAGGCTGTGCCGTGATTCTGAAACCCTCCGAGGTGACGCCTCGGTTTGCAGAACCCTTGGCGAGAGCGATCTCGAAGGTGCCTGAGCTCGATGTGGTTTTCACCATTGTCACGGGTGACGCTGACACTGGCAGAGCAATGATCGATCAGGTCGATGCGGTGTGCTTTACCGGCAGCGTCGCAACGGGCCAAAAAGTAGCGCTACACGCCGCCCAACGATTTATTCCAGCCTTTTTGGAGTTGGGTGGTAAAGATCCTGCGATCGTAATGCCTAGCGCTGATATTCCGCTGGCCGCACGAGCGATTATTCGCAGCGGCATTGGTATGACGGGTCAGGCCTGTCAGTCGCTGGAGCGCATTTACTGCCACAAAGCCGTGTATGACCAGCTTGTTGAGGAGCTCACACGCCAGCTCGACGAGCTGATTCTGACCACCGCTGACGATGGCAGCGGTGATATTGCGCCACTGATTTTTCCACCTCAGGCCGACACGATTCAAAGTCATGTCGATGATGCGCTGGCGAAAGGCGCTCGTGTCTTGCGAGGGGGTCAGATCCACAGCCAGGGTGGTAACTGGTATCCACCGACCTTGATAGTTGATGTCACCCACGACATGACCATCATGCGCGAGGAAACGTTTGGTCCTGTGATTCCAGTGGTGTGTTGCGATACGTCAGAGGAGGCCGTTGCGTTGGCCAACGATTCGAAGTTTGGCTTGTCGGGTGCTGTATTCTCTCAGGATATCGAGGAGGCTAAGCGTATCGGAGGTCAGCTCAGTGTCGGTGCGGTGAGTGTTAACGACGCATCGCTAACCGGTATCGTCAATGACGTTGAAAAGAATAGCTTTCAGCTATCGGGTATGGGTGGTTCGCGTATGGGGCCCGCCGGTCTCACTCGATTCCTGCGTAAACGGGCTTTGCTGCTTCAACAGGCCGAGCCGGCATCGGTGATGTTATTCTCCGATCGTAACGATCAGACCTGATTAGCGACTTGATAGGCCTCCCGGGTGGTTGCGAGTAGCGACCGGGGTGCACGGCTATCACCAATCGTTCTGACATCCAGTCCATGCGCCTGTAGCGGTGCTAATAACTCATCATTGGGTATGCGACTGCTGGCATGTGTTACCGCAACAACGTCATCAATGTGGCTCAGCGCGCCGCTATAGACGTTGCGAATGCCGAGCTGAGCGTTCTCGAGCGCATCTAGGTCGACAGGCTCTACATTGCATAGGATCTCGATGCCAAGGTCGTGTAAACGCTGATAACTCCCCTGACGGTTGATCAGTGACATGTCGTGACCGAGGCGCTCACGACTGGTCATGATAGTGACTTTCGTAAATCGCCGTGCCAGCAGTTCGGCCACCGCATAGGTCATTTCAGTGTGGTCTTGATCGACAAGGACACAACGCCCTTCCGTTGTGTCACTGCGCTCGAGGAGATCGGTGGCAATCTCACGCAGGCTCGGGATAAGCCCCGACGCTGCCCAATCATCATCGAGCCAATGGGGTTGCCCCGCTCGAGAGCCGGTTGCAAGAAGCACAACATCGGGTTGCAGGCTCACTATATCGTCGGCGGAGGCCTTCCGTCCCAGGGCGAACTCAACCTCATATCGGTTAGCCATAAGATATTGGTAGTCATAGACACTGGAGAGATTTTCGCCACCGGGCAGGCTGGCGTGTAGCAATGTCTTCCCGCCGACTTTGGTGTGGTCGCCGGCCACGGTAACACGATGGCCGCGCCGCGCCGCGGTATGTGCCGCCTCGAGTGCCGCTACACCAGTCCCGACAATCACGATGTGCTTTGGGTCGGACACTGAGATGGGCTGCCAGTCATGCTCATCGGGGCTACCCACGCGCGGATTATTGTCACACTCGAGGCCCTGTCCATCGATGATACTGCGCCAGCAGGTATTGCAGGCCACGCAGTAACGGATATCAGCTTCGCGACCTACCTTGCTCTTGTTGGGGAATGAGGGGTCGGTGATCAGTGGGCGCCCCAGAAATACGATGTCGGCAGTGCCGTTGGTGAGTGCTGTTTCACACTCGTTAGGATCGGTGATATAGCCAATACCACCGGTTGCTACCTCGGGTGCAATTTTCCGCAACTCGGCGATGTGATCGAGGTAGGGATGACGCTCTCCGTGCGCATCGGGAAGGTGCTTATACAGTGATCGTGCATGCGACCCCCATGCCCAGGTCCAGCTGTCGAATTCAGAACGTTGCTCGGCCAGTCGGTTCGCGATAGCCGATGCTTCACTCATATCAATGCCGCCCACAACGCCATCGTCGGCGGGCAATTTCAAACCGATGATAAAAGGGTAGTCGCATTCATCGCGGATGGCCGAGATCAACGAACGCAGAAACCGTGTTCTTCCCTCTAAATCACCACCGTAGTCGTCGTCACGTCGATTGGACCAGGGTGACAGAAATTGATGGAACAGATGACCATGGCCTGCCGAAATTTCAACGCCGGCAAACCCCGCATTTTTTAATCGTCGGCAACCCCGCGCCCACGCTTCGATCATCGCTTCGATCTCACTAATGCTCAAGGCAGTGGGAACGGTCCAACTGAGATCATCGGGCAGGGCTGATGCGCCTACGGCGCCGTCGTTTCGCCCCACGCCATGACGCCCACGCCCCGAGTCCTGAACTTGCCCCAGAAGTAATGAGCCCTCGGTATTCACCAGGTCAGCTACCTGGCTCAAGTTGCCCATACCGACATCATCCCAGGCGCGCAAACGTGTGGGGATCCGGTTGTAGGCTGTCATTGCAATCGGCTCAGTAATAATCGCAGCGGCGCCACCGGCGGCGCGGGAGCGATAATAATTGATGAGCTTTTCAGTTGGCGCGTTGTTGGCTATGTACTTGGTAACAATCGATGCATGAACGATGCGATTACGAAGCGTATAGCCGCCCAGATCGATGGTACTAAACAGCGTTGGGTAATGTGGATTGCTCATCGATCGATGCGCCGGCTAGGTCACGACTCGTTGGTCGAATCGCTGTCGATAGCTTCCGAGCCACTGCTGCTCGCACCGAGCTGCGCTAGCACCGTCTCGATCAGGCGCTGGCGTTCGTTGCTAAGTGCCGTTTCATCGGCGTCGGTGAGTTGATAGCGCTCGATCTCGGTCCCGATATCAATGCCCTGTTTTTCGAGAACGCGCTCTGCAATGAACACCCGCTCGCTCAGCGCTGATACCTCGGAGGTCAACCTCAAGACGCAGCTCAGAACCTCATCGACGCCATCTGCCTCAAAAAACTGATGGCGTTGCCCGCGTCTTTTTCGAGGTATGCGTCGCTCGCTCACGATTTAGGCCTTCCAGGCGCCAAAGCCATACCACTTGGTGCCTTTGGGATCCATACGTCCAGTGAGGGTGTCAAAGGTGTTATCACCACCTATGGCCTCGCTGAAGGCTTGCTCGCCAATGAAGGTATAGCGCGGCATCGTGGCCTCAACGAAATGCTCGTCATCGAACCCCGCGTCCGTTAGCAGCTGCCGATAGTCCTGCTTACGGAAGGTGCCGTAGTAGGGCTCGTTGTTGTAGTGCGTATCCCAGTTCATGTAGAAGTTTTCATAGAGCGGCATAGCACTCATGGGCGGAAGTTCCATTTGCCACAGAATGCCGCCGGGTTTTAGCACCCTGAACGCTTCTTTGAGGTATTGATGGATGTCCTTTAGCGGTAATTCGTGCATGAACATCGATGAAAAGATGACATCGAATTGCTCGTCTTCAAAGGCCATCGCTCTGGCATCCATTTGCTTGAAATGAACCGGTAATCCCATCGACTCAGCGCGCGCATGCGCATAACGCAAGACGGGTGCGGCAACATCAATCGCGGTCACCTGCGCCTCGGGGAAGGTCTCGGCCCAAGGCAGTGTGTTGTGCCCAACCGTGCAGCCGCAATCGAGTATGGTTGCAGGCTTAAACTCTGGGTACTTCAGTCGAAGGTAGTTCGACAGCGTTGCACCGATATCATTAAGTTGCTGACCGAACTGACCGAAAGCGAATACCTCGATTGAGTTGTCGTAGACAGCCCCCGCCGATACATCTTCACTGGCGTGTTCGGCGTGGTAGCTACCTGGCGCTAGATGTACGTCAATACCCGTCACATTTTTGGGCAATTCAATCGCCGAATCGAGCGTTAGCGAGCCGGTTTGAGCAGGTTGCGCCGCCCGCTCGTTGAGCGTCTCGAGTTCTCGGTCCACGGCGTCGCTGACAAAGTCGAAGACC
>Ga0255759_10000684_pt1 | contig 30420 bp, 29 predicted proteins | sample 101ome_20_FD_179959 | JGI IMG/M metagenome (GOLD analysis project Ga0255759, IMG submission 179959) | Coastal salt marsh microbial communities from the Groves Creek Marsh, Skidaway Island, Georgia - 101404AT metaG (version 2) | ecosystem: Environmental > Aquatic > Marine > Intertidal zone >...
TCACGCTATACCGACTAGCTTTGAGTAACGACCGACGCTTTAGCACCCCCAACCCCATTAATGCCATCAGAACAATGGGAAATTGAAAAACAAGAACGCTATAGGCAACAAATTTGACGGCATACAACACGCTATGCTGATAGTTCAACATAACCCCCACCGAATCCGGAACAAACGAAAACCCAGTTAGAATTTGAATACTGAGGGGCAAAATCACCCGGTACGCAACAACAGCGCCCAATACAGCCAGCACAACAGCTGCCAACAACCCTGCCAATAGCCACACGCGCTCCCGCCGTTTCAAGCCTGGAATGATAAACGTTAACCAGTCCAACACCCATGCCGGTGATGCTAGCACAATGCCGCCAATAGCCGATAATTTTAATCGCACACTAAAGCCTTCAAAAATATGGTGCATAAACACCGAATTGTGCGTTGCTGTATGGGGAAATAATTGCAAAAACACACCAACAACCGCATCAAACAATGCAAATACAACCCCACCACCCAAACCAATCCATAGCACGGTTCGAAATAAAACCCCACGCAATACACGCAAGTGCCCCAATAATGGCAAGTTAGACTGCATCATACCGGCATTATATCACGGTATGCAGAGCGTACTTAAACAGCGGTTAAAAATATGGGCTGTTTAACGGTAAACGATACTGAATGTGATTCAAAAAAATCGTGATATGATTGATTGGCTGTAATGCCCAAATGAACCAAGGCAGCAAACACAGCGGTCAAACGTCCCAATTTGTTCGGTTCGACATCCGCCACATAATCGGGATGTTCTAATTCGGCAACCAATTGATTATCTTGCTGAATCGCATAGACTACTTCATGATGGGCATTGCGCCGAAACGTTACCGATGCCGTTTGCCCCTCCCACTCAATAACAAAGGGAGCAGGCTTGAAGAAAAACCCAGTTTCATGGGTAACAGAACCCCCATTCACAACCAATTCATACTGATACTGTTCGTTCATCATCCCCTCCTAATTTTCCGGTTCAATCACGGTGTATACACCATCACAAGATTCATAGACAATACTAACTTTGCGCGATTGCGCATCACGAAATACAACAAACGGATATAGGCCCGTTTCCAAATGGGTAATCGCATCATCCACAAACGTTGGCTTATCCAAACACAAGGGCTGCGGCTTTGAATACGCAGCCGCATTGGATGGCGAACTGCCACTCCGGTGATTCAACTCTTTGTGTGCATTGGTACGCAATTTATCGTGATGCTTTTTTAACTGCTTGGTAATTTTTTCTTCAACCCCATCAATGCTGGCATACATATCGCCCGATTCAAAAGTGGCTCGAATCACCGTTTGCGATGCCATAACCGTAGCTTTCACAATTTGACTGTGCTTGTTTCCCTCTAAAATCGACAATTCCAAAACAATACGTTGAATGTTGTCATAATATTTGGTAACTTTTTCTGCTTTTTCACGAGCATACTCTTTTAAGGCATCGGTAATTGACACATGGCGCGTTTGTATACTAATAGCATCCAACATATGGTTACTCCTTACGATTTATTTTGAACACAACAAAGTTTAGTGTATCAAAGTTTGTGCGTTGGGACTAGCCTTTGACCCACTCCCAGGTTGTGCCATCTCGGGCATCTTTTACCACAATGCCATGGGCAAGCAACTCATCACGCAGCTGATCCGATCGTTTAAAATCTTTTTGGGCCCGTGCCGTTTCACGCTCGGCCATTAACGCTTCACACACTGCGGGCAAGGCCGGTGTTTCTGAGGTCTCCATTGCGTATGCAATGCCCAAATAATCCAAGCAATTTTCCAGCACTCGCCGCCCGACTCCCTGGGTTTGGATATACCGCACTATCTCAAAGCATACGCCCACCGCCATGGCTGTATTGATATCATCGTCCAACGCCTGCGTAAAGCGCTGGTGTAAGTGGTCCAACTCAGCGGCTTGTATGGCCGTTGGCGCCTGCGTTTCGGGATCCGCTAAACATGCGCGCAGCTTGTGTAACGATCGTTTCGTTTCTTCCAAACCATCCCAAGAAAACTGAAACGGCGTTCGATAATGCGTACGCAACAAATACAAGCGAATCGCTCCCGGGTCAACCGTATTCAACAAATCCCGAATCGTAATCGTATTGTTTAAGGACTTGGACATTTTTTGACGATGCAGGGTAACAAACCCATTGTGGATCCAATATTGTACAAAGGGCTTACCCGTACAGGATTCACATTGTGCAATTTCGTTTTCATGGTGCGGAAACACCAAGTCCTCGCCACCGCCGTGGATATCAATTTGCTCGCCCAAATACTGCATCGCCATTGCCGAGCATTCGATATGCCAACCCGGTCGCCCCGACCCCCACGGACTGGGCCACGCTGGTTCGCCTGGCTTTGACTGCTTCCACAACACAAAATCCAAGCTGGGGGATTCGATCGAGTGCGCCGTTTCCCGATGCCCGGCTTCCAAATCATCCAATACTTTTTTAGACAATTTGCCATACCCATCAAAGGCCGCCGTTGAAAACAGCACATCCCCATTGGCATGCACAAACGCTGCCCCCACATGCAACAATCGCTCAATTAATGCAATAATTTCAGCTATATGCTCCGTTGCTTTGGGATAGTGGTTCGCCGGCTGAATATTTAAAGCCGCCATGTCATCAAAAAATGTCTGAGTATATCGCTCGGTAATGGTTGTAATGGGCACATCCTGTTCCGCCGCCTTGCGAATGATTTTGTCATCAATATCCGTAAAATTCTGAATATGGTTCACCGTATAGCCAGACCCCACTAAATGCCGCTTGAGCATATCAAACACAACATAGGCCCGCGCATGCCCAATATGACACACATCATAGACCGTCACCCCACAGACATACATGGATACGGCTGGGGGATTGAGTGGTTTAAATTCCCGTTTTTCTTGGCGCAGCGTATCGTACAATTGGATCATGGGTGCACGCCTATGTAAACAATGGTGGAAACGAGCCATCCGATACAGCTGCTTGAAACGACGAAAAGGCCTGTTTCATGCTGGATCGAACATCCGCATACTGAGTAGCAAATTTGGGTACCTTAGGGGATAAACCCACCACATCGGTACTGACAAGCCCTTGACCGTCACACGATGGGCCCGCTCCCACACCAATCACCGGTACCGATACAGCCGCTGTAATTTGTTTAGACACCGCATCCGGCACCAATTCCAGCAACACCGAAAATACCCCCTGGGATTCGCATTGCTTCGCCAGTTCCAAACACGCAGCCGCTGAGGCATCTGTACGCCCTTGAACCCGATACCCCCCCAATTGAGTCACCGCTTGTGGCGTAAACCCAATGTGTGCCATCACCGGAATCCCACTGGCAACAACGGCCGCCAACAACGGCAACTGACGGGCATGCATGACCTCAATTTTAACCGCATCCGCCCGACCCGATTGAATCAAACGCCCCGCATGCCGAACGGTATCCGCCTCCGATACAACGGCTGTCATAAACGGCATGTCCGCAACAATAAAACCATCCGGCCAACCGCGACGCACCGCGGCTGTGTGATACACCATTTGGCTAATTGTAACCGATTGAGTGGTCGTATCCCCCTGAAACACATTACCCAACGAGTCCCCCACCAACACAATATCCACCCCCACTTCAGCCAATAGTTGGCTCATAATACAATCATACGCTGTCAACAAGACAATCGGCTCGCCCATTTGTTTTTTTTGTTGCAGGGATAGCACCGTCGTTTTAGTCATGCTTTGGTTAACCATGATTTTAACCAACCCACTGGCTTCGCATGAGCAACTGGCTCTTTATATAATTTAAAAAATCGGGCTTCCAATGCCTCCCGATTCAAATACCGGGTCAAATTACCATTTTCAGCCAATGAAATAATCCCTGTTTCTTCTGAAACAATAACAATTAAAGCATCCGTCGATTCCGACAATCCCAACGCCGCGCGATGCCGAGTCCCAATTGAGCGATCAATCAAATACGCCTCAGACAAGGGCAGCAAACAATCCACCGATGATATTTTGTTTTTTTGCAAAATAATGGCTCCATCATGCGTGGGCGAATTGGGCCAAAACAATGTCACCAATAATTCAGCACTGACAGACGCGTCGACTTTAATCCCGGTATTAATATACGGGCTTAAATCCGTATTCATTTCAATAACCAGAAGCCCCCCAATTTTCTTTTTCGACAAAATATCCACGGCACGCAACAATTGCTTAATCACCCGTGTGGATTCCTGGCTATTGTATAAATCCACAGACATAAACCAACGCGGATCCCCCAAGCGTTCCAACAATCGGCGCAAATCGTGTTGAAACACAACCACTAAAATAATTAGAAAAACGCTGGTTAATTGGCTCAAGACCCAGTTAATGCTATGCAATTGCAACACTTGAAAGACAACATATAAAAACCCCACAAACACCACCCCCCGAATAATTGCTAGCGAGTGTACATTTCGAATCCAACGCAGCAAGTAGTAAACCAAACTGTAAACAACAACGATATCCACCCCAACACCCACCGCATGCATGACCCCATCCAACGGCCAATTGGACACATTCATGAGGTCTTTTTTAATGAATAAACCGTCGGCTCCAAAGTATGACTGGCTGGTATTTGTGCATACGTTAGGACAAACACTGGATCCCCAACCGCACCCAACCGCGCCGCCGGGCCATTTAAGGCCACAATACCCGACCCGGCTTTGCCTGCAATCGCATAGGTAACCAAGCGCTCCCCATTATTAATATTAACCACGTGCACCTGTTCCCCCGCACGAATATTAGCCGCCCGCATCCAATCAGAATCTAAGGTAATACTGCCTTCGTAATACAACTCCGTTTGGGTGACAACCGCATACGACAATTTGGATTTTAAAACAGTAATGGTCATTTCCGCACTCATGTCCCAATAGTATAGCTGACAAACTGGGTTATTTAAAGTATAATAAGAAGAGATAAAAAACAAAACAATAGTTTAGTGGAATATTAATATAGAAACTTAGGAGGAATACCATTGGGTCCAGCACAGGAATTTAAGTCGAACAAAGCCAGCATTATTGAGTCGTATCAAAAACACGGAACAGACTGCGGATCGGCAGCCGTTCAAATTGCACTATTAACCAGCCACATCTTGGCCTTGTCTGAGCACCTAAAAGTGCACAAAAAAGACAATCATTTACGCCACAGTCTATTAAAAAAAGTGGGCCGTCGCCGTCGACTGCTAAAATACTTAAAGCACAGCGATTTTGATACATTTACTGATGTTACTGAGCGTTTAGACATTAAAACGCATAGCATTCACTAATGCCCATGCATTGTGTCGCAGACACACCCGTTACAGCAACGGTTAACAATCAAACAATCACACTTGAAACCGGTAAAATGGCTCGGCAAGCCAACGGATCTGTTGTATTAAAATGCAACGATCTGGTCTTACTCGCAACAGCAACCATGAGCAAAGCCCCTAGACCCGGGGTTGACTTTTTACCTTTAACCGTTGAATTTCAAGAAAAAATGTATGCCGCAGGAAAAATTCCCGGCGGATTTTTCAAGCGCGAAGCACGCCCCAGCACCTTAGCCACCCTTACCGCTCGGTTGATTGACCGATCATTGCGCCCCGTATTCCCCAAAGGGTTTACTCGGGATGTTCAAGTGGTGGTCACCGTTTTGAGTTATGATCAAACCATTCAACCCGAAGCCTTCGCAATTATTGCGGCATCGGCTGCATTGAGCGTATCAGACATTCCGTTCGAAACGCCCATTTCAGCATCGTTAGTCACCCAAGACACAGCGGGTGCTTTTCATGTTGATCGTTGCATCACTGAAACCAGTCAGTTAGACGCCGTCATTGCTGGCAGTGAATCAGCGATATTTATGATTGAAGCCGGTGCAAAAGAGGTGGACGAATCGGTAATGATGGCGGCGATTCAATACGGACATGAGTCCTTGCAGTCCGGCATTGATATCCAAAAAACATTGGTTCGGCAGTCCGGAAAAGCTAAAATTGCCTTGGACCCCGTTGAGTGGGATTCGGATATTGCCGCACGCATTGAACAGCAAATCCAAGGGCCTATTGAAGCCGCATTTAGTGCTCCCGATAAAGCAACTCTTCATGACACACTAACCACAATTGAAACTGAAACCTGTGCGCAATTTTTAAACGAAACTCAAGACAATGCAGAGTTTATATCTCGCCTATATAGCCAAGTTAAAAAGTCCGTCATTCAAGGGATTATGATTACCAAAAAAGTACGCCCCGATGGGCGAACACCCACCGAGATTCGGCCCATATCCGTTGAGACGGGTGTGTTGCCATCCACCCACGGTTCAGCCTTATTCACCCGAGGCGAAACCCAAAGTTTGGGTGTCTTGACCCTGGGTACCGCCAACGATGCCCAAATGCAAGATGGGTTAAACGACGATGACGGGGATTTGAATTATTTGTTTCATTACAACTTCCCCCCCTATTCGGTGGGTGAAGTCGGCAACATGGGGCGTTTGAGTCGCCGTGAAATCGGCCATGGGGCTTTGGCTCGTCGTGGGGTGGAAGCGATTTTACCCGATTATGCGGATTTCCCCTATACCATTCGATTGGTATCCGAAATTTTAGAATCCAACGGGTCGTCCTCGATGGCCTCGGTGTGTGCGAGCTGTTTGGCTCTAATGGACGGTGGCGTTCCCGTTAAACGGCCCATTTGTGGCATTGCCATGGGATTGTTGCTGACGGAATCCGATCATGTTATCTTATCCGATATCCAAGGCATGGAAGACTTCTTTGGCCATATGGACTTCAAAGTAGTTCGCAGTGCCAAAGGTATTTCAGCCTTGCAATTGGATATTAAAGTGGCCGGTCTATCCCAGGCCATTTTAAAAGAAGCCTTGGATCAAGCCAAAGCCGGATGTGAGCACATTCTAGGCACGATGACCGCCGTGTTGGATACGCCTCGGAATACTTTGTCTGCGAATGCTCCCCGGTTGGAGCACATCACGATTGACCCCAGCAAGGTTGGCATGGTCATTGGTTCGGGTGGCTCCACCATTCGCAAAATAGAAGAAGAATCCGGTGCCGAAGTCATTGTGGAAGATGGACCCAAAGGGCTTGTGTCTATTTCAGCGAAAAATCAAGCCAGTTTAGACAAAGCGCGCAGCATCATTGAAGGCATGACTAAAACCGTTGAAACCGGTGAAACGTATTCCGGAAAAGTGGTAAAAATTGTCAACTTTGGCATGTTTGTTGAACTGTTCCCCGGGTGTGTTGGATTGGCCCATATTTCAAAATTCAAAAAAGAACGGCATGAACGAATAGAAGATCAATGGGAATCGGGTGACACGATATCGGTCCACGTGCTATCGGTCGATGGCGATAAAATTGCGCTTGAACCGGTATAATGCAGCACATTGATTGCGATGGCTTATCGGTCGTTACCCACAGTAGCGACCATTTTCAGTCCGTTTCTATTGGCGTTCTTGTTCGGGTTGGACTCGCTCAAGAATCTATGGGTGGAGAAGCCCATTTCCTAGAGCATATGTGCTTTAAAGGCACGCCCAATTACACAGCCAAAGCCATTGTTGAACTCGTGGATAATATGGGTGGCTATATTAACGCCATGACGGATCGTGAGTACACGTTGTATTACATCACAGTACCCGCCGATTGTGCCGAAACCGCCTTGGGGTTAATCAGTGATTTGGTATTAAACTCCAACTTAAATCAGTCCGATATCGACAAAGAACGCCAAGTCGTTCTAGAAGAAATTAATATGATCAACGATTCGCCAGAAGATTTGGTCCACGAATTGTGGTATAGCAATTATTGGGCCAACAGCTCTTTTTCGAATAGTATTTTAGGGACACCCAACTCCCTAGCTCAAATTAATAGTGACAATTTACGCGATTTTCGAAACTATTATTGGCAACGCAGTCAGATGATTGTGTCGATAGCGGGGGCCTCTGCCAGCGTCAATGCACTCCTTGATATGATTCCCATTTATTTTCCAACACCAGCCACAAGCACCCTTATTTTAGACTCACTCACCCCCGACATTAATCCCGTATGCACAACGATTCATAAACAAACCGAGCAAACCCATTTTTGTCTCGGGCTTCAGGCGTGCGCCTACACAGACCCCAACCGATACGCATTTTCCATGATATCGACCATACTGGGCGGCACCATGAGTTCCCGACTGTTTCAAGAAATTCGTGAAAAACGGGGCTGGGCCTATTCCATTTATTCAGCCTGTAGCTTTTATGAGGCCACTGGATCCTTGGTTATTGCCGGTGGCGTGAGCAATGATCAATATACCCCCACGCTATCTGTGATTCGTTCGCTATTTTCTGATTTAAACACAACCGGCATTGATTCGAATGAATTAACCAAAGTTAAACGCTACATTAAAGGTAGCTTTGCTATTAATTTAGAAACCAGTACCAGTTGGATGATGTTCCTGGCAAAATCGTGGTTTTATTATCGAGAATTACGACCAGTCACAACTATCTTGGATAAAATTGATGCCGTCAGCTTAACCGATATTCAGCATGTCATGGCATCCATGGATCTCGCACAAGCCGGATTAACGGCTATTGGGCCAGTGGATACTCATGAACAAACCCCCATTGAATCCGTATGGGCTACTGTCGCACACTAAGCCTATTACTCATTGTTATCCCTGTTTATGCACTACCCCCACATGTTGTAAAACTAATTGAACCGGTTTCTAATAATATTAGCCTCGTGTGGACCCATTTAGGCAGCAATCACACCCAAAGCTGGCGCCCCCATCAACGCTACAACCCAGCCAGTTTAATTAAATTGCCTATTTTAACCTGCTTATACAATCGCATAGAATCGGGCACGCTATTGGAATCCGATACAATAGTGTATCACGATCACCATACACAATCCGGTGCTGGAATTCTAAAAACCCACAAACCCGGAGACCGGTATCGCTTGGACAGCTTAGCGGATATGATGATGCGCTACAGCGACAACACAGCCACCATCATGCTAATTGAACATTTGGGACGCGACGCCATTAATAATTATATACAGACAATAGGCATGGGCAGTACCTGGCTGAAAAACCCCAGACTCACCCAGCCCCCTCAATCCAATCAAACCACCGCCATGGATATTCACCAATTGCTGATAAAACTGGCCCGCTATGAATTAATCTCACCCTTACGGACTCAACACGTCTTGAGCCATATGAAAGAACAAATTTATCGGTGGGGGATCCCCCATCGACTACCGCGTTCATATAGTGTAGCCAACAAAACCGGAACACTCGGTTCGGTTCGGCACGATGCCGGCCTGATTACACAAGGAAACAACGCCTATGTGCTCACAATTTTAACGGACGGACTCCCCGAAAATACCCGATCCGATACCATTGCCAGTATCGCCGAAGCCCTACTGGTGACACCATGACCCATATTGTTTGTATTGCGAATACAAACGCTGGGAACTATCGCATTCGGGATGCGCAGCAATTGGAAACAAGCGCCAAGGCCTTGGGCATGACCGTAAGCCATGTCACCCAGTTTAATACGCAAACCCGCCGCTTTATATGGCCCGATTCCCCCATCGATGCGGTCTGGATCATGGGTGGCGACGGCACCATTCGGGACGTTGTGACCGATATGCACCGCATTGGGCTGAATGTCCCGATTGGCATTACCCCATTGGGCACCTGCAATGTGTTGGCCCATGCATTGGGAATCACCCGCCGCAATACAGACTACGCCGCATTGCATCGCTGGGCCCCTCGATCCATTCGCATGGGACTATCCAATGCACAGCCTTTTTTAATGGCCATCAGCACCGGTATTGACGCCAGTATTGTGCACCATGTGTCCGTACGCCTCAAACGGTGGATCGGTCGCTATGCCTACGCTGTTGAACTGATTCGTCAGTGTGGTCAAATTGCCAATCGCCCTGCGGTTGTATTAGAAACACCCGCACAGTCCTATGTTGGAACGGGGTGCATCATTACCAACACGCCACACTATGCGGGCCCATTTGTGTTAACCCCCAACCCATTAACAACGCCTGAACTCACGGCTATTGTGCATCGGTTTGGGTCTGTGTGGAGCTGGGGATGGTTCTTGGTCTTGCTCGTGCTTGGCAAAACGCACTGGCACCCCCAGGTTCAGCATATTCCCATCACTCGCGCGACCCTGCATACCCATCAGCCCATTCAATGCGATGGGGATGGGGTTCGACCAGACTCCCCATTGTCTATTTCAGCAACGCAATTGGCGGTGTTGTTATAGATGATAGTAAGCCCTAAATTCCCTAGGCCCCTAAATCCCTAGGCCATCTATCTCCCTAGGCCCCCTAAATCCCCCTAAAGGGGGACTTGTAATGCAACGGTCAATGAAGCCCCTAAATCCCCTAAAGGGGACTTTGGTAGGCGTATATTAACTTCTTCTTCACTGGGGGCAGACCATTCTCTTTTAACCTGTTCATAGTTGTTTTCAATGCGTTGCACAAAATCACTTCCTGTATTCGGGGTATCTAGCACTAGACTGGACCACTCATTTGTTCTAGTGGACTCACCAAACACAATGCATTGTGACAATAGCGCAGCACAAATCTCTGGATACTTTAATTTGCAAATAGCTTCCATAAACCACTGGTTAAGATCCCTATTCCATCTACTACGTGCCTCATTATTTTTTGAATAATAATGCTGAATCATTGTTTGCCGCCAATTGTTTACAAGACCATGCTTGCTAGAAAGAATATTTTTCTGTTTACATTCGTCTACTATACGTTGAATTGACCTGGGAAGCGGCTCTGCCTTATCTATGTCAGGTCGATACGCATAAATGTAATTAAAGACGTAAATTAAAAATAAAGCACAACTATCTTTATCTGACGCTAAATCTTTGTTAAATTCATTAATCGTTTTGTCGATTATACTTTTAGGAATAGGAACTATTGTTTCTATACTCTTGCATTGTTGTTCTGGTATGGAAAACTCAGCTTCTAAGCCCCTGTGTGAGGAAGGCAAGGGTAACTGATTTTCTCTTACAGAACGTGCTGATTCTAAATAATGATAAGAAAAACGAAGGAAAGTTGCTTTCATAAAAAACTCCATAAACTTGGACTATAAAGAAAGAAATGGTATACAACCCTGGCAAATAAATCAACCCCATACACCACAATCTATGCTACACTGATACGTGATGATTGAGCAGCATACCTTATCGGATAATTTTGCAGACGATCCCGAACGCATTGTTACTTCAGCCCCTTTATTTGATGACCCCAAAACCCCCTCACTACGCCCCCAAGAGCTGGGCGATTTTATTGGTCAAGCCACCATTAAAAAAAACTTAGGCATTTTTATTCAAGCCGCCAAGCAACGCCAAGAGCCCATCGAACATGTTTTGTTGCACGGCCCCCCCGGATTAGGCAAAACAACGCTCGCAACAATTGTTGCCAATGAAATGAGCGTCAACATTAAAACAACATCCGGGCCCGCCATCGAACGCGCCGGGGATTTGGCCGCTATTTTAACCAATTTGCAACACGGTGATGTCTTATTTATTGATGAAATTCACCGCATGCAACGCGTCGTTGAAGAAGTGTTGTATCCCGCCATGGAAGACCGCCAACTGGATATCATCATCGGCAAAGGCCCGGCCGCTCGCTCCATTCGATTGGATTTGCAACCCTTCACCCTCATTGGCGCCACGACCCGTGTGGGGTTGCTGAGTGCTCCCTTACGGGATCGATTTGGAATTTTGGAACGGCTGGAATTTTACACCCATGAGGACCTCGCCACAATTATTCGGCGTGCCGCAACGGTTTTGGACACTGAGATTTCAGACGATTCGGCCCATCAATTAGCCCGACGGTCTCGAGGCACGCCCCGAATTGCCAACCGATTGCTCAAACGGGTCCGGGATTGGGCCCAAGTCCACAACAATGCCACCATTACCCCAGAACTGGTCGCCGATGCATGCGAATCCTTGGCCATTGATGACCTGGGCTTAGACAAAATTGACCGACAGTATTTGCGCATTATTATCGAGCATTTTAACGGCGGACCCGTTGGTATTGACACCATCGCTGCCAGTTTGTCTGAAGATGTGGGCACATTAGAAGATGTCTACGAACCCTACTTGCTGCAAATTGGATTTATTGACCGGACCGCTCGAGGTCGCATGGCACGTCCCGAAGCCTACAAGCACCTTGGCTTGACGCCACCCGAAGTGATGGTGCAAACCAAGTTTTTTTAGAAATCACCCCTGAGAGATAGCACTAAACGTTATATAAGGTGTTCCGTTTCCTATTACAAGCCTTGGTTTCCAAGTACTGTTGCAAAGACCGCCTGAAACAAGCCCTTTTAGGTCTGATTTGGTTAAACTACCCTCGGGGAATGTAATCATACACTTTACGTGTTCTTTGCCAGATTCAAGCCTATACTCAACGTGAAACTCTGGACAGCGCTGCTGAATCTTTTGAATCTTGTTTTGAATAGACTGGATAAGTTGTTCTGCCCCAGTTCCAAGACCTTTAGGACCAAGAATCCCTTGCTGTATCAATGTGAGTGACTGATGCTCAGTTTCCAGCAAAGGTTTATAACCATTGCTATTGCTATGATTGATTCTACTTTTGTTAATTCCGAATAAATGCATAATCTTCTCCTCTTGCAAACATTGATATCAAATGTAACAAATAATACTAAAAATTATCAAGCAATACTATTAAATTGTAATTAACGAACAAGCACCTTGGCTTGACGCCACCCGAGGTGATGGTGCAAACTAAATTTATATGACCCAACCACGATTTGGACGCATTGAACGAAAAACCACCGAAACACAGATTGCCGGATCGGTTCAACTCGACGGTACTGGTCAATTGGCCTTAACCACCGATTGTGGATTTTTTGGCCACATGCTGACCTTATTTGCGGCACACAGCTTGTATGATCTTGAGTTGTCGATTCGCGGTGATTTGCACATCGATGCCCACCATACCGTTGAAGATACCGGTATTGTTTTAGGGCAAGCCGTTAAGCAAGCCCTGGGCGATTGTCGCGGCATTTATCGGTATGCCTCAGGATCAATCCCAATGGACGAAGCCCTCTGCTCGATCAGCGTTGATATTAGCAACCGCGCGTTTTTGCATTACCAAATCCCCCCCATTGCACCCAAAGTGGGTGATTTTGATACCGAACTGGTCGAGGAATTTCTTCGAGCTTTTGTGCTACATGCCGGCATTACATTGCATGTGGACGTGATTCGGGGAACCAACACCCATCACGTATGCGAGTCTATTTTCAAAGCGCTGGGAAGAGTCTTATCTCAAGCCACACGCCTAGACCCCAACCGTGGGTCTCAAATACCCTCCACGAAAGGCAGTTTATAGCCCGTGACTCAATCCCCCGAAACCGTAACGCTGGGGGTGTCCGATATTGCCGCCATGGATGGCCGATACCAAGTCAATTTTATCAATAGTTTATCCGGGTTCAAAAGCGCCAACTTAGTCGGTACTGTGGATGCTGACGGAAATGAAAATTTAACGCTCGTGAGCTCCGCAGTGCATATTGGCAGCAATCCCCCCACCCTTGGCATTGTGTTTCGGCCTAGTATAGTCCCTCGCCATGGCTATGAAAATATTATGCATACGCATTTTTTTACGCTCAACCATATTGGCGAATCGTTTTTTAAAGCCGCCCATCAAACCAGTGCCCGGTATCCCAAAACCGTTTCTGAATTTGAAGCCACTGGGTTAACACCCGAATACTTAAATGACTTTCCCGCCCCCTACGTCCAAGAGTCTCAATTCAAACTGGGGCTGGAATTTGCCGAGGTCCACCATACTCAAGTGAATCCTACTCATATTGTCATTGCTCACATTCGATGGGTGCATATCGCCAAACCCTGCATTCAAAACAATGGGTCGATTGACTTGTCCCTATTGGGAACCATGGCGATCTCCGGGCTCGATCATTACCACACCGTTAACCCTGGTACAAAAATGCCCTATGCCAAAGCCTAGGGTCGCCGTTGTTGGATCCGGCATCACTGGCATTGCCGCCTGCTATGCCCTCCAGAATCATGCCCAGGTTGACCTATTTGAAGCCCAACCCCGCCTGGGTGGCCACACCCATACCATTGCAGTGGACGCCGAAACAGCCATTGATACCGGCTTTATTGTATTGAATGACAAAAACTACCCATTATTTTCACAATTTCTAAACGAACTATCCGTACCCACCCAAGCCAGCGACATGTCGTTTGGCTACCACGACGATGGGTATTTTTACACCAGCGATATCCCGTGGGGAATTGTGGGTAGCCGGTGGTGGTCCCCGACGCACTGGTCCGTTATTCGAACAATTTCACCATTTAATCGCACCACGATGGCCGATTTGCCGACAATGGGCACCCTATCGTTGCGTGAATACCTCGCCCAAAAAAATTACCCCGATGCCTTTATTCACCGCTATTTAATCCCCATGGGAGCCGCCATTTGGTCCTGCCCGGATGACGAAATTCTAAATTTTCCAGCCCAGTCTTTTTTTGCTTTTTGGGATAATCATTGCCTGCTTCAAGTTCAGGATCGTCCCCGTTGGCGCACCGTCTGTGGGGGTGCCCAACGCTATCTTGACGCATTTCAAGCCCAATTTTCAGGAAGAATTCATACGAACACGCCCATTCAAGCCGTGCTACAATCGGATACAACCGCTATCGTTCGAACGGAGACGGAATCCATCCCATTTGACCGTGTTTTAATCGCCGCCCAAGCCGATCAAGCCCATGCCTGCTTAGGCAACCATCCCTTGGCCGAGCGTTTAGCCCCTTGGCGGTATGCAACAAATCGGGTTACCCTGCATACCGATACAAGCATTATGCCCCGAACAGCCCCCCATCGATGGGCCTCATGGACCGTGCATCACACAGCCCCCCATTGCCATGTGACCTATTATATGAATCGCCTGCATGCCCTAAACATGGCCAACACACACTACTTGGTCACACTCAATAATCCCGATACCATTCAATCCGATAAAATTCTGAATGATCGAACCGAGCGACACCCCATCTTTGACACCGCCAGCCTGGCCACCCAAGCTGTCTTGCGCCAACAGACACCGCCTATTTTTGTGGCTGGCAGCTACATGGGGTATGGGTTTCATGAAGATGGATTTCAATGGGGCACCCACAGTGCGCAACAACTCATCGACAGCCTGTAACGCCATTATTGCGGGCACCACGACCCACACGCGGCACGCGCCCACCCACCATCATTTTGAATACCCGCTGGTATGGATTCGATGCGATACCCGTGAATTAAGCCAATCCCCATTGGGCTACAATCAACGGCGATTGTGGTCTATCTATGATGCCGATTATCTAGACCCCACAACCGACACCCTAGATGCCAAACTCAACAAGCACATGCAATCCATGCAATTTCAACACCCCGTAACCCGTATTCAATTATTAACCATGCCCCGGTACTTGGGTCGGCCATTTAAGCCAATCAGCCTGTATTTGCTGTATCATGCCGATACCCTCGTGGGACTCATGGCTGAAGTGACCAACACCTACAAAGAAAGCTACTTATATCAATGCGACACACGCCATCAGATTGGACCCAATCAATTTAAAATTGAAAAACCATTTCATGTTTCGCCATTTCTCAATGAAACCGGGCACTATCATTTTACGATTGCCAACACAGCGTCTCGGCTTTTGGTCACCATTGATTACTATCAGGAAGATCAAAAAACACTCACCGCCACATTTGGCGGAACCACCCGGCCGTTATCTCGGTATCAGCTCTTAAAAACGGCGATTACTCACCCATTAACCAATGCCCTTGTACTCCCCAGAATTTTCAAACAAGCCATTATCCTGTATTATAAAAAGAAGTTACATGCAAACGTTAAACCCATTGGTCAAAATTTAATTCGAACAATGCCTTTGTCTTTATCGCATCGTCGCATTTGGAACCTTTTGTCGAATCGCCTTAAACAGCTCAAACATGGTTGTTTAACACTAACCCTGCCCGACGGGTCCCAAGAAGAATTTGGTGATCCAGCCAGTTCCCTGCAGGCTCAAATTACCATCAACAACACCTGGTTCTTTTCAACACTCGCTCGAAAAGGGGAAATTGGGTTTGCCCAAGCGTATATTCGTGGGTATTGGCACAGCCCATCGGTGGCTGATTTGCTCAAAGTCATTCTCATCAATTGCAGCTTGATTCAAAGCATGAGCAACGGATCCTGGTGGTATCGCTTATATTTGAAATTCACCACGCGAAAACAGGCCTTAAATACCGTGGATCAATCCAAAAGTAATATTCAAGATCATTATGACATTAGCAATGATTTTTATGCCTTATTTTTAGATGAGACCAAATTGTATTCATCGGCACTATTTGACAACGAATCCGAATCGTTAAGCACCGCTCAGCAGCGGAAACTCCGGGCTTTAGTTGAGCCCATGAATCTATCCCCGACCGATCATGTGTTAGAAATTGGTTCGGGTTGGGGTGGCATGGCCTTGCATATCGCCAAAACGGTGGGCTGTCGGGTGACGACCATTACATTATCCCAAGAACAATACGACTGGACCCAGCAACGCATTCACGATGAAGGCCTTCAAGATCTCATTAGCATTCAACTGCAAGACTACCGAACACTATCGGGTCACTATGATCACATTGTTAGTATTGAAATGATTGAAGCGGTGGGTCACCAATTTTTACCCGATTATTTTAAACAATTAAACCGATTGGTTAAGCCGGGTGGTCGAGTTATTTTACAAGCCATCACGTACCCCAATCACGATTATAAGCGATACAAAACCAGCATGGACTTTATTAAACACAGCATTTTCCCTGGTGGGCATTTGCCCTCTTTAGAAACCATTACGTCGTTAACCCGCCAACTCACCCATTTGCGCTTGGTCACAGCCACCAATATTGCCAGCAGCTACGCCATCACGTTGAAAAAATGGGCTGAAAATTTACAGGGCAACGAAGCCGCTGCTCAAAAGCTGGGGTTTTCATCGGATTTTCTACGGCGTTGGCATTACTACTTTGCCTACTGTGAAGCCGCATTTTCTAGCGATTATCTAGGCGTTTACCAACTTCAATTTAAACGAAACACTGTATGACTATACTATGGATCATACTTGGTATTTATGCAGGTGTAACCAGCCTATTTGGACTGAGCCTATGGCTCAAAAACCCCGCTATTGTTGATGTATACTGGGCGCTTGGGATTGCTTTAGCGGCATGTGGCCTTGGGGTTATGGCCCCATTGTCGCTACCGGGGTGGCTTGTGGTTGCCGCTTTGTGTATATGGGCCATGCGATTATCTGGGTTTTTATGGTGGACACGAATCCGCCACAATCGCCACGACCATCGGTATACCACGATGCAAACCAATTGGACCGGCAACGGTTGGATCAAACACATTAAATTATGGGGGCATTATCTATTTCAAGGGTCGATCCAAATTCTCCTTATAGTGAGTGTGTTGTCCCTTCAAGACGCGACTTCTATTCATCTAGTCGGGGTGTTGGGCTTGAGTGTTATTGGCCTAAGCATTGGGGGGCAGCATGTGGCTGATATGCAGCTGTACACCTTCAAAAAAACGGTCCCAAACGGGGGCATCTGTCAATCTGGGTTATGGGCCTATTCTCGGCACCCCAATTATTTTTTTGAATGGCTCATGTGGGTGGGCGTTGCCCTTTGTGTACCCAGTCTTTGGGGTTGGCTTAGCCCAGTCATCATGTGGATAATCTTGCGCCATGTTAGTGGTCCATATACCGAACGATGCTCCTGCGACCGCCATGGCGATGCCTATCGCCAATATCAAACGGAAACACCGATGATTATTCCGGATGTTTATCGTTGGGTTATCTGTACCATTCAATTACCCGATTGGGTGTATCGACTGGGTATCCGATACCAACTCCGAGCCCGACTTCGCCAACTTAAGGCCCATTACAAGACCCATACCATTCACGACTATGCCAAACAACTCAAGCACGGCAACATTGCCTATGAAACCGATGCTGCGAATGACCAGCATTATGAAGTACCCACAGAGTTTTATACGTATGCCTTGGGCAAACACAAGAAATACAGTTCCGGATTCTATACAAGCAACACCCAATCCCTGGATCAAGCTGAATCCAACATGCTTGAGCGTGTCTGCCAACGCGCCAACTTAATCGATGGGCAAACCGTCTTAGAGCTGGGGTGTGGCTGGGGATCGTTTTGTTTGTATGCCGCTCAGAAATACCCCAAATCCAAATTTTTAGCCATTTCAAACTCTGGAACACAAGAAGCCTATATTAACGAGCAAATTGCTGAGCGAGGCTTACACAATCTGATTGTGAAACGTGCCAATGTTGCTGAAATTCGATTTCGACGAAAATTTGATCGTATTGTCAGCATTGAGCTGTTTGAGCATTTGCATAACTACGATCGATTATTCAAACGATTGGCCACGTGGTTGGCCGACGACGGGTACGCCTTTATTCATATTTTTGGGCATCGGGAATACGCATATCCTTTTGACATTAAAGCCAATCAATCGTGGGTGGCCAATTGGATGAGTCGCTATTTTTTCTCCGGTGGCCAAATGCCCAGCCGAGATTTATTTCAAATTGCCCAGAATCACTTAACCATTAAAAATCAATGGGATGTGTCAGGCACCCACTATGCCCGAACGTGTCGCGATTGGCTGAACAATATGGATGCCCATCGGCCTGAAATTGCAGCCTTGTTTCACGAAAATTATGGAGGAAAAGCGAAGCAATATTGGATTTTTTGGCGCCTGTTTTTTATGGCATGCGAAGAACTATTTAAGACCAAACGCGGTAGCGAGTGGCAGGTGTTTCATTATTTGTTTGAAAAGCCAGAAATTCCCACTTCAAACCAAGTGTAATCCATCCATTAAATCATGTTTTCATTTGTATCAGCAATTCGCTCATGTAGACGACGTGCATTCTGCTATTCGAAATGTCACACTCAATGCGTTGCAATTCACCCCAGAATTTGTTACCAGCAAATCGGGGCGGTCAAACGCAGGTTTAGGATTAGCCGAAGTTAAAAAATCATTGCCAAACAAAACGGATCGATCCATATTGAGTCCACCGTTAACACCGGAACAACCCTATCGATTTACCTGCCACAGTACATTCCTAGTGGCCAAACCCAAAAAGATCTTGTATAATAATTTACGGTTTGTGGGCTTGTAGCTCAGATGGTTAGAGTGCACGCCTGATAAGCGTGAGGTCCCTGGTTCAATTCCAGGCAGGCCCACCATACACCCGTGGGGGTGTAGCTCAGCTGGGAGAGCATCTGCCTTGCACGCAGAAGGTCGCAGGTTCGATCCCTGTCACCTCCACCACGAAACACCCCAATCTGTGCTAAATCTATGCTAAAATGATCCGTATGGAAACAACAACGTTTCAAGACATTATTCATCAGCTTCAGCAATTCTGGAAAAACCAAGGATGTTTACTCTTGCAGCCCTACGATACTGAAAAAGGGGCGGGAACCATGAGCCCCTATACATTCTTGCGCGTCTTAGATCCCCAGCCATGGCAAGTGGCCTATGTAGAGCCCTGCCGACGACCCACCGACGGTCGCTATGGCGAAAACCCCAATCGATTGCAGCATTATTATCAATTCCAAGTGATCCTAAAGCCATCGCCGCTGAATGTTCAGGACCTGTATATTCAAAGCCTCGGCGCTATTGGCATTACCCCCAATAACCACGATATTCGGTTTGTAGAAGACAACTGGGAATCCCCCACCTTAGGCGCCTGGGGCGTGGGCTGGGAAGTTTGGCTGGATGGTATGGAAGTCACCCAATTTACCTATTTTCAACAATGCGGGGGTGTCCCCTGCAACCCCGTGAGTGTGGAGTTGACCTACGGTTTGGAGCGTCTGGCCATGTTTATTCAGCAAAAAGATACCGTCTTTGACCTCATTTGGCAAAAAAGCAATAGCCACACAACCACCTATGGGGATATTTTCTTAGCCAGTGAAAAATCTCAGTCGTATTACAATTTAGACCACACCAGTACCGATCGGCTCTGGCAGTTGTTTGAACTTTATGAAGCAGAGTGCCAGTCCATCTTAGCCGCCAGTGCCATTGAGCCGGCCTATGATTACTGCCTCAAATGCTCCCATTGCTTTAATCTGCTCGACGCAAGAGGCGCCATCTCTGTCACAGCCCGCATGGCCATTATTTTACGGATTCGAAAACTGGCCAATGCCTGTGCCAAGCAGTACATGGAGTCCTTGGTATGAGCACATTACTCATTGAATTGGGCTGTGAAGAAATTCCGGCTCGGTTTTGCCAGCCCATGCTGGACCAATTGACCACGAATGTACACGCCGCGTTGCAGCACGCCAACCTACTCGACGCCACCAACACCGTAACCCCCTATGCGACTCAGCGGCGACTCGCCATGCTTGTAACCGGACTTTTGGATAAACAACCCGACCAAACACTGTATCAACGCGGGCCTGCTGTGGGCGCTCCTGATGCAGCCGTCCTCGGGTTTTCTAAAAAATTGGGCTATACGCCCGACGATTTAATCCAAGCGGATCACAACGGAACCGCTTACTGGTTTCTGGATCAAACACAAGCCGGAAAAGCGGCCATCGACTGCTTACCGAGTCTAATCACAGACTGTGTGCGGGGGCTTAAATTGCCCATTGAAATGCACTGGGGCGAGCATAATGGACCGTTTATTCGACCAGTGCATTGGGTATGTGCCCTACTGGATACCGCCGTTATTCCCCTAACACTATTTGGCATTACCAGTGATCGGGTTACCCATGGGCACCGCTTCTTGAGTGCGGGGAATACCCACATCGGAGCGCCTGTGGCTTTGGCCCATGCCTCGGATTATGCCGAGTCCCTCATGGCCCACCGGGTAATGGCTGACCCTGCACAACGCCGAGCCGCTATTCAGGCATCGATGGACCATTATTTGGTCGATCAATTGGTGTATTTGTCGGAATGGCCAACCGTGTTAACAGGGCGTATTCAACGTCAAAATTTGCCCGTAGATGTTGTCAAAACATGCATTGAAACCCATCAAAAAGCGGTGCTATTGGATACCGATCAGTTTGCCTTTGTGGCCGATTCGGTGACCAAAGCCAATACCGATACCATTATTCAAGGAAACGAACGAGTGGTGGCGGCTCGGTTGTCTGATGCGGCGTTTTTTTACGAATCGGATCTTAAAACGGACTTGATTGATTATCACAAAAAGTTAGCCGCAATTGCGTTTCAAGATCAGTTTGGTAGTATGGCCGATAAGACGCAGCGCATTCGAATACTGGCACTTTCTCTAGCTAGTTTGACTCCTGGGGGTGTTGATTTAGACTGTGTTGAACGCATTGCCAATCATTGCAAGTGCGATTTAGCCACCGGCATGGTGGGCGAATTCCCCAGTCTCCAAGGCACCATGGGCCAGCACTATTACACCCAACAAAACCCAGACGATGCCGCAACCGGCGTCGGCATTTTTGAGCATTATTTACCGCGATTTGCCACCGACACCCTACCCAGCCTGCCCGAAGCGGTGCTTGTGGGCATCGCCGATCGCCTGGATACCCTCCTGTGTTGCTTTTACAATGGACTCATCCCCACCGGATCCAAAGACCCCTGGGCCCTTCGGCGCATCATGAATAGCCTATGCCAACTATGCATCGCCAATCCCGACCTGAATCTACCCATTGATACCCTACTGAAACAAGCGCTCGAAACCCTACACACCCAAGTCCCCACACTCACAGTCACGGACTCCGCCTATACCGATGCCGCCCAGTTTTTTGAGCAGCGTATGTATCAATACCTCAAAACTGACGTTGGCCCAATGGTCTTGGCCTGTGCGATTATCCCCAAAGAAACAACCATTCGGGGCTTGTATGATCGGGCCCAAGAACTTAACCGCCAAAAAGAACAAAACCCAGAACGTTTTGCCCGCATTCAAGCCAGTGCGCATCGCGTTGGCAAATTATTGGCCGATCAAGAACGCCCAGGCATTGGACTCACCCTCACAACATCCCACGAAAAAGCATTGCATGCATTGGTTGACACGGATACTCCTGTCCATCAGGATGCCGCATCTTTAGAAAGCATTTTTGATCATTGGGACCAACTCGCCACCCAGTTGGACGATTTTTTTGATCACGTCATGGTTATGGATCCCGACAAAAAACTACGCGATAATCGAATTGAACTTTTATACCATGTTCTCACTAAATTTAAGGCTATGGGCATTGACTGGACCCAGATTCCAACATGAACCTGCCAGACAAGTCCGAAATACCATCCGTATTTAATGAAATTTCGGCCAAATACGACCGCATCAACCGCCTACTATCCGGATACCAAGATGTCCTATGGCGGTGGAAACTCGCCCGGACAATTCGCAACCGAACCCCCGATACCGTTTTGGATTTAGCCACCGGAACCGCCGATGTCTTGATTAGCCTGGCCAACCACGGCATTCAATTCAAGCACGGCATTGGCCTAGACCCAGCCGTGGATATGCTCGCCATTGGCAATAAAAAGCTCAACCAGCGTCAGTTATCCAATCGGATTGAACTCAAGGCCGGCGTTGCCACGGCCATTCCCCTAGCAGCCAATACGGTGGATGTGATCACCATGTCCTTTGGGATTCGCAATGTGCCCGACTACGCAGCCGCCTTGGTTGAGATGACCCGAGTATTAAAACCCGGTGGAGAGGCCTTGATTTTGGAGTTTTCATTGCCGCCTCAGCCGATTCGAACACCGTATTTGTGGTATTTAAGGACTATTTTACCGCGATTGGGTCGCTGGTTATCCGGCCACGATACGGCCTATACGTATTTAAACAAAACCATTGAGTCCTTCCCTTACGGTGCTGCGTTTGAACAAAAATTATACGCCGCTGGGTTTTCATCCGTCCGCAGTTACCGGATGTCCGCAGGCGTTGTCACCCTGTACCATGCCCAACGTGACTAATGTAACGCCAACAACGCAATGGGCCATGGGGGTTGTTGAAAGTTTGATTACTGCCGGCATTCAGCATATATGCATTGGCTCTGGGTCTCGGTCCGCCCCCCTGACCCGATGCATTGCGAATCATACGCAAATCCAATCCGTTTGTTTTTATGATGAACGGGCCTTGGGATTTGTGGCCTTAGGGATCGCCAAAGCCCAGCAACGGCCAGTGGCAATTCTCACCACATCGGGCAGTGCGGGTGCCAATCTCTTGCCCGCTGTGGTTGAAGCCCATCAGTCTGGCCACTGCTTGGTGGTCATCACGGCGGATCGCCCGCCGGAACTGCACGGTGTTGGCGCCAATCAAACCATGCCCCAGTCCGGGCTATTCTCACACTTCGCCACGACCCTCAATCTGGCATGCCCCCATCCAAACGTATCCATTCAGCACATACAAGCCCGCATTCAAACGCACATTGCCCAAGGCGTATCACAGCCAACACCCGTGCATTTTAATATGGCTTTTCGAGACTTGGCCGTAGACCCCGTGGTCATGGACCACCCCACTGCGCCCAGCATGCCCCGTGGAACCAGCCCCGACTGGGCAAGCATCCCGACACCGGATTTGATTGTTGTTGGGCAATTGCGCAGTGTGACCGATGCCCAAGCGGTTCAGCAGTACCTCAACAACCAATCCGTACCCATTATCGCCGATATTACCAGCATGCTACGCACGCATTACCCGCGCCCGCACTCCTGCATTCACCCTCAAGGTCCGGTACTGCTCCTGGGTGGGGGCATGACTACGCGATCCAGCTTGGATCAACTGGAACATGTGCGCGCACACCCCCAGTATCATATTCGATACCGCAACCATCCGTTTAACCCCTACCATGCCAAACAAACTATCATTGAGGTGGATCACTTTGCCGATTAAATCCCTTGTTTCAGACATTGTACACCTAGCTGAACGCCAAGCGGCTGTTTTATTTTGTGGCAATAGCCTGGCCATTCGGTATTTAGACACCCATTGCCCCACGCTATCCCCCGACAGCCCCCTAGTCCCCACGTTTGCCAACCGCGGGGTGAGTGGCATTGACGGGCAATTATCCACCATGATTGGATTGGCCTATGGCAGCCAAAAACCGGTGGTTGGGGTGGTTGGGGATTTAACCTTTTACTACGATTGCAATGCCTTGGGGCTCTTCGAGCATTGCCCATATCCGGTTACTGTGGTTATACTAAACAATAACGGTGGACGCATTTTTGATGCACTACCGCATCTTCAGGGAGTGCCCGAGAAAGATTTGTTTTTTACCATGCCCCAAACCAGTACAATTTCACACATTTGTTCCGGCTTTGGTTGTGCGTACAGTCGAACGCTTCAGCCATCTGAACACCACAAAGTGATTGAAATTGACCTGGATGCATAAATTAGGAGGTTTATTTTTATGTTAGCACAAGCACCACCAAGAGATTTAGTAAGACTAGGAGCCCCTACTACTCCAACAGTGTCCTACTCACTGATAAAACATAAGCCTAAATATAACAACAACCTTATGCCTTCAGTCGCTGTAGGCGCTGCTGCTGGTATCGGTATACGTGAAGCAGCATCTAGAAAGCGTGCTGCTGCACCTAGAAACAGTGCAAAAATGCCGCGTGAAGATATAATTCCACGCTGCCATGAGACCTACATAGAGTTTCTAAAGCATGTGAAACTAAAAATGATAGAGCAACCCGAAAACAAATACTTACAGCAAATTCACGCTGCATTATTAGAAGCGGTTGAACTCCCCAATTCCGGCCCCTTTGAGTATGGCTGGTTGAGCGGACTCGATGTTCCCATCGCCTTACTCTATATACTTGCTCGTGACCATATGGCCGCCAACCCCTTGGAATATACTGGCGTATGCTGGGAAAATGAACGTGAGTTTGTTAACCGCATGATTAAAACCATTAAAATGACCATCAATCACACGATACCCGAAAGTGCCATTAAACTATCCGATGATCAACATAAATTTGTGATACACGAGCAACAAACAGGGTTTGCTCTAATGCGTGATGATAAATTTTCAAAAATAATTTACAATGCTGAAAAAAACCAACTGCTAATTTTATTTCGGCACATTGTGACCGACTATGAAAACAAAGTGCCCATGAATAAAGCCTCTATTACCCGAGACAAAACCATTATTGATCATACCTGCTCAGCGGTTCTAGAATCCGTATTATCCAGTTTAAACACAATTGATAAGCCAGAATTAGAGATCACTTTCTTTTTTACCAATCGAACAGCGGCTGGAACAATACAAAAATTACTGACGTCTGAAATAGGCGAACAATTTACCGTATTGAGTGCGGCTGGAAAAGACCCATCTACTGTTTTATCCCAAATGGCGTCTAATTTTTTCCAGACTTAGTTAAGTCGCTTCCGGCATTGCCGACGAATGATGGGCGATAATTTTCCATTCGCCATCAACCGATGCATATGCGTAGGTAAATCGAGCCACAACCGTGGTATCTCCATTGAGCACAAACGAATACGTCCCTGCGTGGTGCCAACCGTCTGCATAGGCATGCCAATAACTGTCTAGCAGCGTCACCACCGGTCGCTTGGCTAAAAAGTGAACAAAATAATCCCGAATCAACGCCGGGGTGTTGCACACCGTATTGGATACCGTTGGCAACAGCACCGCATTCGGGGCATAACACGCCAGAACACAATCCGGATCTTGCGTTTTAAGGGCGTCCGCCCATTGGTTAAATAATTCAGTTGGTTGTTTCATACCCCAAGCATAGCGCACTTTCATGCTATACTCAAGACTATGGTAATCGGCGTTATTGTTGGGTTGTTTGGGATTGTTTTGGCTCTCAGCACGGGGCTCGTCTGGGGAACCATTCGGCATCAAGCCCTCGTGAAAGAACACGGGATCTTGGAGGCGACCAATCACCAATTAACCGCACAGCTCGCCACACAAAAATCAGACCTCATGCAACTGGCCAATCGCCTATTTGATGAAAAAACCAACCGGTTTTCTCAGGACAATCAACAATCCTTAAACACCCTTCTAGCCCCCTTCAAAACCGCCCTGAGTGAGTTTAAAACCACCCTCGATCAAACCCAACGCCACGAAGCCGATCAACGCGCAGCCCTCAAAGGCGAGTTAAGCCAACTCGTTACCCTCAATCAAACCATGGCCCAAGAAGCCCGTCAGCTCAGCAATGCCCTCAAAGGCAACACCAAAACCCAAGGCAATTGGGGCGAGCTAATTTTAGAAACGGTATTGGAGCAATCCGGACTCGAAAAGGGGCGTGAATTTATCGTTCAAACCGGCTTGAAAACCGATACTGGCGAGCGGCAACAACCCGACGTTATTTTAAAGTTACCCGGTGATCGCCACATTATCATTGATTCTAAAGTGTCCCTCAACGCCTACGAACTCTACACCCAAACGCCTGACCCCCACCCCCTAAAACTCCATATTCAAGCCATTCGCAATCATATCAAAACACTCAGCGAAAAAAATTATCCCGCACTGACCGGCCTCAACTCGCCGGATTTTGTTTTAATGTTTTTACCCATTGAACCCGCATTAACCCTGGCTTTGCAACACGATTCTCAGCTATTTTACGATGCCATGAAACACCATGTTGTCCTCGTATCGCCTTCAACCTTGTTTGCAACCCTGCATATTATTCAAAATTTATGGAAACAAGCGCATCAAAACCAATTTGCTCATGAAATTGCCAAACAAAGTGGGGCTCTGTATGACAAGTTTTTTGCCGTTGCTCAAGAACTCGATAAGCTCGGCCAGCAGTTAACAACCACCCAAAATACCCATGCCGCCATTATGAATAAACTGATTCATGGCAAAGGCAATGTCGTCACACGAATTGAAAATATAAAAAAATTGGGCGCTAAAGCCTCCAAAGACATACAAGATTTATCGCTTTTAGACCGATATATATAATAAAGGAGTAACAAACCATGACCAGTATTCATAGCAGTGAGTTAAGCGCTAGTATATGGGCGCCCATTATTAATTTTCTGTCCCAACCTGCGGATGGAGATACCCAGTTGGATCTTGATATTGAAACGATTAATGCCACTGAACGCATTGCCTTGTTATTAAATCCAGAAACCAGCCAAAAAACAATGCCTCTTCAACAATTTTTTAGTGATTTAGAGCAATTGGATGAATCAAAAAGACTCAAAAAAGAAACAATAATCGCCATGATTGAAACGATTATCAATAAAATCATGTCTGGATTAGTATCCAAATCCATGCTCACCGCATTGGTCGGTCTGATTGGGCATTTAGTCGAGTTAGACAGCAGTGCTCTAGACGATTTAATCCCCGATATTAAAGACGCTATGAAAAAAGCGGTTAAACTGATTGTTAAGCAGCTGGCTCAAAATCCAAAAATGGCTCGTCAAGCCTATCAACTGTTGCAATTAATTGGTAAAATTTTAGGCCAGCTCGGAATGCCCGCACAAACGCCTGAGCAACTTATTCAAGGGGTGGCCACTGAGTTAAATATCGACGCCGATGCCCTCAAAAACTTACTCTCCAATCCGATGGCCAGCACAACCCCATTAGCACCCCAAGATCCACTGGCTTCCATGAACATTAGCGGCAATGCGTTATGGGAGGGTTCGGATAAACTTATTGAACTAACCCTACCCAACATCCACGCAATCACCGATATTAGCATCAAAAAGCTTGAAGATGAATTCGGCACGATGCTCGACATGATACAATAAATGAATCATGAAACAAAACCGTCACATCGACATTCACCTCGCCCATACTCAAGGATTTTGTGCCGGCGTCTCCGTTGCCTTAGATATTGTTGATTTAGCCCTCCAGCACTATGGCTTGCCACTGTATGTTCGCCATGCCATTGTGCACAATGATTATCTGGTCAATCACTATACTCAGCTGGGCGTTCAATTTGTTGAAAATCTGGATGAAATCCCCATCGGTTCTCGGGTCATTTTGAGTGCCCATGGATCTGCGCCAGAGGTTTATACAGAAGCCAAGGCCCGCCAATTGGACGTCCTGGACGCCACCTGCCCCTTGGTCCGAAAAGTGCATATGGAAGCCAAAAAGATGGCTCGGCGACGCATGCAAATCATTTTAATCGGACACCGCGGGCATCAAGAGTTTGTTGGAACCAAAGGCTATATTCCAGAATCGCTATGCCACGTAGTCGAAACAGATGCCGACATTGACGCCCTAAATTTAGACCCCAATCAACCCATTGGGGTGCTCACCCAAACAACATTGAGTGTATCGGATACCCGCCGATTAATTGATAAAATTAAGCAGCGCTACCCCACCCTAATACTGCCACCGGAAAAAGATATTTGCTACGCAACACAAAATCGCCAAGATGCTATTTTAGATTTAGTTAAAACCTGCGATGTAATCCTAGTCTGTGGATCCAAAAACAGTTCCAACACCACACGATTGTATGAACTTGCCAAAGAACAAGGACGCCCAGCGTATATGCTCGAATCCGCCCAGGAATTCACCGATGCCATGATTGTCGATGCCGCTCATGTTGGTATCAGCTCCGGCGCATCTGTCCCCCAAATTTTAGTAACCCAGCTGGTTAACCGCATTCAAGCATCTGTTGCGTCCAGCACCTGTCATCAAGCCCCATCAACCGAAGCCGATGTTTGGTTCCCCTTACCCAAACCCCTCCGGGATCTGACCGACGCATCCCGTCCACATGGGCATTAACGACGATGCCCTCATTATTGTAGCCGCTGGGCACGGCCGACGCTTCGGATCTGACAAGCAACAAGCCTTAATCCACGGAACTCCGGTATTAATGCATACCTGCCAAGCCCTAAAACTGGGATTCAAAACAACTGTTGTTGTGACACATTGCGTGGATCAAACGGCCAAACAACTATCGGACTACGGCATTGTAGCCACCTGTGTCCTCGGTGGGGACACGCGTGCACACTCTGTGTGGAACGGGTTGTGCGCACTACCCGAATTGGATTACCCTCGCGTTTGGATTCACGATGGGGCCCGACCCGTTGTTTCCAAAGCCCTGTGCGAGCGCTTGGATCATGGGTTGGACACCGCCGATGGCTGCATCCCCACACTCCCACTCACGGACACCATTAAACGGGTTATTGCTCCAAACCACATTGAAACCGTGGATCGCACCCCCTTGGTTCGGGTACAGACGCCCCAAGTGTTTCATCTATCGCACCTCAAGCAAGCCTTTGCCCATAGTCCAAACTGGGAGGCATTTACCGATGATGCCAGTCTGGTTGAGGCCATGGGCGGGACAATTTCATGCGTAGCGGGATGCCCCAACAACATTAAAATTACCGTTCCCGAAGATTGTGCCTATATTGAAGCGCGCGGCATAATGCTATACTAAAATCTATGAAGCATCGTCGCCAAACACCGTCTGTTCGCATTGGATCTGTTTTAATGGGCAGTGCCCATCCCATTGTTGTCCAATCCATGACCAATACCCCAACCGCTGATGCTGAACAAACAGTCGCCCAAATTAAAGAACTCGCCGATGCCGGTTCAGAACTGGTACGCATCACCGTCAACGATGCCGCCGCCATGCAAGCAGTTCCGGCCATTCGGGCAGCCTTAGATGCCGATGGCTACAGCGTACCCTTAATCGGCGATTTTCACTACAACGGGCATATCTTATTAACCGAATACCCAGACTCCGCCGCCTGTTTGGCCAAGTTTCGAGTAAACCCCGGCAATGTGGGCAAAGGCGATCGCCGAGACCAACAATTTGAAATGATTATTAAAGCCGCCATTCACCACAAGAAAGCCGTGCGAATTGGGGTAAACTGGGGGTCTCTGGATCCCGTCATTGTCGCCAAAGCCATGGATGCCAATCAGGCCTTGCCCGTCCCCCAATCCGCCACGGATGTCATGATTGAGGCTATGCTGGAAAGTGCCCGCCAAAGCGAAGCATTGGCCTTGGCCATTGGACTGCCCAAAGACCAGTTGGTTCTCAGTGTCAAAATGTCCGATGTAGCGGCGATGGTTCGCGTGTATGAGCAGTTGGCCCAAGAAACCGATACCGTTCTGCACTTGGGGCTCACCGAAGCTGGGAGCCAGCACAAAGGCAGTATTAGCAGTGCCATTGCCTTGGGTATTTTATTGCATCAAGGGATTGGGGACACCATTCGTATGTCGTTAACCCCGTCGCCGGGGGCGTCGCGTGCGGAAGAAGTTCGCGGGTGCAAAACAGTCTTGCAAGCCATGGGGTTGCGGCATTTTACCCCTTCGGTCGTGAGTTGCCCCGGGTGTGGGCGTACCCAAAGCGATGCGTTTATTCGCTTGGCTGAATCGATTCAGACCCATATTGATCAAACCATTCAAACTTGGCGGACTCAG
>Ga0255759_10000685_pt1 | contig 30418 bp, 25 predicted proteins | sample 101ome_20_FD_179959 | JGI IMG/M metagenome (GOLD analysis project Ga0255759, IMG submission 179959) | Coastal salt marsh microbial communities from the Groves Creek Marsh, Skidaway Island, Georgia - 101404AT metaG (version 2) | ecosystem: Environmental > Aquatic > Marine > Intertidal zone >...
ACTTCTATGAACCAATAGTCAATTTTTTTGGTATTAAACCCAAAAAAAAATTTATTGACTCAAAATCCTCAATTTTTGATAGTTTGAGCGATAAAAGAAAAAAATTTGAAATAAAAAAAAGAAAGTATATTAGAAAAGAGGGAAATCATAAAAGAGGAATTATTAGAGGTGAGTGTAAATATTTAAAAAGGTCAAAAGCATCATTAAGTAGATCATTTTCATCATTATTAAACAAAAAACTAATGAGAAAGATTTCAATAATAAATTATGAAAACAGAGAAATAGGAATTGGTTTTAATTTGACAGAAAAAGGAAAACAAGTAATTAATGAAAGATAAAATTATATTTTTGTTTTTAATCTGTTTATTAATTTCTTGTGAAAATGACAGAGAGAGTAAGACGGTTTCACCACGAATAAAATCATTTACAAAAGTTAGTTCTCCATCTAATAATGAAATCATAAAAAAAGGAGATTCTATTTTCATTGAAATTAAATCAATGAATAAAAATAATTATATAATTAACTCTAAAGTTATTATTGAGGGAGATACCATAAACTTTGACAAAAAATTTAGATTTTCAAGTAATAAATTTATAAAGTACGGAAAGAAACAAATTAAAATAATTCGTCAGCTATCAAATAATAAAATAGAGACTGATATTAAATCTGTTTACATATACCCAATAGATAAACCAAAATCGTATAACTATGAAATTTTAAAAATTTTACCTCATGACATAAATACATATACTCAAGGTTTAATATTATATAATAATATTTTTTTTGAAAGCTCAGGTCAATATGGCAAATCCTTTCTTAGAAAAACAAATTCCATAAATGGAAACGTAATTAAAGAAATAAAGATTGATGATAATTATTTTGCTGAAGGAATAACAATTTATGATAAAAGTATCTACATGTTAACTTGGAAAAGTAAAAAAGGGTTTAAATATGATATAGATTCATTTGAGAAAATAGGAGAGTTTAATTATCAAACTGAGGGTTGGGGATTAACAACATTAAATAATCAAATTGTAATGAGTGATGGTAGTGAAAAAATTTATTTTAGAAATCCTCATACATTTGATTTGGAAAATACAATTGAAGTTTATAATAATAACGGTAAAGTAGAAAATATTAATGAGCTAGAAACAGTCAATGGTAAATTATATTGTAATATATATGGTAAGGATTTAATTCTAATTATTGATCCAAATTCAGGTTTAGTTATTGGAGAAATAAATCTTGAAAATATATTTAATAGAAAAAATTATAATAATACTATAGATGTAATGAATGGAATTGCGTATAATCAGAAAAATAACTCATTAATAATCACTGGTAAATGGTGGCCATCAATGTATGAAATTAAAATTTTAAATTAAAACTATGAATCTTAATGAAATAACAGCGAAAGTAAAAGAACTATCATCTAAAAGCTCTGGTAAAATTGAATCAAAAATTAAATTTGTTTTCAATGATGGATGCATATTTATTGATGATACTGTAAATCCTACAATTATTAATAATGAAAATCAAGAGGCAGATTGTACAATAACTATTAGCAATGATGATTTCGGAAAAATTTTAAATAAAGAAATGGATTCTATGGGAGCTTTTATGTCAGGAAAGATGAAAATAAGTGGAGAAATGACTGTGGCAATGAAATTATCTTCATTATTTGACTAAAAAAGAAGATTGTGCGCATGAGAAGAGTCGAACTTCCACGACTAAAATAAGTCACTAGGCCCTCAACCTAGCGCGTCTACCAATTCCGCCACATGCGCTTATATAAATTACTGCTTTCTTTGTGTCCAAATTTCATATTTTGGATCACCTTTAGAACTGAAACCTTTATGGTGCCAGTCACCATCTTTTAATTCGAAATTGAATTCTAGAGATTTTCCTACAGTATTTGAATCTCTAGAAAAAAATTCAATATTTTCAACATACTTACCATCTTCAGCTGTATAGGTACCTCCTCCAGTACCATAAAATCCTTTTTTTGAAATATCGTAAGCGATCCACTGAAACCTATTTCCTGCTAATATTTTCATTGTTTTTCTCGGTCTATTTACATCTCTCATTCTCATCTCCCCTCTTCTTTCTATTCCGCTCATTAACCAAGATCCACTAAGCTGATCTTCATTTGGATTTTTTGTGAATTTTTGACCATCAATTTTCATTTTTCCAGAATCATTTTTTAATTCAATTTTTATATTTGAATAATACAATGTATCACCAACTGATGAAGAATCTTCAGAGTTGAATTCTAAAACTTCATAATATCGATCATCTAATGAGTAAAATCCACCCTTGGTACTAATAAATTCTTTAGACTGCAAATTATACTTTGTGACAGTAAAATAATTATCTGAATATATTCTTAATTCATAAATATCACTATCAATATTTACCCAAGAAGTATTTTTGATTTCACTTGAAAAAGTTAAGAGGCTTAATACAAAAGTTAAAAGTAAATTAAGCATTATCATTTAACATTACTGGCATTACAAGCATAGTGATATCTTCATTATCATTAATATCCTCAGGAATTAATAAACCAGCTCTATTTGGCTCTGAAAGTTTTAATATAACTTTTTCAGATTCAATATTTGATAACATTTCAATTAAAAATTTTGCATTGAATCCTATTTCAATATCATCTCCATCATGCTCACAAGAAATTCTTTCATTTGCTTCATTTGAAAAATCCAGATCTTCTGCTGAAATTAAAATTTCAGATCCTGTTATTTTAAATCTTACTTGATTAGTGGTTTTATTCGCATAAATTGAAATTCTTTTTAATGATCCTAAAAGTTCAGATTTAGTGATTGTTACAGTATTTGAATTATCACTAGGTATAACATTGTCATAGTCAGGATATCTTTCATCTATTAATCTACATACCATTTTGATGTTTTCGAAAGAGAAATATGCATTAGATGCATTAAAATCTAATTTAAAATCTGAAGATTTATCGGTTGGTAGTATAGATTTTAAAAGGTTTAGTGATTTTCTAGGAAGGATCATATCATGATCAACTTCATCTCCTTTTATATCTGTCCTAATATATTTTACTAATCTATGACCATCAGTAGAAACAAAAGTACATCCGGTTGAAGATAATTTAAAAAATACCCCTGTCATTGCAGGTCTTAATTCATCAGTGCTTGTAGAAAAGATAGTATTTGAAATAGCAGAATTAAGTATTTCTGAATTAATGTCTGAAGAGTATCCATCATTAACTCCTGGAACTTTAGGAAAATCAGCAGAATTTTCACCAGCTAATTTATATCTTCCATTATCTGAATTAATTTCTATATTATAATTTTGATCATCAATTGAAAATGTAACAGGTTGTTCTGGTAAATTTTTAAGAGTTTCTATTAATATTTTAGCAGGTATTGCAACGCTTCCATCTTCTTTGGATTCAACTTGTAATTCGACCATTACAGATGTTTGAAGATCTGAAGCTGTAATTAAAAGATTACCACCTTCTATTTCAAACAAAACATTCTCAAGAATTGGAACAACTGGATTTGATGTGATAACTCCACTTATTGAATTTAGATTTTTAAGCAAATATGATGATGAAACAATAAAATTCATTATTTATAAAATTTGTGAGAGTAAATTTATAAATAATTATTAATCTTCTTCAGTAAAATCTAGAGTTTTGCTTTCATCACTGGATGCATCATCATCTAAACTAATATTTTTTCTTTTATAAGCTGGAATGGCAAGCTTCTGTTCTAGGGACTCATCACTATAGTTTTGACTATTATGATTATTCACTCTTTTTTTTCTTTTAGAAATATATTCATTTTTTTTATTCGATGAATCTTCAAATTCAAAAGGATCTGAAGAATCTAATTCTTCAATTATAACCTTATCGGTTTTATCGGGATATTCAGATTCCTCTCTAGCTGTATCGAATGAATCCTCTGACTCTTGGTAATCGTCTTCAATATTATGAATTACTTCTTCCATAGGATCCTCATCGTCTCTTTTTACAAATTGAACTTTATTTTCTTCAAATAATTGAGTTTGAGATTTATAATTATCTTGTGAATCATAAGTGTTTTCAATATGAATTTCATTATTTTCAAAGCCAGTTGCAATAATTGTAACTCTAACTCTGTCATCTAATTCACCATCAGTAGCTGTTCCAAAAATCATCTCAGCATTTGAAGAAGTAGCGTCATTAATTAGTTGAGTAATTGTGTTTAACTCTCGAGTAGTTAACTCATTATCTCCACCTCCAGAAACTATGTTAAGTAATATTTTTTTAGCTCCATTAATGTCTCTATCATTAAGAAGAGGAGAATTTATAGCATTTTCCACTGCATCTTGAGCTCTATTGTCTCCAGATGCTTCCGCAGACCCTAAAACTGAGGTTCCAGCATTTCTCATTACTGTATTTACATCTTCAAAATCAACATTTATTTGTCCAGGAATAGTAACAATTTCAGCTATACATTTTGCGCTTGTAGCAATAATATCATCTGCTTTTTCAAAAGCCATTGATTGGCTTAAATCTCCATAAATTTCAATTAATCTTTGGTTTAATATAGTTATTACGCTATCACATCCTTTTTTTAACTCTTCAACACCTATTAGAGCTTTATCCATTTTTGATTTTCCCTCAAAATCAAAAGGTAAAGTAACAATTCCTACGGTTAATATATCAAGTTCCTTTGCAATTTGAGCAATTACAGGAGCAGCTCCTGTTCCTGTTCCTCCACCCATTCCAGCAGTAATAAATAACATTTTAGTTCCATCATTTCTCAATAACTCTCTTATTTCATGACTACTTTCCAAAGCTGCTTCTCTTCCTTTTTCAGGATTAGCACCAGCTCCTAAACCTTTGGTAAGTTCCATACCAATTTGAATTTGACTTTTAACATTAGATGAGTGTAAAGCCTGAATATCTGTATTACATATAATAAATTCAACATTTCTAATGCCAATAGAATCCATATAATTCACTGCATTACTACCGCCACCACCGACACCTATTACTTTTATAATTGATTTATGATGAGAAGGAACGACAAATTCAAAAGCCATAATTAATTATAAATTTTCATCTTTAAATTCAGTAAGGTCATCATCTTTTAAAAAACCTTTAATTCTTTCCGTTACTAGTTTACCAAAATTATTGACCTTAGGTAAAGATGGTTTTCTGAATGAGACATTTTCATCTTTAGATAAAAGATTTAATGAATTAATATAATCCCATAATAATAAACCAACTGAGGTTGAGTATTTTGGAAACTCTAAGTTGACAATATCAGATTTTGTAAGATATGAGGATGGGAAACCCTTTCTTACATCTAAACCTGTTATATACTTCACTTGTTGTTTTAAATTCAATAATTGTGACCCTCCACCGGTAATAACTATACCAGCAGATAATTTCTCACTCATTCCACTATTTAAAATTTCTTGATGAACTTTCTCAAAAATTTCTTCCATTCTTGCCTCTATAATTTTATATAAATTATCAAGTAATATTTTTTTATCTTCTCTCTGACCTTCTCCTTTTATTTTAACAAATTCCTTTACAGGCCTCTTGACATATAAGGCTTTTCCAAATTTAATTTTTAGAGCCTCAGCATGATGTTTTGGTAATCCTAGTCCCTCTTTAATGTCTTGAGTCACAATATCTCCGCCCAAAGGAATTACTGCAGTATGTCTAATTATATTATCATGAAAAATTGAAATATCAGTTGTACCTCCTCCAATATCAACTAGGCATATCCCATCTTCTTTATCATTTTCATCGAGCAAGGCAAGACTAGATGCCAATGGTTCCAAAATTAAATTTTTACATCTTACATTTGATCTTCTAATAGATTCCTCCATTATTTTAATATCTACTTTATTTGCACTGATAATATGAAAATCTGCTTCTAATTTTTTTCCAAATTCACCAATTGGATCTACAGAATCATGATCTTCATCAATTGTAAATTTTTGATGCATGCTATGTATAATTTTATGATTAGTAGGAATAACAGCCATTTTAGATCTTTCGTCAAGTCTTTTGACATGATTTGAATTTATTTCTATGGGCTCATTTTCATTATTTTGTAAACCAATAGAATGGTGAGTACTAAAGCTTCTTATATGTTTACCAGCAATACCAACATTAACATCTTTAATAGGTACATTAGCCATTTCACTAGCTTTTTGAACTACTTCTTTAATCTTTGATGTTGCTTTGATTAGATTTTGAATCATTCCTTCTGATACTCCCTCTGAATCGGTTTCTGCAAATCCAATAATACTTAACTTATTATTTTCAGTTTGTTCTGCTATAATCGCGCATATTTTTGAAGTCCCAATGTCTAACGCAGTATAATATTTTTTCTCCTTTTCCATTTACTAGCTTTTATCACAAATAATTTGGTTCTTAAATTTAACGTTGACCGTTTTATAAGTATTCCAGCCTTTTGCAGGAACAATTTTATTGTAGAAAAGATTAATTTTTTCAAACTTTTCTTCCAAATCATCGGGATACCCAAAAATAATTTTTTGTTTTGAAAATTGTGGGTGAATCACAATATTTTTATTTGAATTTATTTCTATTTCTGAAATTATTTTAGAAAAGAACTTATCATTATTAATATAATTTATCATTTCCAATAAATCTTTTCCAAATTCAGATGAAATCATTTTTTTATCATTCGAAAATTCATCATTCAAATGTAACAGAAGAACTCTTTTTGAATATCTTGAAGAAATAGGAAAAATATGTCCTTCATTATTTATATAGTTACCTGAAAGTTTTCCTGATATGATTCTAGCTATTGGATCATATTGACTAATTCCAATATTTAAGTTTCCTATTAAATCTTTATAGATAGCTACTCCTTTTACATGTGAAATTGATGAAAACTTATTTTCTAATTCATTATAGTTGATATTCTGTGAATCAGATGAAATTTCCTTTGAAACAAAATTTTCAATAAAAGTTTTATCTAAAAATGAACTGTCAACATTGATAATTAACCTATTAAAACTAGAAATGTCATTATTTTTAAACAAAAGAACTAATGAATAAACAAAAACAATTAAAATAATAAATAATAATCCGTTCTTAATTTTATTTATCATATTATCTCATAAATTTTATTAACAATCTTTTGAGTAGCATTAGGAGAAGATAATTTTGATAGTGATTTTTTCATACTATCCATTTTACTTTTATTTTCAAATAAATCAAAAGCTGTTTTTAATATTGTATTTTTTGCATCTGAATCTTTAATTAGAACACATCCCCCTTTTTCTGATATTGCTTTTGCATTTTTTGTTTGATGATCATCTACTACATTAGGCGATGGCACTAAAATTAAAGGTTTAGAAATTACACATAATTCAGAAATTGCAATAGCTCCTGCCCTAGAAATAATTATATCTGATACACTATAAGCTAGGTCCATCCTATTAATGAAATCTTTAATTATTATTTTTTTATCCTTAATGTTTTTTGATAGGATGTTTTTATAATAAAACTTACCTGTTTGCCAAATAACTTGATATGAAGATTCTCTAATTAATGAAATATTATTTAAAACTCCTTCATTTATATTTTTAGCACCTAAGCTTCCTCCTAATACTAAAATTGTCTTTTTAGAACTATCTAACCCAAAATATTTATGAGCATTTTCATTTGATTTTATTTTTAAATTTCTAATTGGATTTCCAAAATTGAAAACTGTATTGGTGCTAAAAAAATTATTTATTTTATCATATGCTGTAAATATATATTTTACCTTTTTTGACAACATTTTATTAGTTAGGCCTGGATATGAATTTTGTTCTTGAATAGCAGTTTTAAAATTTAGAAAATGAGAGGTTAATAAAAAAGGACCAGATGAGTACCCTCCAAAACCAATCACAAAATCAGGTCTAAACTTTATTAAAATATATATTGATTTTATTACTGAAAACAATATTTTAAATGGAAGAGTAATATTTTTCAAAATAAAAGGAATTCCCAAAAACAAAATATTTAGAATTAGTGAAGATCTCTTTATTCCAGATATCCATAATCCATATATTGGAAAATCATATTTAGGAATTATTTTCATTTCCATTCTATCATTAGATCCAACAAATAAAATTTTATTTTCTGAATTTACTTTTTTAAATTCTTCAGCAATTGCTATCATTGGAAATATGTGACCCCCAGTACCACCTCCACATAAAATAATTTTTTTTGGCTTATGCATAACTTGATTCCCTTTCATTTTCCCTACTTATACTTAATATAATTCCAATCGTAATTCCCGTAAATAATTGAGATGTTCCTCCCATACTTACAAGTGGTAAAGTAACTCCTGTAACTGGAAGCAATCCAACAACTACACACATATTAGTGATTGCTTGTATCACAAGTGCAAAACTTAGGCCTGCACTTAATAATCCGCCGAAAGGCCTATCTGAGTTAATAAATATTTTCAGTCCTCTATACAATAAAAGTAAATACAGCAAAAGTACTGAAATACCCATGATAAAACCGTATTCCTCGACTATTATAGCGTAAATAAAATCTGAAGATGATTGTGGAAGGAAATTTTTCTGATTGCTATTTCCAGGACCTTTACCAAATAGACCACCAGTTGATACAGCTATATATGCTTGCTCAAGTTGATAAGGTAGGTTTTTTTTATTTATAAAATCTTCAACCCTACTAATCGCAGTATAGCCTCTTTGGCCTGTTAATAGCGCAATTCCTCCACTAAATAATACAAAGAATATTAAGAGGGAGAGATGAGAAATTTTTACTCTTGAAATAAACATTAAAAGAATAGATGTAGCTCCTAAAATCAATGCTGTTGATAAGTTAGCTAAAGCTATAAACATACATATTATTCCTATCCAAATAAATGGAATAATTAAAGTTTTAATTTTATCTAAGTCATATTGTTTTTTTGCAAGAAAACTTGATAAATAAACTATTAAAGAAAGTTTTGCGAGATCAGATGGTTGAAAAGCCATATTAATTACTGGAATACTAATCCATCTAGAGGCTTCGTTAGTATTAACTCCAAACGTATAAGTTAATATTAATAAAGGCACTGAAACATATAAACCAATTAATGCAATCTTTGAATAATATTTATAATCAATTTTATGAGCAAACCACATGGCTACAAAACTGAAAGCAATTAATAAAAAATGTTTAATTAAGAAAAATTCAGTATTTCCATCTTTTTGTTGAAATGCAAGTAAACTTGTTGCACTATAAACTGCAAGTAAACCTATTACTGATAGAATGATAGCAATTAACCAAATATATTTATCTCCCTGAATATTTCTCTTTAACCATTCAATCAATTTATCTCAATTTTAAAGTTGCCAAAGTCATAATTGCTAGTAAAATGGAAACCATCCAAAATCTAGCAACTATTTTAGTTTCATGAATACCTTTTTTCTGATAGTGATGATGTAACGGAGCCATAAGAAAAAGTCTTTTCCCTTCACCATATTTTTTCTTTGTATGTTTAAAATAAAGTACTTGAATAATTACTGATAAATTTTCGATCAAAAATATTCCACAAAGAAGAGGAATCAATAATTCTTTTTTAACAATAATTGCTAAAACAGCAATAATTGCACCAATAGATAAGCTACCTGTATCTCCCATAAATACTTGAGCAGGATAAGAGTTATACCATATAAAACCAATACATGCACCAACAAAAGCAAAAGAAAAAATAACTAGTTCACCAATATTTGGTATATAAAGAATATTTAGATAATCAGAAAAAATAATATTTCCAGATAAATAAATAAATATTGATAAAGTAATTCCAACAATTGCAGATGTACCAGCAGCTAGGCCATCTAAGCCATCTGTTATATTAGCTCCATTTGATACAGCAGTAATTATAAATATTATTATTAAGCTATATATAATCCATGTATAATCATGAAAAGCGCCAGGTAATAACCATTTGTAGTCAAATTCATTATCCTTTACAAAAGGAATTGTTGTGATTAAGTCTTTTGTATCATAATGTTCAATACCTTCTTTGAGATTTTCTTGAGAAATTGATTCAGTAAAATTCCTAACTACTATAGAATCACTAGTTATAATTATATAAGATACAATTATACCTATAATTACCTGGCCTATTATCTTGAATCTTCCTTTGAGTCCATCCTTATTTTTATTTTTAATCTTTAGATAATCATCTATAAATCCAATTGAACCAACAAAAACAGTAACTAATAACATTATCTGGATATAGATATTGTCAAGATCTGCGAATAGAATTGTTGGGATAAGAATAGAAATTAAAATAATAATTCCACCCATTGTAGGTGTTCCTTTTTTTTCTATTTGTCCATCTAAATCTAAATCCCTTATATTCTCTGATAATTGAAAATTACTTAGTATATCTATTATTTTTTTACCGAATAAAATGCTAATTATCAAAGAAAATATAGCAGCCATTCCAGCCCTAAATGAAAGATATTGAAATACTCCAGATCCAACTAAATCGTAATTATTATTTAAATATTCAAATAGGTTATATAACATTATTTATAAAATTAACTCTTTAATAATTTCTTTATCATCATGTAGTAATGATTTGTCTCCAATAATTTGATATTTCTCATGTCCTTTACCTGCAACTAGAATAATTGAATTAGTTTTAAATTTTTGAAAGGCCATTTTTATAGCATTCTTTCTATCAATTTCAATTTCATAATTATCATCTACAACACCATTAATAATATCTGATATTATATCATTTTCATTTTCATTTCTTGGGTTATCAGAAGTAAAAAAGACAAAATCACTATATTGAGAAGCAATTTTTCCCATTTTTGGTCTCTTAGATTTATCTCTATCTCCACCAGCACCAACAACTGTTATGAGCTTTTTATTTTTCTTAAATTTTAAAATATTTTTTAGAACATTTTCTAAAGCATCGGGCGTATGAGCATAATCAACAATACCAATTTGATTATTTCCTCCAATTAAAAATTCGAATCTACCACTTGGATTATTTAATTTGGATAATTTTTGAAGAATAATATCATTATCAATTTTTAAAATATTAGCAAGAGAATATACGGCTAGTATATTATATGCATTAAAATCACCTATAACATTAAAAGTAACATCCATAGTTCCAAAATTTAATGTTATACTTTCGCTGGTACTTTCAACTATTTTAGCATTAAAATCAGAAATATTTTTTAGTCCATAAGTTAGAACCTTGGATTTTGTATTCTGAATCAAATAATTTGATCTTTTATCATCTAGGTTGATGATTGAATATGAGTCTTTTTCTAAATCATCAAATAAAATTTTTTTTGCATCTATATAATTTTTAAATGTTTGATGGTAATCTAAATGATCATGAGATAAATTTGAAAAAATAGCAGCAAAGATTTTTTTCCCATTTATCCTTTTTTGATGAATAGCATGTGAACTAGCCTCCATAAAACAATATTCACAATTTTTTAGAACCATTTGATTTAGAATTTTTAAAAATTCAATAGGGTTAGGAGTTGTGAGTTTAGCATCTAAAATAATATCATTTATTCTATTCTCTATTGTAGACATCATACCAACTTTAATATTAATAGACTTAAAAAATTGATATAGGAAATATACTATAGATGTTTTACCATTTGTACCAGTAACTGCTATAATTTTAATTTTCTTATCAGGATTTTCATAATAATTTGAAGATATATTATAAACAGATTCTCTTATATCTTTAACCATTATGAAAGTAACTTTTTTATTCAAATTATCTGGGAGTTTAGTGCAAACAATTGTACTTACGCCTTTTGATATTGCATCCTCAATAAATTCATGACCATCAAAATCATTTCCCTTAATTGCAAAAAATAGAAAATTTTTATTGGCATCATTTGAATTATCGGTAATGCCATGAATAATTTTATCTAAGTCACCACTGGATGATAATATTTTTGTACCCTCTAAAATTTCAATTAATTTTTTCATCCTAAATTTATATTAATTGAATTAAAATTTTTTGATAATTTACCTGGGGGAACATTTTGATATTTAACTCTTCCCTTGCCTTTAAAAGATACTTTCAAACCTCTCGACTCTAATAAAAAAATAGCATCTTTCAAGGTCATTCCAACTACATTTGGAATATATATAGAATTAGAATTTATCTTTTCCCAATAAATTGAATTATCTACTAATTTAGTTCTAACCCAATCACTTTCATCCGTTGAATGGTTAGATAATGCCATATTGTTGGATAAGTAGACAAGATCTTTTCTATATCCAGATCTTATCTGTGGAAAAGAGAATTTAAATTCTTCATCTTTAATTTCAGCAAAATATTTTTCATCGGATATAAATATTTTGTCAGCTATTTCTTTAAATACTGGAGCGGCAACATCACTACCACCAATTCTATATTTTTTTGGATTATCAATTACAACAACACAACTATATTTTGGATCTTCAGATGGAAAAAAGCCAGCAAATGAAGTGTAATATCTATTTACATATCTCCCATTAACAACTTTTTTTGCAGTTCCAGTTTTACCAGCAATTTTATAATTACTATGTTTTATATTATCAGCAGTTCCATTTTCAACTACACCCTCTAGTAAAGACTTCATAATTTTAATTGAATTTTTTGTTGCTATTTTTTCTGAGGATGATTTTTTAAACTCTTGAATTGTCTCATTTGCATTTTTTACTTCTTTAACAATCTGAGGTTCAATGTAATACCCTCCATTAGCAATAGCATTATAAAACGTTAATGTATGAAGAGGAGTAAGCATCAGTTCATATCCATGAGCGATCCATGGTAAAGAAACCTTACTCCACGTAGAATCAGAATAATTTTTAATTTGAGGTTTTGAAGAACCAAAGATTTGAAAATTAAAATTATCACTAAATCCGAATTTCTTTAAATAATTTAGATATTTCTGAGGCTTGTCCTTAAAAGTATCATCAATTAACATGGCTACTCCTATATTTGAGCTTTTTTCAAATGTCTCTTTAATTGTAATCTTTCCAAATCCACCAGGTTTATGGTCCTTCATAATTTCAGTATAAAATCTTAATTCTCCTTCTCCAGTATCCACACTATCATCTACTGATCTATTAGTTTCCTCAATATATGCTAATAAGCTAGCTAATTTAAAAGTAGAACCTGGCTCATGCATTCCTTGAATCGCATAATTATAATTTTCAGTATAGTAACCTGATTTATTTTTACTAAAATTAGAAATCGCTTTTATATCTCCAGTTTTAACTTCCATAAGAATAACAGATCCATAGTCTGCATCATTTAATTCTAAACCTTTTAGAAGAGCAGACTCAGCTATATCTTGCAAATTGACATTTATAGTTGTTACAATGTCATATCCATTTTTTGGCTGAATTTCGGAACCGTCATAAATTGGCATCCAGTGATTTCCTGCTAATTTCTGAGTTAAAATTTTTCCGTCTTTTCCATCTAAGTAAGAATTAAAACTGTACTCTAGCCCGACAGTTCCTTTATTATTTTCATCTACAGACCCTATTGTTCTATACCCTAATTTAGAAAAAGGTCTAAACCTCTCATCTTTTTTTTCAAATAGAACTCCCCCATTTAATCTTCCATCTCTAAAGATTGGCCATCTAGCTAATTTCTTTTTTTCTTGATAGTCAATTTTTTTTCTATTTAACAATAGATATCTCCTTTTATTTTTTCTAGCAGTAAGAATATTATTTTTATACTGACTTGCGGTTTTATCTTTAAAAAAAGATGAAAGTAAAAATGCTAGAGAATCTAAATTTTCATCTAATAAATTTTGTGATGCTATTGAAGGATCTAACGCAACCTTATAAAATGGTAATGAAGTTGCAAGAATACTACCATCATCAGATAAAATATTTCCTCTACTAGCTTTAATATTATCAAACTTAAAATTGATATTTTCAGATTTTGATTGCCAATATTCACCCTCTCCAAACTGGAGATTAAAAATACTATATACTATAGCCAAACTTATAACTAATAAAAACGCAAAAGCTATTTTGACTCTAAATAATATTTCTTTTTTAATATTCATTCTTTAACAGTAATTTTTTCTGGTGGTAATTTTGAACTCTGTAACTTTAAACTTTTAACTCTTTTTAAAATTTCTGTTTCTTTTCTTGAAAACATGTAATTATTATTAAGAGTTATATAGTCTGTTCTTAACTCTTCAACTTCTTTTTCTAATTGACTAATTTCTCTAATCTTTTTTTCAACTGAGTGCTGATTACTTATATATATAATTAAAAAAAATAGTAAGTATATAACTTTAAATATGTCAAAATTAAATGAGACAGGTAATTGATTTTTTAATGTGCCTAATAGATTATTTATATTTTCTTTTATACTCATAATTTCTCTCCTATTCTAAGTTTAGCACTTCTTGATCGTGTATTTAAAGCTTTTTCCTCATCAGTTGGAACTATGGGCTTTTTATTTATTCTCTTGAAATATTCTATTTTTCTCCCATATAAGTCTTTATTAAAATCAGAATTAAAACTTGACTTATTTATAAAGTTTTTAACTAATCTATCTTCTACAGAATGATAAGAAATTATAACTAACCTTCCAGAGCTATTCAAAAATTCTACTGATTTCTCTAACATCTCTTTCAATGAATTTATTTCATCATTTACTTCAATTCTTATTGCCTGATAGAGTTTCGATAAAAATTTATAACTCAACTTTTTTTCTGAAATGCTTTGAATTGCCTCAAATAGATCCTCATTATTTCTTATTCTTTTCTTTTCTCTGTAAGAAATAATTTCTTTAGCAATTATTTTAGAATTTTTAATGTCTCCATATTCAAATAAAATATTTTGAAGGCTATTTTGATCATAATTATTTAATAATTCCTCCGCAGATAGATCATTTTTAATTGACATCCTCATATCTAATTTGTTATTACCCATATAAGAGAATCCTCTTTCTTTATTATCAATCTGATGAGATGAAACTCCTAAATCAGCTAAAATTCCATCTACTTTATTTATTCCTCTTTCTTTTATATGAAGATCAAAAAACTTGAAATTACTTTGAATTAAGTGAAAATTATCATTTTTAATTTTATTTTCTTTAATAGCATCATCATCTGTATCAAATGAAAATAATTTCCCATTTAAATTTAATTTTTCTAAAATTAACTTAGAATGTCCACCACCACCAAAAGTTAGATCTACATAGGTTCCTGAAGGTTTGATACTTAATCCATTAACTGATTCATTAAGTAAAACTGGAACATGGTATTTCATAAATCATTAAATATCTAAATATTTTTGAGCAAGGGAAGAGAATTCTTTACTATCCTTAATTAAGTTATTTTTATATGTCATTGGATTCCAAAGTTCTATTATATTACCAACTCCTATTAAAATAACTTCTTTTTCAATTCCACAATGAGATATCATATTTTTTGGAATTAAAAATCTACCATTTGAATCAAAATCAACTTGAGAAATACCACTAAATAAATTTCTCTTTAATTTACGCTGTTCAGAACTAAACTCATTTAATGAGTTTATTCTGGTATAAATATTTTGAAACTCGGTAATTGGGTATAATATCAAATTAGATTCGAAACCCTTTCTGACTATTATACTTTTCTTAGAAGCTTCAGGCAAGACTGATTTAAGCCTTGAAGGTAAAACCAGTCTACCCTTAGCATCTAATTTACACTCATGTTCGCCTGTGAAAAAAGCCATATCAGAGTATTAATATAAACCACTTAGTGACAAATGTAACAAACATTTGGACATTTTACACCACTTTATCCCACTTTATCCCACTTATTTAAAAAAAAATTTATATGTCTCTCTTAATCGTATAACTTAAGAGTTTTTGAAGACTTTGTTTATAATCTGATTTTGGATATTTATCTAAAATTTTTGATGCTTTATTTACTAAATCTTTCATTATTTTTTCACTATAATCAATTCCATCATTTTCTTTCACAAATGATATGATTTCTTCAATTGATTTATAATTTTTAAGATTTTTTATTATTTCATTTTTTTTAGTTGAATTGACTTTTGATAATGAGTGAATTAGAGGTAAAGTTATTTTTCCTTGTTTAAAATCATTCATTGAAGGTTTTCCAGTATCATACGATAAATATCCAAATAAATCATCCCTAATTTGAAATGCTTGCCCAACCAATAATCCAAATTCCTCCATTAATATGATGTTTTTTTCTGATGCTTTTGATGATATAGCACCCATTTTACAACAAGAAGAAAATAAACTAGCAGTTTTTTCTTTAATTATTTTAAAATACGTACTCTCATCTATATCTAAGCTTTTAGATTTTTTTAATTGAGTTATCTCACCTTCACTCATTTTTTTTACAGCATTAGATAAAACTCCTAAAAATCTAAAATCATTGTTTTCAACAGAAAGCTCTAATCCTCTAGAAAGTAAATAATCTCCAATTAAAACTGAATATTTACTTTTCCATAATGCGTTTATTGAAAAATAACCTCTTCTATAATTTGAATCGTCTACAACATCATCATGAATAAGAGTTGCAGTATGTAAAATTTCAATTAAAATTGCTGCTCTGTAACTTGAATCCGTAATTTTACCATTCAAGCCTGCAGTTAAAAAAACAAAAATTGGTCTTATTTGTTTTCCTTTTCTCTTTAAAATATAATTTACTACTGTATCAATTATTGAATTATTACTGGAAAGAGATGATTTTAATTTTATTTTAAAATCGTTCATCTCTTTTTTAATGGGCAACTCAATATCAGTAAGATTCATAAAAAAACAGTAACTTGAATTAACTTTATATACTACGTCATTTATTTGAAAAAAGATGAACGATATAAAAAAAAACAGCAAAAAGAAATACAAAAAGATTGTAAAGCAATCAAAGTTTTGGCCTATAGTTCAGCTATTCAAAGACAGAAAAGGCTTTATGAATGAGGTTTCCCAAAAATCTCAAAATAAAATACTTGAAAAAATAAAACCTGAAGAGCTATATGACGAACTAATTAATACTGTCTACAAAGAAAAACTTAGAATTTCAAAAAAATCATGGAAGGCAGATCCAGCAGATGATAAAAAATTTTGGTATACATTAAAAGATAAGATTATTGAATTTGAGAGTGATAAAAATAATCCAAAAATTAAAAATGAAATTTTACCAATTGTTATAGATAGATATACTGAAGAAATTACCGGAAATTTTAAAAGAAGCCATCATGGTTTTGCAAAAAGATTAATCACTTCATTCTTAGCTCGATTATTAAACACTGCCAGACTTAGAAACCCCCTAGGCAGTCTTAATCTAGACAGTACAATTCAAATATTTGGTAGACATAAAAGATTAAGAAAGCTATCTAAAACTGGTACAATTGTAATGGTGCCAACACATTTCTCTCATTTAGATTCTGCATTAATTGGTTGGATTATATCTCATTTAGGTTTACCAGCATTTATGTACGGTGCCGGTTTAGTTCTCTATAATTTGAAAATTTTTGCCTATTTCTTTAATAGCTTGGGAGCTTATAAAGTTGATAGAAGAAAAAAACATTTTTTATATTTAGAAACTCTTAAAACATATACAGAAAGAGCAATTGTTAATGGTTGTCATAATTTATTTTATCCTGGAGGTACTAGATCAAGATCAGGATCAATTGAGAAAAATCTAAAATTAGGATTATTAGGAAGTACTTTAGAAGCTCAAAAAGAATTAAATAAAGAAAATAAAAAAATTTATATAGTTCCAGTAACTTTTAATTATCAGTTTGTTTTAGAGGGACCTGCTTTAATTAATCAATATTTATCTAAAAACAAACTCAACAAAGATTTAGGCTATTCAAACACTTTTAAAATATTTACTTTTCTAATTAAATACTTTACTCGTTCAAATAGAATGGCAGTTACTTTTGGTAACCCTTTAGATATTTATGGTAATCGAGTGAATAAGGATGGTAACCCAATTAATAAAAATAATTTATCTCTTGAAAAAAATAATAAAACAGAAATCTTAAATAATTTATCAGAAAAAATAATTTATGAACTTATGGCTGGAACAGTTGTTTTTTCAAGCCTAATATTATCTTTTACTTCATTTGAAATTATTAGAAAAAAATTCAGAAAGATGGATGTTGAAAATATCATCGAACTTCCAGAGGATGAACTAACTCTTAATATAGAATATTTCAAAACTAAGTATAAAAATGTACTAGAATCAGTAAAAAATTTATCGGAGAAGAAAAAGTTAAAAATATCAGATGAGTTATTGCTATCTATTGATGATCAGATAAAAATTGGATGTAAAAACTTGGGACTTTATCATGCAATAAGGCCTTTAGAGTTAAAAAAAGATAAAATAATAATTAAGAATATTAAAATGTTATTCTATTATAGAAATAGACTAGATGGATATGGTATAGAGAAAATTATATAATCATATAATTAAACAATCTTCTCAATTGATTTCAATCTTTTACTTAAAGATGGATGAGAATAATTAATAAATTCAAATAAAGGATGAGGTGTAAGATTAGTAAGATTATCTTTTGATAATTTTTTTAATGCACTTATCATAGGTGATTTCTTATAAGTGGTTACTGCAAAATTATCAGCTTCGTATTCATTCTTTCTACTTTTAATAAATGCCAAAATATTAATTACCCTACTAATAGGTGTATACAATATGAAAAATGCTAGTATCTCTAAATGTCTAAAAGAAACATTACCTCCCAAAGCATAACTCACTTCACTATTAAATAAAATTTTAGACATTAAGAATAACATTAATCCTGTGGTAATAATTGAAACAAATAAATTAGAAATTATATGTTTTAATTTATAATGACCCACTTCATGAGCCAGAACAGCTACTAATTCAGGAACTGTATGGTTTTTAATTAAAGTATCATACAAAACAATTTTTTTATTCTTACCAAAACCAGTAAAAAAGGCATTCGCTTTATTAGACCTTTTTGAACCATTAATCACAAAAATATTTGATAGAGAAAAACCAACATTACTTGCGTAATCATTTAGACTCTTCTTTAAATCTCCATCTTCTAGGGGAGTCAACTTATTAAATAATGGAACAATTAATGAGGTATAAAACATATTTAAAAAAATCATAAACCCAGAAAGAAGAACCCAAGCATAAATCCAGAAATTTTGAGGGAAAAGTAAAATTAGAATAAGTATAGGTCCTAATAATAATAAGCCAATTATTATAGTCAAGAAATAACCTTTTAATTTATCATAAATAAAAGTACTTATTGTCATATTATTGAATCCATATTTATCCTCAATCACAAAAACTCTATAGAGTTGAAATGGAATAGATATAAAATCATTAATAAAATAAATTGAAAAGAAAAATAATATAGAGGGACTAATTTCATTTTCAAAAGTATAATTTCTAACTATTGAATCAAGCGCTCCAAAATAACCATTATATAAAACAACAATTAAAATGATAAAACTAAAAGAAGAGGTAATTAGATTAAATTTGAAGTTTTCCTTTTTATATTCTTGAGATTTTAAGTACTCCTTATCGTTATAAATATCACTTACATTGTCAGGAAGTTTATTATTAAAACTATTATAATTTAGTAATCCACTTAGTAAATCAACTAGATAGTTTAAAATAATAATTGCAAATATTATTTGAAGAATTGCCTCAGAACTCATATTTAAAATTACTTAAAAATTAGGTATAGGACATTCTAAATATCTAACATTTTTAGGTGGCAACTTTTTTCCAAAAAAATGAAAATTATATATCAAAGAAATTTCATGAGATCCTCCTGAAATATTTGAAATATCAGATAAATTATAATCATAACTATATGTAATATTCAAATTACTCATATTTAAATTCATTGAACCTATTAAAGAATTGATAGTATTATTTGAATCAATTGGTATCCCTCTGTACCATAATCCTATACTTATTGGATTCATATCAAAATATGTTCCGACATCTAATTGCTTAAACACTAAATGTTGTTTATAATGAACTGATGGTGATAATTTTAAGTCTTCAAAATTATAACCCAAATGAAATGAATATAACCTCTCAATTTTAAAGTCTTCATCTAAAAAAGAAATATCAGGTCTATTTAAATTAAATAAGGAACCACCAATCCACATATTTTTTGAGTAAGCTAATATTCCAACCGAAACTCCTAAATAGCTTCTTCTATCATATAAAATTAAGTTTTCATTAGTTGAAGATATAATTCCATCTTGACCAAGTTGATCAAAAAACACTAAATTATTACTATTAAAATTAGAAGTTGAATATGAAAGTTGAATTCCGGATTTTAGTATCCACCTGTAATTTAAATTAATTTCATATGCCATAGATGGAGAAATATTAGATGTTGTCAAATTAGAAACATTTTGATTTTCTTTTGAAAAGTTTAACCCTAATGCAAAATTTGATTCTAAAAAATTATAATCAATCCATGAAGAAACATAATGCAAACCATTACCAATATTTGGCCATTGGTTTCTATAAATAACACCTAATCTTCCAAACTCCCCTAAACCAGTCATTGCAGGATTTAAATTAAGAGGTGAGGAATAGAACTGAGAATAATTTATATGCTGAGAATTAACCTTACAACTTAAAAAAAACAAAACAAAAAGTAACTTAAAATAATTCATTAATCTTAAAACGTATTAATTTTTAGTTTAGATATAAATCTTTGTTTACACTACTTTGGAACCATAAAGGATAATGGATCAAAATCCCATAAATATGGTAGTATATAATAAACGAACACACTCAATAAAACTATTGAAAGAATATTCATCCAGATTCCAACTCGAACCATATCAGGAATACGTAAATAACCTGACCCAAAAACAACAGCGTTTGGAGGTGTTGCAACAGGTAACATAAATGCACAAGAGGCAGCTACTGCAGCTGAAACCATCAAAATAAATGGGTGTACATCTATAGTCATTGCCATTGGATAAAGAATTGGTAACAACATTGCTGTAGTTGCTAAATTTGAAGTTATTTCAGTTAAAAAATTAACAGAAGCAATCAAAATAAATACTAATAAAAATAAGTTTATTCCATCTAATAAAGTCATTTGAGTTCCAATAAATAGTGCTAAACCGCTTTCTTTAAAACCAGAAGCTAATGCCATACCTCCTCCAAATAATAATAAAATTCCCCAAGGTAGTTTTGATGCCTCTTCCCAATTAATTAGTCTTCTGTTTCTATTCTTATTTGGTAATAAAAAAATTATTAAAGCACTTATCATAACAATAATTGTATCATCAATTACTGGAACAATCAATTTTAATATAAAATCTCTAGTTACCCATGCAATAGCAGTCATTGTAAAAATTAGAGCAACTAATTTCTCTTCATAAGTTATTTGGCCTAATTTTTGTAATTGATTTCTAATTTCCTTTTGTCCTCCTGGAAATGATTTTTGTTCAAATTTAAATGCAATACCTGTTAAGTACTTCCAACATAAAAATAATAGAATTAATGAAATAGGAAACCCAAATTTAAACCATGTTGAGAAAGTTATTTCATATCCGAATGTTTCCTCTACAACTCCTGCTAATATTAAATTAGGAGGTGTTCCTATTAATGTACTGATACCACCTATCGATGCGCTAAAGGCAATTCCTAACATTAGAGCCTTACCAAAAATTTTATTTTCATTTTCTATAGTATTAGGGTTATCCTTTAACTGGTCAACAATTGCCATAGCAATAGGTAACATCATAACAGCAGTTGCAGTATTAGAAATCCACATAGAAAGAAAAGCTGTAGCAACCATAAAACCAAGTATAATTTTTATAACATCTGTTCCTATAAAACTTATAATATTTAATGCTATTCTTTTATGTAAATTCCATTTCTGCATCGCAATTGCTATAATAAATCCACCTAGATATAAGAAAACATATTTATGACCGAATGAAGCAGTTGTTTCTGATAATTCTAGTCCTCCTGATAATGGAAATAAAATAATAGGAAGTAAAGCAGTAACTGAAATAGGAATAGCTTCAGTAATCCACCATATTGCCATCCAAACTGTAGATGCCAAAATTGCATTGGCTTCTAGAGCTAATCCTTCAGGATGAAAAAAATTAATAACTAAAATGAATGATAATGGTCCAGATACTAGTCCAATATTTTTTATCTTGATGGCATGATCCATCTAATAAAAATAATCTATTTTATTCTAGAACAGTAATACTAACTGATTTTTCAGGAGTTGGTGTGTATGCATAACAAACTGCACACAATTGATCTTTTATATCATTATCTATAATAAAGTCAAATGAGTCATTTTCTTTAATACTATCAGGAAAATCACAGATACTATGTAATCTAAATACTTTTTCATATTTTTTGTCAGAAGAATCATCAGTCCATTTCTTCTCTAACATATCCTGAGGGAAATCTGAATCTTTAACTTCAATTACATAATTCATACATATTCCTTTTTTCACAAGTTTTCCTTTAAAGGTTTTTAGTTTATCATCATCATTATTACATGCTGCAAATATTAAAGTAAGGATAAAGAATAAATTATTTTTTTTCACGATTTGGCTTTTTGATTTGCAATTATAACGATTACAAAGAAATAAAATTTTAATTAAATACTATCTGCTATTTTTTCACCAATTTCTGATAAATAATATTTAGCATTTTTAATAGCAGAATCGATTGAATCTGAATTATCTAAAATATTATACACTTTTTTAATTCCTAAACTTTTTTTAATTCCTATATCTGAATCTCCACATACCGCTATAATTGGTTTTTTATATTTTTTTGCTAAACTACAAATACCACTTATGACTTTTCCATATCTAGTTTGTGAGTCTAATTTACCTTCACCAGTTATAATTAAGTCACAATTCTTAATTTTTCTTTCAATTTGAGATATTTCAATAAAAGTTTCAATCCCAGATATTAATTTAGAATCCATAAAAGCAACTAGTCCACCTCCTACTCCACCAGCAGCCCCAGAACCAGGAATATTTCCAATTTTAGGGAAATTATGATCAATCAATATTGACTCTAGATTTTTTAAACCTTTATCTAATTCTTTAATTTGACTATAATTTGCTCCTTTCTGAGAAGCATAAACATAAGCAGCTCCATTTTTACCATATAAATAATTATTTACATCACAAATAACTTTAATTCTCATTTTTTCAAAATCGAATTTTATATTGCTTTTATCTATTTTTTTAATTTTTGATAAGTTCTCACCAATTGGCGATAATAAATTTTCAGAGGAATCATAAAACCTATAACCTAAAGCTGAGGCAATTCCAATAGCTCCATCATTCGTTGCACTTCCACCGATAAAAAGGTTTATTGTAGTTGACCCTTTCGTTAATGCATCATAAATTAACTCACCGGTTCCAAAAGATGAGGTTATCATACAATTTCTTTCTTCCTCACTCAATAGTTCTAATCCTGATGCCGAGGACAAAGAAATGTATGCTGTATCATTTTGTGAATAATATGTCGATTTAATATTACGAAATAAAGGATCTTTAACATTAACTTGATTCGGTTTTAAATCTTTATAATAATTTAAAATATCTAATGATCCGTCACCACCATCAGCTAGAGGACAAAGAAATATATTATTAATATTGGAATTTATTTTTATCCCTTTTTCAAGAGCCTTACAAACTTCTAAAGCATTTAAGGAGCCTTTGAACTTATCCGGTGCAATTAATATATCCATATAAACAAAATATTCAATACTACGTATTGAAAAAACAATTAATCAAATTTATTCTAAATTGAAATTATAATTTAAAAAAAAAATTTTCATCTTTGGCAACTTAAAAAAAGTAATCTAATCACTATGAGTTCAAATCTTGTTATTGTTGAGTCACCTGCTAAAGCTAAAACTATAGAGAAGTATTTAGGTAAAGACTTTAAAGTAACATCATGTTACGGTCACATTAGAGATTTAGCTAAAGATGATAAATCAATTGATAAAGAGAATGGATTTATTCCTACATATATCCCATCTCCTGATAAGAAAAAAGTAATTAAAGAGTTACAGACCTTAAAGAAAAAGTCTTCCAAAGTATATATAGCAACTGATAATGACAGAGAAGGTGAAGCAATAGCTTGGCATTTAAAAGAAATACTCAATTTAAATGAAGAGGAATATGAGAGGATAGTCTTCAGAGAAATTACTAAAAAAGCAGTATTAAATTCAATTGAAAATCCTACTAAAATAAATATGGATCTTGTTAATGCTCAGCAAGCTAGAAGAGTATTAGATAGATTAGTTGGATTTGAAATATCACCTATACTCTGGAAAAAAATTAAAAGAGGTTTATCTGCTGGTAGAGTTCAATCTGTAGCTGTAAAGTTTGTTGTTGACAGAGAAAATGAAATAAGTATATTTAAGCCAGAATCTTCATTTAAAACTACTGCTATTTTTTCTTTAAATAGTGAAAAATTTACAGCTGAATTAAACACAAGATTTAATAACCAAGAAGAATCTGAAAGATTTTTAAATGAGTGTAAGAATACTAGTTTCAAAGTTAAAAATATTGAAAAGAAGCCTTCTAAAAGATCTCCTTCAGCACCTTTTACTACTTCTACACTTCAGCAAGAAGCAAGTAGAAAAATTGGATTTTCACCATCTCTAACTATGTCTACTGCACAAAGACTTTATGAAGCTGGTCATATAACTTACATGAGAACAGATTCTGTTAACTTATCTGATGAAGCTCTTGAAAATTCTAAAAATGTTATAGAATCAAGCTACGGGAATGATTATTTTAAAAGAAGAGTTTTTAAAACAAAAAGTAATTCTGCACAAGAAGCTCATGAAGCAATAAGACCAACAAATTTTAGTCTTGACAATGCTGGTAAAACAGATTCTGAAAAAAAACTATATAATCTTATTTGGAGAAGAACATTAGCCTCTCAAATGAGTGAATCAATTTTTGAAAGAACAGTAGTTAATATAAATAATGGAAATAAATTTGAGTTTAAAGCATCTGGAGAAATTATGGTTTTTGATGGTTTTTTAAAACTATATAATGATAATTCTGAAAACACCAAATTGTTACCTAAGCTTCAAAAAGATTCTATACTAAACACCGAGGAAATATTATGTAAACAAGTTTTTACAAAGCATCCACCAAGATATTCTGAAGCTAGTCTTATTAAAAAAATGGAAGACTCAGGAATAGGAAGACCATCAACTTTTGCAGAAACAATTAGAAAGATTAAAGAAAGAGAATATGTTGTTAAAGAGGAAAGAGATGGTAAAATCATTAAAAGTAATGAAATAAGACTTATATCGAATGAAATTTCTTTTGAGATAAAAGAAGAAAAGACAGGATTCGAAAAAAATAAAATATACCCAACAAATATGGGAATGTTTGTTACTGAATTTTTAAATGAAAATTTTAACTCCAGTTTCATGGATTATTCATTTACTGCAAAAACTGAATCACAATTAGATCAGATAGCTTATAATGGAAGAAATTGGAATAGTATGATTGAAGAATTTTATGTTGTGTTTTCTAAATTATTCGATAATGTTCCTGAAGAAAGATATCAATTAGAAAAAGAACTTGGTGAATTTCAAGGTAAAAAAATGATTGCTAGAGTAGCTAAGTTTGGACCTGTAATTCAAATAGGAGAAAAAGAAGATGCAGATGAAGGTTTCCCTAAATATTTTAATATGTCATCAGAACAATTAATAAGACATATCTCTATTAATGAAGCATTAGACATAATAAACAAAAAAGAAGAAAACAATTCCCTACCTACCTTTGAGTATGATAAGGGAAATATCGAGCTAAAAAATGGAAGATACGGTTTCTATTTAAGGTTTAATGATAAAAATTATAAAATAGATAAAGAAAAATACCCTGAACCTAAAAATTTAAGTGCAGATCAGGCTATTGAAATTGTAAATACTCCAATTGAAAAATCAAAAGATATACTAAAAGAATTTGATAATGGACTTCAAATAAGATTAGGCAAATATGGGAAACCCCCTTATTTTCTTGCTGTAAGAGGAACAGAAATTGGGAATGTTTTTAAAGAAAAGAGGAAAAAACCATTTGTCGGAATACCAAAAGAAATTCTTGAAAAATACAAAAATGATATACAAAGTATTTCTGATCAAGAAGTAGAGGAGATTGTTGATAAATTTCTCAACAAATAGTCTTATTCAAATTCAATAGTATTATTTGATTTGTCTACATCAGCCATCTTTCCTGATGGATCAAGTATAATTTTATTAATCTTCTTTTCTTCTATGTCTAGATCAATTTGATAGCTTTCATTTACCCACTCCCAGTCCTTTAATAAAATAATATTATCGTTTGAATTATACTTTTCTCCCCTCATTATTGATAATGGTATATAATAATTTTCAGATTTTAAATCATCATATATAACCTGTACTTCAATAGGCATAGGCATCTTACCAATCCTATTGATATTAATTGAAACTGTACTTTTATCTTTCTCAAATACTTCTAAAGAATAATCTATTTGATGTGTTGTCTTTACCCAATAATCCATATACCAATCAAGTTCTATATCGCTTTCTTTTTCCATTATTCTTAAAAAATCATATTCATCAGGATGTTTGAATTTCCACTCATTATAATATCTTCTAAGTCCACTATAAAGTTTTTCTTCTCCTATAATATATCCTAGTTGCATTAAAAAAATTGCACCCTTTGTATAAGAGCCGACACCATATGCTTGATTTGTAGAAAAATGATCAGAATGGGTTGATAGTGGCTCCTCCAAACCTGATTTTATAAAATTATAATATCTATTATAAGATCCTTGAAGAGGATTTTTTGAGTCTAGTTTATATATGTCATTAAATTCATTATTAAATGTAATATTCTGAGCAAATGATGTAAATCCCTCATCCATCCAAGCTAAATAACTTTCATTAGTACCTAGTAGCATTTGATACCAAGAATGTAAAACCTCATGAACAGTTACAGATAATAAGCTAGGATATGATCTTTCACCAGTTATCAAAGTCGCCATAGGGTATTCCATTCCTCCGTCACCACCTTGAATAACTGAATATTTTGTATAAGGGTATTTACCAAATTTTTTATTTATATATCTAAAAGCATCTGCAGTATCATCCTGCAATCGCTTCCAATTACTCACCATTTCATCATTAGTTTTTTGATAATAAAAATGAAGCTCTAAATTCTCGGAATCAACCTTAAGAATATCATGAACATAATCAGGATCAGCTGCCCAAACAAAATCATGAACATCTTTAGCTTTAAAGTTCCATGTATTTTTATTATTTACTTTCTTTTTACTTTCAAGAATTCCAGTTGCAGCAACTATATAATCTTTATTAATTGAAATTGAAACATCAAAATCCCCCCATGGAGCATAAAATTCCCTAGCTATATAAGGATTAGCATGCCATCCATTTTCATCGTATTCTGCAATTTTAGGAAACCATTGTGCCATAGAATAGTCAATACCTTCTTTACTATTTCTACCACTTCTTCTTATTTGAACAGGAACTTGACTGAAATATTCTAAATAAAAATCTGTTGATTGATTAGGCATTAATGGGTATGATAATTCTACTTCCAATACAGTACCCTGAGTATGGTGTATTAAACTTTTCCCGTCTTGCTCTATCTTTTTAATTTGGTGAAATCCTATTTCATTTTTACTCAACTTAGAAATCCTATCCATAACTCTTCTATCTGGATCAGGTAAGGACCTGCTTCTAACATCCATCATACTTCCAGGTTGAAAAGCATTAAAATAAAGATGAAAATAGACTTTATTAATTGTGTCTTTTGAATTATTAAAATATTTTAAATTTTGTTTTCCAAGAAACTGATGGTTTTTGTGATCAAAATCTATACTAATCTTATATTCAACTCTTTGTTGCCAATATGAATATGAATTGAATGAAAAAAAAAATGAAAATAAAAGAAAAAGGAATTTAAACATCAACATTAGCATATTTTGCATTCTTTTCAATGAACTCTCTACGAGGTGCAACCTCATCTCCCATCAATTTAGAAAATAAAACATCTGCTTCAGCTGCTGATTCTATTGTTACCTTGTTTAATAATCTTTCTGCAGGATCCATAGTTGTTGACCATAATTGTTCAGGATTCATTTCACCTAAACCCTTATACCTCTGAATATTGACTGATGACTCTTTTCCATCTTTAGATAATTCCTTTACCATCCTATCTTTTTCATCTTCAGACCAAACGTATTCAGCCCTTTTACCTTTAGATATTTGATATAAAGGTGGAAGAGCAATATACAAATATCCTTTATCTATCAAAGGTCGCATATATCTAAAAAAGAAAGTAAGTACCAATGTTCTTATATGACTTCCATCAATATCAGCATCAGTCATAATTATTACTTTATGGTATCTTAGTTTTTCAAGATTTAATTCTTTTTCATCTTCTTCAGTTCCAAATTTAACACCTAAGGCTGTTATGATATTTTTTATTTCGTCATTATCATAAATTTTATGTTCTTGTGCCTTTTCAACATTTAATATTTTACCTTTTAAAGGCAAAATAGCTTGAAATGTTCTATCTCTTCCTTGCTTTGCAGAACCTCCAGCCGAATCACCCTCAACAACATACAATTCACATAGAGATGGATCTTTTTCTGAGCAATCTGCTAGCTTTCCAGGTAAACCTGTTCCTGTAAGAACATTTTTTCGTTGAACCATTTCTCTTGCTTTTCTAGCAGCATGTCTTGCCTGAGCAGCTAAAATAACTTTAGATATAATTTGTTTTGCTTCTTTCGGATTCTCTTCTAAAAAGTCACCTAACATCTCACCAACGCAAACGTCAACTGCTCCCATTGCTTCAGAATTACCAAGCTTTGTTTTAGTTTGTCCTTCAAATTGAGGTTCAGCTACTTTAATGGAAATTACTGCAGTCAAGCCCTCTCTAAAATCATCTCCAGAAATATCAACTTTTACTTTATCAAGTTGACCGGACTTTTCAGCATAAGATTTTAAGGTTCTAGTTAAACCTCTTCTAAATCCAGCAACGTGGGTTCCTCCTTCAATTGTATTAATATTATTAACGTATGAAACTACATTTTCAGAATAAGACATATTATAGGACAAAGCAACTTGAACAGGAAAATTTTCTTTTTTCCCCTCCATATAAATTGGGTTTTGAATTAACTTTTCTCTTGATCCTTCCAAATAATTAACAAATTCAGTTAAGCCTCCCTCAGAATAAAACACTTCTGATTTAGGTTCATTGTTTTCATCTAATTCTCTTTTATCTTTTAATTCAATTTTAATTCCTGCATTTAAGAAGGATAACTCTCTAAGTCTTGAGGCGACAGTATCATATTTATATTCTAGTGAAGTAAATATTTCTTTGTCAGGTGAAAATGTAACAATAGTTCCCCTTTCTTTTGTTTTTCCAATTTCTTTTACATCATGATCAGGAATACCTCTTCTATAAGTTTGCTCAAATATTTTTCCTTCTCTGTGCACTGTTGCAGTTAATACTTCTGAAAGTGCATTAACACAAGATACACCAACACCATGAAGACCTCCAGAAACTTTATATGTATCCTTATCAAATTTTCCACCAGCATGCAATACAGTCATAACAACTTCTAAAGCAGATTTTTTTTCTTTAGGATGTATTCCAGTTGGAATACCTCTTCCATTATCTTTTACAGTAATAGAATTATCTTCATTAATTTGAACTGTTATGAGATCACAATGACCGGCTAATGCTTCGTCAATTGAGTTATCAACTACTTCCCAAATAAGATGGTGTAAGCCTTTGACTCCAACATCACCAATGTACATTGCTGGTCTTTTTCTTACTGCTTCTAAGCCCTCTAGGACTTGAATATTACCGGCAGAATATTGTTTTTTATCTTCAGAATTTTTTGGCATAATATAGATTGATTTAAGTTCTCTAAAATTAATGAAAAATTAGCATTTTTTATAGCTTTAGTGCAGATTTAAAACACATATAAATTCCCCAACTTTTTTATACACTTTAGCATTAATATGTTAATTTTATAAATAAAAATATGAGCAATATCAGAGAATTTGAGCCTGTTGATTTTTATAAAATAGATGACCTTCTAACTGAAGAGCAGAAACTAATAAGAAATTCTATAAGAGATTTCGTTTCAAAAGAAATTTCACCAAATATTGAAAAATGGTTTGAAGAAAATCACTTCCCTTTAGAAATAGTTAAAAAGATGGGTGAAACTGGTATTTTTGGTCCAAATGTATCACAAAAATATGGAGGGGGTGGTCTAGATTTTATATCATATGGACTCATAATGCAAGAACTTGAAAGAGGAGACTCAGGGATGAGATCAGCTGCTTCTGTT
>Ga0255759_10000690_pt1 | contig 30269 bp, 16 predicted proteins | sample 101ome_20_FD_179959 | JGI IMG/M metagenome (GOLD analysis project Ga0255759, IMG submission 179959) | Coastal salt marsh microbial communities from the Groves Creek Marsh, Skidaway Island, Georgia - 101404AT metaG (version 2) | ecosystem: Environmental > Aquatic > Marine > Intertidal zone >...
TACTGGGACGTTTCGGGCAGCGTTGAGGAACGCGAAGAGCGAGCCAAATTCATCATCCACATCAAGAACATCGCTGAAGAATTGGGCATCGAATTCTACGACGGCCGGGTTCGCCAGCAGCGGTGATTCATGCCGGCAATGGGCCGCTTCAATAGGGCGGCGGTGTGCGCTTTCGATGCACGAGATGGGCCGCACCACCCACGCCGAGCGAACCGGCGATGAACGGAATTTGAAGCGGGCCCGAACCGATCAGAGCGGCGGCGATGGCGGCGTACAGGGCGCCTTTGCGAACAGCATGAATCATCCGCAATTCACCTAAACGCGCTTGAATACGAGAGACATCGAGCAACCACCGATCGCACTGAGCACCTTGGCTGGTCAAGCCATACGCACGGGCTTCGGCCAGCATCAACAAGATGGCTTCGTAGCGCCAAATCCAAATCCCCCCGTTAACGGTTGAAAGGGCGGACCTTGACGTCCACGAAACAGGAACAACCTCGCCCCACGCTCGGTAAAACGCCTCTCTTGATTCAAGAGAAGCAAAACCTCCTTGGAAGGAAAGACGTTGTTCAAGCATGGCGATCAACGAGATACCTGGAAGGCGTTCACCTGGAGCCAGAAGATGGTCAACCAAAGAGCGAGGACGGGGCACCAATTTCAGCCCGTGCGACGACGCCACAACACCGTCCAATGAGATGTACATCGTAGGAAGGCCGACCACATGTTTGGTGTGGGGGGCTCGCCAAAGCGTGGTGGTTTTGAGTTGGCCCTCAATGGATTTGAGGCGTTCGTTCCACCGCCGTTCGGTGTTGGGCGTGGCGTGATCCACAAGGGCGGCCTGAACGCGGCCTGCCGCCCGTACAAGGTCATGCGAACGCTTCATCACCTCAACAGGAGCCAAACATGCGTGCATCTCAAAAACGACAAGTTGGTCGCCGTGCTCGTTCGTCTGACCAGCCACCGGAAGGAGCACCGGTGCCCCAGCGAGAGAAGCGGACCACGGTTCAAACAAGGCGAGTGTGGAGACCTCCTTTCCTGTTTGGAAGGGATAAAGATGGGCCACCCATGCCTCGTTGAGGTGAAGAACGATGCCGAAGCGGTCCTCACTCATGACTTCAACCGAAGTGATGGCTTTGGGCCATGCCCCCCATCGACCCTCATGCTCCTCATTCCACCAATTTGGTTTCAACGCAGAGATGTAGTTCCAACCGAAGAGGCGCCCCCATGACGAGGGCAAACCATTCGCAAATTTGCTGGGATCAAAGGGCCTGTTCAGCAGAGTGCGAGGGTACCAAGACGGAAATGAGTCTGCGGCGTTGGTTCGTTCCTGCATACAAACGCCAGCCATTATCCTGCGGCAATTTTGACCGGAGGTCTAATCCTCAATGCCTTCAATGTTCTTCTCCGACCATGCCGTCCATTTTTTGTAGGCCTCGAACCAAGCCTTTGTGCGCTCCAAGATGGTGTCCGATGGAGTTGGTGAATCACCGTCACTGCTCAAAGCCATCATGAGGGCCGCCATCGGGTCATTTGAAGAACTTGAATCTGAAGGACTTGATCCTCCGGCCCCATGACCATCAAAGTGTTCGTCCTCGAGAAGCAACGTGTAAGCATTTTCGGCATTGATGGCGCCGCCTTCACGGGAAAGGACTGGGTCCTCACTTAAGCTCGCAATTTCATCTTTGTATTTCGCTTCTATCTCGTTGACATTATTCTTAAATTGTGATTCATTGCCGGTCTGTTTGGCCAACTCATTGCAGGCGTTGATATGCCGGAGTGCGAGCAACGAAACCAGATGAGGAATGCTTCGGTACCTCTCTTCGGATTTCTTGGATGAAGTGTAGTCGCGAATATCGTCTTGCGGCAAACTTACGCCCTTGAGGAAAATTGCATCCTTGACCAATGCGTTCACGGCACCCTCGATTTTTCTTGGCTCCGAATAATGGTCTTGGATGACCTGCACTGGGATGACAAATCGTCGTGCAAACGCTGTATTCTCAAGATTGGTCCATTTTTCGAGGCGGGCTGAAAGCCACAAGACGTTGTAAAGGAACACATAAGGGTGCAGTTTTGTTTCTTCGATGTACGCCTCTGGGTCGGAACCGGCTAATTTTTTCATCAGTCCCCGATAGGTGGCTCCAGCTTCATTGAGAGGAGCTTGTGAAAGGGAAATTGTGACCGATGCCCTCGGGCCGAAATTGGATTTGGTTTGGAATTCTTTGGAATTCTGAATGAATCCAACGGATTGTTGCACCGACGAGCGAATGGCAGTTTTCACCATGTCAAAATTTTCCCTGTACGTGCTGACCGTGTGGACCTGAATGAGAAGTCCTTTCGGTTTACCCACCAAACGGTCAGAAAATCCGCTCATCTTGAAGTGGACACGATCCGCAGAGTGTTCTTTTGACATGTACTCTGCTTGGCTTAGCATTTCGCTCAAGTTGGTCGCGATTTCGTACAACAAACGGTCAACACCTAAAACATCATTTTCCAGTTCATTGGTATCTGCCTCAGTAGGTAGGGCCTGACCTTCAGCTGTGTGATCTTCTGGTTTTCGTTCAACATCTTCTCTGACGAGTTGCAAAAGGAACTGAACAAAATAACGCAGCGAAGATTCATCAAACACTTCAATCTCCTCTGTTCTTATTCTCTCTACTCGTGAGTTCCAATGGTCCATCGTTGTCTTCTCTTCTTCACGTTTCAAAGCGTATTTGCTTTGGATGTCTTCGAGCGAGAGCATACGATCCAAGAGCGTCTTCCCAAGATCCACAACCAATTGGGGCGTACCAGAAGTTCCGATGTTTATCTCCTTCAACGGATACTTATGCGAGAGGTCCTCAATCAGTGGCAAGAAATCTGGAAGTTCGAGTCCAACTGAACTCGCAAGCGGTTCCAACTTCTCCTTCCTGACCGAAAAATCTTGCCCCGAAAACAACACCATTCGGAGGAAACTTGGCCAAGACAAGCGTTGCTCATCCGGCAGGAGGCCCATGAACGACAACCTTTCCATGTCCTCTGAAGCACGAGAAAAGGTCGGCGAACTGAACGTTCCGATTGTGGATTCTGGTGAATCTGCGGCAAGATAACGCGAGAAACTTCCTGCAACACTAGTAGAAGGGAAGAGATTCTTATTCTTCTTTGAAACCACATCTCGGAAAACGGAAAGATAACGAGTCAATCGGGGGTGGAGAGAAATTTTGATGCTCTCTCGATTATCATGTTCAACAAGCATTATTTGAAGATTGTACGTGTCAAATGCTTTCTGTAAACTCGAAAAGGTGCCAAGTTGATTAAATCCTTTGAGAACTTTGACGTGCTCTTCTACTTGGTTGGGGTTGTAGGTGTGCGTGGGTTGGTAATGTTTTACCAAATCAGGTAACGCTCTTCGCAATAATTCTCGCGATTGTTCGGGAATCTGTGACGGGCGGAACGCCTCAACAATTTTCTCTTTCTTCTCTTCTAAAATAGCCAAGGGGAGATAGGAATTCAACAACGCAGGTGGGGCGTGGGCCAGCAGTTCTTCATTTAAGATTCCCAGGTTCATAAAGTGGGAACCATAATCGGTCACGGAAATTGAACCGCTTTCATATTCGTACCGTGTCAATTCAAAATTTTTCTCGGTTTCTGAGAAAACAAATCCACCAGGCAAAGTGGCATGAATCTTCTCGGTTTCATCTGAGTTTATGAATTCTTGAAGACCCATGCACTTCTTTAGCGTCTCGGGGTCGAGCAACGATAGCCAACGCAACATGTTAACCAAAGATCGACTCGTGAAACCATCGTTGAGATACGACTGTCGTTCCGCAAAACCGATGTTAGCAATTTTCTTACCAACCTCGTCCCAATTTTGTTCAATGGCGTGGGTGAGGTCCTGCAAGGTTTTCTTTGGAGAAATGCCAATCACATCGTATGGATTGATATGAAGCATCGATGAGGTTCGAATGCCGAAGTAGGCCTCAAAGAACATTGAGGGCTTTCCACCCCCAGCTAGACCCCGCGATGCAAACGGGTTGAGCATGTCATCTACCAATGTTAATGTGCTCGAACTGAAGAGTTCCTCAAACACTCTACTGGAGTGAAGGTTCGATTTGATGCTCTTTACATTTGCACTGGAATCGAGGCTCGTAGCAAAAGGTTCTGCGAGGCTCAATGCATCGTTTTGTTGCAACAAACCCACCGCCATGGGAGGCAGAGAATGGTTGTCAAGGTCTGTTCGATCAAAATACTCCATCTTCCCCGAGAGATAATCGGTGGATGGTAGCTGCGAGCCGATGATGTTCATGATCACGTCAAACACTACAGCATTGTAAACGGTGTAGGTGTTTTCTTCAACTGGAATTCCTGATTTGGAGACACCGCGTTCCAAGTGAGAGTTGCTGATAACAATGCTCTTCACCCCTTTATCGTTTCCTGCTTTGCTCAACGCTTTGACGCGATTGGTTAAATCCCTTCGAAGCGTGTTGAAAGCATCGACTTCTCGTCCGTAATTCCCCAAAATCTGTTTGGCTTTTTCAAACGTTTCTCGCTTCGAAGGTTGTCCTTGCAAGTTGATTTGATTGACAAGATACTTAACGAGAATACGGAGATTCTGAGGTTGGTTTTCCTTCTTTCCATCCTCGAGATATTCACCGCTACTTTGGTCGTTGAAGTCTGATGTCCAACCCATTTTTCTTTCCACTTCGTTAAGGGCCACCGTGAGATGAGCACTCGTGATGTTCGGGGCATAATCGTCGGAAGAAAGGGCTTTGTTTCGTTGTTTTTTCCCTTTCTCTCGACAATCAACAACGGCTCCAAGCGGGTCAACGGCGTGATTGACCCATGCATTCCAGAACTTCACAGCGGGCCGTTCTCCGTTTTCGTCATAAACATCGCACCATGCGTTAAAGTGCTCGGTTTCTTTGTCGCTATAGGGCATCAGATCATAAGGATTGTAAGTGTCAGTGTCCATTTTTACTTCTTTCCATCTCTTGAAGAGATCTTCATCGACTGAGGAGATGAGTGTTTGAAGCGTTAATTTGTCCTCCTCGCGTGCGCGTCGAGTTTGGTGTGATTTGGTTTCGTCTACTCCTTCCAAACCTTTCAGGCCACTGCTATTATCCGCCAACAAATTTTTCAATTCGGTGAGTTCAAGGTTCATTCTTGATTTGTGTTGCTCCAATTCACGTTTATAACCCTCCCATTCACCAATTCGGAATGGATCGATGGCTGAATGGATCCCATCGTAATGTGCTTGAAGCACATCACTCAATATGAACGGTGTGTTGTAATCAGCACTGATTCGTTGTTCGGATAATCCCTCACCAACTGAAACGACCCAAATCATCGCATCCGAATCGAACATACTTCGCAACAATTGCAGCACGGGCAGGACCATCCCGCTACCGCTACCGCCTGCGAATGAATGTGTAACGATGATATGGGAGGGAGCGTTACCGTTCTTTGAGCCAGTATCGCGTAGAGCGTCCTTGAGTTCGTTCGCTCTGCCGAAAGCAAATGCACGCCCGACCCCAGTTTTCCCACCTGCGCCGTCTTGGTTAGGGTCGAGTTTGATGGTGTTCATGGTTTTTCTTCGGACGGCCGAGTATTCAGATTCAGGGACTTCATTTCCCCACAAGTAGTAACCTGGCTCGCCCGGCATCACCAAATCATCAATCTCTCCTCCAAGATTCATGGCCAGAACATGGAGTTGTCGATGAAAAAGGGAGCGTAAATCCTGTTCCGCCTTGTCTTGAGTTTCCGCGTCCTTGGATCTGGAGCGTAGCACCATGTCTTCCAGGCCGTTGAGGTCTTGGATGCCAAGGGACCGAATAAGGGCACTGCAACGCGCATCGTTGAGATTGTCCAAGCAATACAGCAAACACTCTCTGAGGATGGACTGCCCTGCTTGACCGAGGCCAAGCCAAAGAACGGAGCCGTCAGTATTGACGTTGGTTCGCTTTTTCTTGAGTTCACCTTCAAGTCTGAATATTTCGTCCCGGAGAACATCAAGTTCCTTTTTCGCACCGGAGATGGCTTGCTCCTTCTCCCGCAATCGTTGGAGTTCAACCCGACGGTTGGTCCATTGTGTTTGCAACGTACTCGCTTCTGTCTGACCGCCCTTAGCGTTTCGCAGGGTCTCAATTTGGGCATCAATTCGCGACAAAACGTTTTCCAACGTCACGATTTCATTCCTGAGAGATTCTGTCTCCGTGAAGATTTCTTTGGCGGATAAATCCTTTGTTTCATCTTGTCTGCGGAAAAATTTGTAGACGCCGGGGACCTGTGTCTCCAATCGTTCAAGAATAATTTCATCAAAATTCCCGCTCAGCAAAATGTCATTCAATTTGGCTGAAATGGTTGATGGAGGATTGTAAATTAATTTCTTTATCTGGTTATCCTCCTCAAGAATGGTGGATAGTTTAAGTACCTTGGTTCGCGAATCTTCATCGCCAGTTCCGAGTAAACTTAGCAACCTTTTTGCCTCGGTTTTTTGGGAAGTGTAGAAATCCAAACCTTTACGCAGTTTAAGTTTGATTGGGGGGACAATCCACGAGACTTCCTTGTTCTGAACGGGGGGTGATTCGATAACATAGAGTTGCTGAAGGCCATCAAACAACACATCGCAAATTGGGGCAGTGATGGATGAATCCAATGCCTCGTTGAGGTAATCCCGTGGACGAATCATGTCCGACGCGTCAACCATCTCGCAGAACCGGTTCTGGTAGTCCGTACTCCACACGTCTAGTTTTTCATTCACTTCAGTCACTTTAAGATCTGATTCTGTTACTGACGTGTTGAATTTGTCTCGCCACATTTCGTGATAGGTCTCGATTTTTTCCAGATGATCTTTCAATTCATCTTTGTCCGATTGTTGATTCACGAAAAATTCTAACCCTTCCATCGCATCAATCATGACCTGAGAGAGCGGAACAGGCTCATGACCATCAATCTGGTTTTGGGAAAAACGGCTCGACTGGGCGATGAGACCCAACTGGACCAAACGAAGAAGTTTCAGAAATTCGTCCAAGTCCTCCTTATTCAGTTCCAGTTTACTTGAAGCAAACTCAGTATCTTGGGAAAGTGTTGGAGCATCTGTTTGAGGGGCTGCTCGTAGCGTGAAGAGTTGATCGCTTTTTTGTTTGATCGCAATTTTCCGGCCTGAACCTGGGAGGACTGCCCGTGCACCGTACACATCGGGAGTTGTTTGTTTTCTTGCCTTGAGGGACTTTGAGATTTGAACGACTTGGGCATTCTTTATCCCACTCACGATATCGTGAACAATGTGCGATTTATCCTGATAATTGCCAAAGATTTCTAACCGTTCATGATGCTTATCCTCGGCGTTCTCTTGCATGGTTGTTCTACCCTCAGAGCGTATTTATCTGTTCCTGCCGGATTTCACGGGAACGGCGATAGGCACCCACTTCCACGGGAGAAAAAACAGCAAGCGCCGAGGGTTGACCCATATGCAGGGTGTTCTCTGAAAATTGTATGTTGTTCCAAGCAGGAGCGGACCCCTTAGCCCATTGTTTCCCAAATTCAGAACGTGGGAAGTGCTCTGCAAATTCATCACGGTCGGCTGCGATGAAGAATCGCTGGCCGCCTGTCCTTCTTGCCAAGAAAATTTTTTCTCTCGCCCCCATGTTGAGATTGAAGTTCTGCACACCATCGGCAACGGCGAGCACCAACAACTCAGCGTTCATGAAATGGGTGTGTTGGCTAAAATCAAGAAGCCGATTGACGACACCGTTGATAAAACCGTGAGGGAATTCTTCTTGTGTGTTGGTGAGGTGGACATAAACCAAATTTATAGGACGCTGCCCCGATTGCTGGGCAGCTTGAACATAATCCAAAAGAGCCTTGAACAACGCTCGTTCCCGTTCACCGCCGGCCTCGAATTCATGCAGAGGAGGAGCAGGAAAACGTGTGTACTTGGCCTCAGCCAAGACAAATTGTTCACCATCGTTGGAATAACAGAATTTGTCTCGAAAACCGCTTCCGTGAATGATTTCAGACTCCCGTGTAAACAAACCAGCCTCGTCATTCAAGAGGCCTCCATTCCCCCACAGGGAGCGTGCCCTCCTCATCTTCATCTCCATGTTGTACCTCCAGATTTTCTCATCTTCCGGAGAAACATCGGCGCCGAGGTACTTCCCCAACTCGTCAAGAAGGTCTTGACACACGCGTTCCATGACTTCCCCCTCGTTGAAGTTCATCTCCAGACTTCGTGCGAGACGAGGGGCGCTCCCCAGGCTTGAGAAAGGTAAGATGATCAAGGTGGATTGAGCGTTATCGCCATCAAGAAGTGGAAGGCTTCGCTCCTCCATATGGAGAAGAATTTGGGGCCGATTTTCCGGAGACCGCTGATTGGCAACGATGCGTAGTTGGTCAACAAAGTCCTCAAGCAAGGTTCCACCCCCGAACCGCTCCCAGATCAAAATCCAAAGCATCGAAGAGCAACATGGGTTGGTCGATCTCGGCGTTGACAACATCGATGATCTTGCAGGCGGGAAGATCAAGCATAACGAATGAACTCGCTTTAGGTAGAAATAAGACGGCTGGAAACCGCGGCAGCAGACGTTGAACGCTATCATGCGCCTCTGCATTGTGATAGGGTGATGAGGCGTTATGCACCTCAAGCATAAGAGAAAAAAATTGAGGGAAAGCATCCCTGAAGAGTGAGGTTTCCAGCAAAGTTGGGGTTAGTTCAAACAATCGAAAGAGAAGATGCAGGCCGAGGGTGCTCCCCATGGAAAAGGGGTGATCTGCATTTGGCGTAAAGGGGCGGTGAGTGAGGGATTCAAACGCTGAATCCGATGAAAGCATGTTGATAATTTGATAAAGTTCTACTTTTAGAGAATCCATCTCATCAGCGGTGAATTCGACGGTTCGTAACTGAAGGTAGTGAGCAAGAAAACGCTCATCAGAGACGGTGAGTCGACCAACCCCCTCCTCTGTTATCTCCGAACGCAAAAGCAGTGCATCCCAAGATTCTGTGTCTCCGACGATGCTCAAGAGAATAAAATCCAAGGGCCATAACGGCTGATTCGTCAGCAAATCATAGCCCACGCACGATGCAAAATCGCTGCTGCCAAATCGGTCGAACAAGGTACGGGCCATGTCAAAGTAAGATACGGCATAGAGGGTGCGAGGTTCCCCGGCTTGCCTCGAAAAACCAGAAAATGGATCGGCAAAAGCTGCACTTAAGGATGGATGGCCGAACTCAAACGCCTTCTTCAAAAGGCTCTCGGCAAAATCACCTAACGGATAACTCCCCTCTTCTCGCTTCAAGAACACAATCTCCACTGAAAAATCATTGTTGGCTTTCTCGCATTGCTGAAAATAGCCACAAAACGTGCACACGGTTGTGTCAATTTTGTCTTCCTCACCTTCGGAAGACCCCTTCTCAGAAAACCATTCAGGATGCAGACAAAGAAAATCCGGAGCTGCCTCTTTTCTCGCCAAAGCCCGTATTTTTTCTGCATAGATTCGATATTCATCAGGATCGCTTGCCAGGAGCAATCCTTGATACACCGTAGGAAAAGATACCTCCTCAATTTGACGCAATCTCGTTCCTTCGGATGGTCCATCAGACTCAGGGTTGAATCGAATCTTCACATCATCCACCTCTAGCGCTGAAAGGAGAGGACCAACATCAGCATGAGCAGTTGTTGCGTAAATGTCATTTGTTTCAAAGACAAGCCTGAGAAAACAGGGGCGGCGATGGCCTTGAACGCGGCTGGATCAACATTCTGCTCAGCCAACTCGGGCCACCCGTCGAGAGAAGCATAAATACTGGAGGAAAGCGAGTGTTTTCTTTGGGTTGAGGAAGATTCAGGAGTGTTCAGGAGCATGTCGAGAATGCAGGATTGCCAAGCAAGAACGATGGGGTCGGGTTCCAAGGCTCGACCTGCCTTCATGATGTCTGAGGCTTGCTTCCCTGTAAGTTCAGAAAGCATTTTTGTCACTCGTTTCTGATACATGCATAGAAACCAAGGGTCCCAGTTACGCGAATCAGCGTTGGACATGAGCTCCAACACCTGGGCGTAAAGGATCGGTTCGTGGTCCCATATCTTGTGCGAGCTGATGGCCCCACGGTCAATGTTGAGTAACGTTGTATCCTGGAGCGAAAAAAGATACCTGGAGAGCACCCAACCAAGCGACCATTGTAATCGGGCATCTCGTCTCTTTTCACTGGCAACCTTCAACAAGAGCTCTGCCAAAGATTCTGTAAGGAAATTCGCTTCGATTAAGTACCGCTCATTCTCCCCAAGCCCGCTATTGTTTTTGAGAAAATACGAGAAGTAAGGCATGGCCTCTGATGAAAATGAGTCAAGGAGTTGAGACCTCAGGCTTTCTGGGTCTCGTTTGGCCGCTGATTCGAGTCTTCCCAACAGTTTCGACCATGACGTACTGTCCGACGACAATTCCCGTAGATGTGCACGAAATCGTTCTTGCTGATCGAGGAGCATCAATTTTTGACGCTTGATCAGGCGATGTCCGTCATTGCTCAAAAGGGCGTTTGAAATTCTTTCAAACTCTTCTGTTCGTTCGGCATCTGCTACATTTGTCGGAATGAGGTTGGATGATGTTGAGAGAAATTTGCCAGCGAGAAGTGGCGAGAGCCCTGCGGCAAACAACAACGTTATGCCGAACATCGAAGGGGCATTTCGTGGCAAAAAGAATGCACTTAGCCAAACCAAATTGAAGGTGAGAAAGACGATGAACACGTTGAGGAGGCGGGAACTCTCTTTGAGGGATAAGCGATGGAAGAATGCGGAGGTCGCAGATTGGAGGCTTGATGAAAGCCCGTGACGCCAATCCACCGATAACATGACCAGAAAAACGCCCATAGCAGCGGTGATTAACGGACCAAATACGGCAATCCTGAGAATGTTGTCTTGCTTGAGCAACCCCATGAGAAGGAGGTAAACGCCCACCAAACCAAGGAAGAAATACCCCGTCCCAAACGAGGTTTCGGGGTTTCCGGTGTTTTCAGACATGTTCCATCACCAGGTCAACGATCGGGTCCAAAAACAAACAAATGGCGAATTGACTGCCATGAGGCTGAAAACGTCCGTCGTCCAACCCCAATTGTTGCAGTTGCCCCGGTTTCAGCTTCTCGAACGGGATGAACTGGGTGTTTTTCTGTTCAACAACCTCGTTCAGGGCCGAAGACAAGAAATCCAACTCATTTTCATCCGAGCAATGCACCACTGCCATCGATAAAACGCCGAGGCTATTACGGCGAGAAAGTCCAGCTGACCTCCGCCAAAAACCGCTCACTTCTGTTACGAATTGCTTTACGAACTCGTACAACTTTTCCTCCTCTCCTTCCAGCACCTCTTGACCCGCTTCTTGTTGTTTGTTGATGGAGTGCAGGTACTGAACATCAAGCACGCGATTGACGCTTTTACTGATTTCTTTAGAGGCATCCATGCTCCACCGAACCGTGGCAACCACGACCATGGACCTACCCATGTGTCGCGGGGCCTCCTCAGGAAACACGTTAACTTGCTCTGAGCGGAGGTGTTGCAACGCAAGTTTCAGACGCGGAGAAGTATAGATTTCCCGTTCAGAGCCAATAACCCAACCTGCAACATCATGTTGCGTTGGTTGAATGATCTGGTTGAACAAGAAGCCAAAGTTCTCTGAACGATGACCACGACGCCAACACGAGAACGGGTTCAACGGAACATCCGTCATGCGAACTTGATGAGCGGAAGCACATTGCATGCAATGCTTCTCTTCGTGATGGAGGTCGAGCGCTGACAGGTTCTTCTCGGCCAAGACACGAGGAGAATGGCATCCGATGACACCGGGACGTTTCAATGCCAAGTGCGAATCATCGGTTGTACTCATTTCCAACAGATGCCCGGTTATGTTTCCGCCGCGATGTTTTGGCTGAATGGGGCGCTGTGTAATTTGAGTCCCTGTGATGGATTTTCGAAGTTGATTCATTTTGAATTCTTTGGCCTCGTTGTCGGTTGGTACACGCTGGCTCATGTGAACCATCGCGCGAGCCAACCGGTCCAAGGAACGCATGGTTGAAGAGGAGTTCGAGGGACTCATATGGGCAACTCCTCCAAGGCGACCATCGAACTTGCAAAAAAGATCCACTGAAGCGCGGTTGCGTGCAACTTGATTTTCTTCTCCGATACTTCCTTTCCATCAATTGAAAAATTAATGCTCACTTGCGAAGATGTTGAAACAGGTTTCTCAGAGCGAACCACGTCAAATCCGTCTTGTATGAGTGACTCAATGCTCGCCGCTGTTTCCGAATCAGCCCCGACCTTATGGGCGTATTCGTTAAGCCAATTGTACATCCGCATAAAAAGCGAGACGGCTTCATTTTCGAGCAGTTGCTCAATGCGTTGCCATTCATCGATGGATACCGTTCGAGCGGTTGATTTCTTTGGTGGGCGAGGTGGAGCTCTCCGACGATAATCCAACACCCACTGCGACACGGTGAGCATTGTTCGCATTCGTGTCTCAGGTTGGAATTCGCCCCGCCTGAACGCAAGAAGAAAATTGATGAAACTTCGGTGAAAGGCAATACCGAGATCGAGATTCTTTTCGCAATATTCAGGCATGATTTGTTCGATTTTTTGCCGTTCGGTTTCAAGGATTTTTTCCCGATCAGCGGGAGACGGATATTGGTTCATCGGGTCAATCGCTTGATTGAGAACAGTTCGGTCATCCAGAAACATGCTTGACCATGCCCGGTCGGGCACACTCCATTGAACGGTGTAGTCCATGGTTCCAATACGAATTTTAGAACGTTCGATTTCAATGAATTGGTTTGGTTTGGCGAGAGTCAAGGGAGATTCAATACCAAGATGTAGAGCCAAGTAAATAGATTTGAACCGTTCTTGTGCAAGGGTGATGGTTCGGATGTAATGTCTCATCCCCTCTCGTTTTGTTCGTGATTGATTGTTAATAAACTCAAGAAACTTCTCTTTCGCACACGTAAGATGACGGTTGTCAACAAACACTGGAGAAGAAAACAGAAGAGGGTATCCATTCAATTTGAGTTCTTTGGAACCTGCGTTCCATTGAATGTTGAGTGATTTCGAGTCAATGAGCTGGTATTCTCCGGAAAGGTTGCAACATAACATGGAGATGGGGGGGTTATGGGATTGGAGTTGAGGAAGGACATGGGCTCGAAAATAAGCATCACCGAGCGCATCACTTTGAGCAACATCTCCGCAAAGAACGCCCCCATACACTGAAAGAAAAAGGAGTGTGAACATGCCGCTTGACCCTCGGATAACGGGTTCATCGAACGCATTTGAATTTGGCCAGATGAACATGAGAACAAAAAACACGGACAAGAAAAAATAGGCCAAGAAAAAAGGACGAAGAAAACGAGTGGTCATCGTGAGCGATTTTGAAAACGTAAAACCAGCACCGTAAGCACAGATTGCGAAAAACACCCAAAGCGGGTTCATCTCGTAAAACGGGCTGATGACGGCTCTGGTGTTCGATGTAACCGTTACAAGCGTGACCAAAAAAACAAATCCAGCAGCTAACATTCCCGTTGATTGGTGTGTAGGGAGGATTCTAGCCGACACGCGAGCGACTCGGGAAATCAGGTTGGTTACGATCTCCTGAACTGGTTGCATCGAAGACGAGAACGTTGCTTGACCTGCATCAAAATCAGGTTCGCTCATCCTCATGCCTCCAATCGCTGGAGAAGCGCATTATAGGCCGAATGCAATTCTTCGAGTGCATCAAGAAGCGGCGTGGGTAGCAGGTCCTCTGTGGCCGATGCCATCCAATGGGAGGTCGCTGGGAACAACTGCGCATCAATAGCCTGGAGGTCGGCCATGTTTTGGTGATGTTGTACGAGATGCGCGTTGAGGTATTCATGAGCTTCAGATGTATTGCAGTTTGATTTCTCCAACGCCCGTTCTGCATGTTGAAGAGTGGTTCGTTGATTGGTCGAAGACACCTGAAATTGTTTTCTAGGTAAGAAAAGGAAAAAATCCTCAAACGTTGGTTCAGGGGGAAGCCACCATGCTAATCCCATGTGAGGCCCTCCATTGAATCGTTGAGAGCACCAACCCGATCAACAAAAGCCTTCACCGTTTCATCCAGTTCTGCGTCTCGAGCTGGAGCACTTCCGATCAGGGACTGCTTGTGCTGGATGGCTGCCATGTCCCGGCGAATGGTGGAGCGATACGAAACGAGAGACTGCGCTGCAATCAGTTCACTCGACCAAGCAATAAGCCGCCCAAGTTCGATTGTTGCTTCTCTCAAATTTGACACATCTACGGACGGGTGATTTTCTGAATCGGATTTGTAAGGCTGGAGGTGTTGATTGATTTCTCCGATGAGGCGATCGCCTTCGTCCAATATCTGGAGGTTTTTGCTTCGCATCTTAGCGGTCAAACGACCAGAGCCATGTCGATGCCCATCCATGCGATGTTCACCGACCTGTTCAGACTCAACTGGTATTACCAAGTGCTTTTTTGAATTCTTCAATTTGCGAATCCGGACCAAGTGATTTGAGTTCTGCAGCCATCATCTCAGCCGCCAGTGAATCATTGTTTTCTATCCGTTCTTTGAGTTTGTCTCTGTTCATTTCTCCGATGATCATGTCTTTGCTCATCCCAGTTCTAACACACTCAAGGAAACTCTTGCTTTGATGGAAATTTACCATAGCGTTTGAGATACGGTCAAACTCGATGCGTATTGAGGAGGCCTCGGCTGCAATGTCTCCCATTCTAGTGAGAATAGTACCCATCTCAAATTTGCCCTCTGCGGCTGCAACGAGATGTTTCACCTCTTTCATGCGATCGAGCATTGAATCTTGTTTGGCTCGTAACTTCTTACGTTCAGATTCTTTTTCCTTGATATGTTCGTATAATTTTTCTAGCTCCTTAGAAGCAAAATCCTCTTTTTTCTTGTGTGAGAGAATGTTGTACCACTCCTCGTTGATGTTCCATGTCTTCATTTGTTTCCGGGTGAAATCTCGGTTGGATGGCTTCGGCCCTTTGGGTCCGAGAACGTGTCGTAAAAGCGCGCCAACCACTGCACCACCAAGGCCGGCAGCGACCGTAATCGTTTCCAGTCCGTCAATCATGTTCTCACCACATCCTCTTGGTTATTTATTGATTTCCTCGATGTCAATCCAGTTTTGGACGTGAACGCCGCCAGAAATAGACCAGGATTCCTATGAAGGAAAGATTGAGGAGAACAATACCCGCTCCAGGATTTTGTGAATACGATTCGATGAATTCTTGTGCGTTTCGCACTTCAACCGCTGGATCAAAGGACGGGTAGACGGTGACCGAAGCAACGAAGATTTCAACGAAACACGTGCCCGAAACCCCTTCGCATTGCGTTTCATTGCCGATGATAGGATAGGCCTCTTGGTCGAGGCCCCCTTCTTTGTTGAACATGGTGTAGTCTCGTATGAACGGACGAATACGAACGTCAAACGTACCCGAGGGGAACGGAGCGCCTGGATCAATGCATTGTCCCGAATTAAACGCATCGCCAAAGGACCAATCGGCCGGGAAGAATGTTTCGCTGCATTGCAGGTCAACTGTATACACCGCTTCTCCTTGGTTGTTGAAGAACGTCATGTTCCACACCGTTGAGTGCACACCGTCATCATCGGACAGCGTTGGTTCACAACGGTGCAGCGGCATCGTCAAATCGCTCTGAAGGAATCCGTCCGAGGACCGAGTTGCCCCGTTATAATCAAGCAAACAGCCACCAACGTACGAGGGCAGTGCATCGTTCGCCCGTGAAATTTCATCGCGCAGGATTTGCAAATCGTTTCGATTCAGGTCTTCCTTCAATCCCAGCGCGTCGGCGTACTGGAGCAAAATTGAGAGGGAATTAAGATTCGTAAGGTCGTAAGTATGGTTGTACAACCCAGCAACGGCTCGGACATCCTGATGGTCAATCGAAAGCGTGAGTTCAATGTCCTTGTTTCCTTTCTCAAAGACCCCGGTAACGGTGCAGGCATCATTGGTTGTGCGTACAGGTTTTTGTCGGTCCAATGAGATGAAGACATACTCCACGCTGCAGCCAAAAGAAACACCTTGCTGCTCGGAGCTGTAGAGAAGATGGAACTCCTCATGCTCCTGGGGAGGACTGAGTTGAAGAATGATGTCGGTCGTATCATCCATTTCTGAGATGTCGCTTGCTACAAACTCAATTCCTGACCACGGCACGTCATGCTCGAGAAGGATGATGTTCAACGGTTTGACATTGGAGAAATTGTCAACAACCTCGACCTGCACCAAATTGGTGTAGGCTTCAACATAGTACACCATCCCACCATCCCGCAGAGGCATGGAGACCTTGTCGATGCCGTCCAACGTCAGGGCGAGTTGTGAAGTGCGAGAATGGTTCGTGTCCAGGATGACATCAAACGAGAGTGGGACGCGCACAGCACCAGGCGTCGTTCGTCGCCACAGGCAAACGACCTCTCGGTGGGTCGTTGATGGTGTGTCTTCTCTGCAAAACACGTTGACTTTTTCATCCGAGAAATACTGGTTTGGATTGATGTTGGTCGTCTCGAGGGGTAGGAGGGATACGTTGAACCACGTTTGCCGTTGGAAGGCATCAATGGCCGACACGTTGATGCTCGTTTGGAGGAGGCCGCTGAGTTCAATGATGGTGAAAGGGTCGTCTGGAGGTGCATCATCTTCTCCTTCACGCACGTTCGAAGTAATTTCCATGCCCGTTAGGTCGTCAAACCGGTAGGATAAACGGCAGGTATTGCAGCCAAGGACGGACCGGTTTGCTTCATAGTAGCCGTTGGTTTCTACTCCAATGATTAATTCAGGTGCTGTTGTATCATAGATGAATTGATCGATGGAAAGGGTGGTTTTTCGCCCAGCGGCGTCTTCCACATCGATCGAAATGGCCCATACATCGTCGCTAAGTTCACTTGACTCAAATGTCGGGGTGAAAAACGTTACATTTTCCTGATAGGGGTTGGTGAAATTCCAGGTGATGTCCACAAGAGGAGCATGGTGCGATTGAACGCCGAGGCCAATTGTGTCTGCCACGGAGGTCGCCGTCAAGTTCATTCCAAAATCGCATGAACTGGATTCCAAACACCTCAATCCAACCCAAAACGGAACGATGTTCCGTCGAACATGAAGCTGAATCGCATCCCATTGAACGGTATTCCCTACTTCATCGGTTCCAGTAAGAAGGAGACTGAGGCTTTGACCTACGTAGGTTTGCAACGAAAGCGTTGTATTAATTGAAACTTCGGTTGTGTTGACGATTGCACCTGTTTCATTCACAATAACGATGGTATATTGGCCGCGTAGCACAGAGATTTCGTCATCAACGATTTCAACATACACCTCGCAATCCGGCGTCAAATCAGCGTTGTTTTCATTTTCCCAAGCACATCCATCCTCAAATCCAATCCTGCCTTGAGGGGTGATGTGGTCAACGCTCAGGGTTTCGCGATAGGATGCCAGGTTCCCAGCATGGTCACGAGCCTGAATCAAAACATTGAGTTCCCGACAACCGGACAAATTTAGAGAGGTAAGATCAAAGATATTGGTCAAGGATGCTGAGGTCAGCGTTTGGTTTGTATCACGACAAACAACGGTGAATGTTGAGGTTGAGGCATTCACACCGGAGGCGCTCAACCCGGCAACTTCGATCACGCCATCGGCTGGAATGTATAACTCTGGAGAGAGTACTACACCCGTATTGCTGTTTTTCCAAGAGATCTCCAATACCGGTTTCACGTCATCCAAGAGAAGATTGTAGACGACGGTGCGTTCGTGTCCTATCCGATCTTTGGTTGAAATCCAAACTCGAATCTCTTGTATTTGAGCGTCCGCTTGAAGCGAGATACGACCTTGTTTTGTGAAATTCTCCTCCCATAGCAACACTCCAGCAAGCGTGGTTTGCCGAACATGGAGAGAACAAGATTCTCCAACCGCATCAAAGCAGTGAACATCAAATTCGCCCTGCCGCTTAGCCATTTCTTCATCGAGTGAGATAGAAGATAAATTGGAAAAATCAAAAGTGGGGGCATCGCTGTCAAAAACGATGGAAAATAGTGTTTTTCGCGTGTTTCCTAACCGGTCAACCGCCACGAGTTCGACGGATGTGGATTGAGGAACAGGTGCAACCCAGACGTTGTTTGAAAAACTCCATGTTTGCTGATTGCCTTGAGAAAGCCAATACACCTCTTCGATTTCGTTTTTGTTGTCCATGCAAAGGTGCTCGCTCGCCAACGTTGAGGATACGACGAGTTTGGAGCCATTCATGTAGGCTGAGGCATGGAGTTGGCAGAGCGGGGGCGTCGCATCATGTTCGACGCGATACGCCTGAGTCAATACGTTACCCAAAATATCTGAGTAGGTGAGGTTCAAGTAGCCACTTCTCCCAGCAGTCACGTTGACGATAAATTCGTTCCAAAGGTCGGTGGATTCACAGGAAACGGCAACATCGGCCGATGAACACTGGATTTCAACCTCCACATCATGAAGAACAGATAACGACAAACTTGTTTGATTTTGAATTGAAAGGATGCTTCCCGAAAGGAAGCTGGAGTTCGTGTAATTGCCCAACACGGAAGAAGGTTGAGGCGTGATGGAGGTCAAGCGTTGAACGGTGTAACTTGCAGAAGTCAGGTGCCCTACGCAGTCCTCAAGCGTGACCGTCAGGAAAGTTGAACTCGGTGGCACAAGAACGCTCTTCTGTGTCCAATTCCCGAGCGCAATGGAGCCGGAGTCATAGGACACATTGCCTGATTTGAAACAATCATCATCACCGGCTTCAACCAAAAGCGTGGAGTTTTGAAGTCCTGTGTAAACAACGGTCCCGTTCATGATGGTATGATTGTCAGCCGATATATTCAATGAAGGGGGTTGGTTGTCAACAACGAAATACACCGTTTGATTTGTCATCAACCCAACAAGACTTTCCGTGGACACCACGAGGTATTGGCCGCCGCTGGTTGAAGCAAACTGTGTTGTCCCCGAAGTGTTTGTGTTCGGCGTGCACGGGCTTGAAGCAACACAATATCGGAGCGAGAAAATTGGACTTTCATTATCGGTTGATTCGATAAAAAACGGTTGCCCTGAAGCCATCACATAGGGTTGATGTGAACCGTTTGGCCATGAAACGTTCAGAATTGGTGAAGTCGAATCGTACGTAAGGTTTAGACTGCTTTGAGCCGTGTTTCCGAAGGCATCGTTTTGAGTGCACGTGAGGACCCCCCCTGAGGAGGGTACAGAAAGTTGGGAGGATTGGATGAGTCCACCGGTCCCACTCCAAGATAGGCTAACCGTGGGAGCGATGCTCCCCGTTGATGACAAACAATCAACGATTGAGGCCGGACCTATTCGATGAAGCCCTGATTGAGAAAAGACACGATTGGTCACAAAAGAAGGCGGAGCCGTGGCGCCGTGATACTCTATCGAATGTTGAACGGACCGGACATTCCCCACGGCGTCAACTGCAGAGAGATTGAGCACAACTTGGGCGCCAATGCGGGAGAGAAGAACGCAGGAAGAATCGCTGAGCAAGAACTCAAATGTCCCGTTCACCGCATAGGACAGAGATTGGGGGTACAATGTTTCATTGCAGGTGGCGTTTCCATTGGTTGCGGAGAGCAATATTTCCGCCACGGAGCTCTGAGTATCGGAAGCGTTCAGCCATAAGGTCGTGTTCGTCCCAAATTTCGTTCCGTTGTACTTCCATCCCTCAAGAGAGAGCGAGGGGGCTGTTCCGTCGACCATCGTCGTGAAACTGGTGAGCGACCACAATCCCAAAGAATCGCTTGTGTTGACAACCAGTGTTTGGTTTCCGAGAGTATGTGGGATCAAAAATAGACCTTGTGAATGAGCAAGCGATTGGTTGTTCCATATCAGTTCAAATTGGGGAGAAAATAGGGAGGTTGAGGATATGGTAAAGTTTTGAGTAGGCCGAACAATGGAAGGTAGATTGAGAGAAATTTGTGGAGGTTCGGTGTGATGGGCGATGTTGAACCACCGCTCGCCCGTATTTCCTGCTTGATCTGTTGCTTTCAGATAAAGGACATAATTACCGGATGTTCGGCTAACCCCTAAGGTGGTCGAAGAAAGCGCTTGGCATGAGGCTGTCATGGAGGAAGTGTTTGGCCCAATTTTGTAACAGAGGGATTGGCTGTCTGTCGGGATATTAAAACGAATCAAGGATACATTGCTGGTGTTGAGACCTGAGATGTTCAATGAATTCGTGAAATCAATATCAATCGTTGGCTGAACGGTGTCTACATCGAGTACAATTTCAGAGGACATCGCAAGTTGGGAATTTTCGGTAGCCCGAATCACAAGCGTCAATTGGTTGTTCAAGAAAAGCCACGATGGAAGTTGGGAAGAGAGGAAAGAATAGTTCGAGGTGTTGTTCGCAAGAACATACGTTTGGTTGTTGTTTGTTTGAAGGAATATGGTGCTGCTCTTGAGACCTGTGCTTGCGTTAATCAGGATTGAATAGGAGGTGTTGAGCCCCATATATCCGGGGTGGCTTTGGAGGAGCTGGTGACTGGGCGAGTCAAGATCTCGGTAAAGTTGCATGCTTTGGCTCTGCCCAAGATTGCCCAAGCGGTCAAGAGCTGTCACGGTGAACCATACGGACTGACCCGTCCCATCCGGCATTCTCAAATCAAGAAGGCTTGTACTTGTCTGATTGGTCCCGTTATCAAAACTCCAAACAACATTTTGGAAACCTGCACCTGTTTCATTTACGGTGACGGGGATGGTAGTTGAATTCCCGTACCATGTATACGTTGGAGTACCAATTTCCGGCCCTAAATTGTCAACCACCAACAAAGGCGAGGTGGTGAGATTGGAGAGGTTGCTTCCGGACCTCGTCACTCGCAGTTGCACACGAAGGCTTGATTGGTCAACAATGGTGAAATTCAATTCGTTCAAAGTTAGGGTGGTTGGGAGCGAAACCCAATCACTGTAACTTGAGGATGTGACTATCCTTAGGGAATGTACGATATCGCCGCGAACATTCTCTGCGGATAGGACGGTGGAATTGGAAACATAACTGATGTTTTCGTTGGTCACGGAAGGGAGATTCAATGTGGATGGAGTGAGGAAAGGGAGCCACTCAAAGTTTTGAGAGGAAGTGTTCTCGTTCCCACTTGAGTCTTCGCACGAGAGCAAGTACTGGACGGAGCCATACGGCGTTGAGCCAAGCAAATCTTCCGCAAGAACAGAATATTGGCTGGAGGCGTTAAATTGTGCAATCGTTTGCCCTTGGTAGGAAAAAACGGCGTTCATCGAAACAGAAAACAAGTCCTCGCAAGTGATGTTGAACGAGTTACCGGGAGTCAAAACCATATCTGAAGGCAAATCTATGGAGTTGATTTGAGGACGAATATCGTCCCTGTATACCACATACGCCTGCGATGGCCCTGTGTTTCCAACATGGTCAGTTGAAACACATGTCACGGTCGTCCATTGATTTGAAGAGAGAAGGGTGCCAATTGGATACTTTGAACCCGAACTGTACGTTTCCTTCCAAACATCTCCTGCAGAACAATTAGTGTTGGCAATACCCGAACCCCATTCGTTTCCATTGCTGATGTTGAAAAGAACGGAAGAACCCGCAACCAAACTTCCATTGGACAATATACTTCCACCGGTGAGGGAGAGGGTCGGCGCTTGGGGAGCGGAGACATCGACGATGAGCAGGGTCGCTGATGTTGAACAATTTCCAACAGAATTGCAAAGGGAGGTGTTTACCCAGATGTTGCCTTCCTCAATTGAAGAGAAATTTTGGGTGCTGTTGGCGGAAAGGATACTCGCTTGCCGAATCGTCGTGCCGTTGTTGGCGTATTCCACGGACATGTTGAGTTGCAGACCGCTACTCCACCCGCTGGATGGTGCCAGAGAAAGCGTGAGATTTTCCGAGATGTATGGTCCGTGTATTTTGGAAAGAACTTGGATAGAAACCGTGGGAGTATGATGCAAGTAAAGATAGGTGGAAGTCATGGTCGTCCGAGTATTGTTGAGGTTATCTTTTGCGACGAGAGTGAATTGAACCGTTCCTTGAGTGGTCACATTCATCAGCTGAGACAGAACGATGCTGGTCAAGTTCGATGACAGGTTTTGAGTGAAGTTGGTCTGTTGTGTCCCGACGGAGAAAACTGCTTCGATGGACAAAAGGTTACATCCCGACGAATCCGAACAAGACATGTTCAGCTGTGTGTTTGCAGAGAGAGGCGTTCCAACCAAGGTTGAGAACGTGACTTGGGGAAGTTGGGTGTCTACCGTACCGTTCCACCAGGCCGATGGTCCCTGATTTCCGAGAAGATCAACGTTCCTGCACCGCAAGGAAAAACCCGTCAAGGCATCGGTTGCTGTCGGAGGGCTGAATAGACCAGAATTGGAAGCCGTAAACCACGATCCACCATTCCACGAACATGAAACATGTTGGTGTCCAACCCCCCATGCGTCGTCAGAAGAAATTTGAATCTGATACCCCCCGGTTTTCCCAAGTACCACACTCCCGTTTTGTTGCTGATATGTTCCTTGTAAGGAAAGGACGGGGGTTGTACCGACGGATTGATCTATGTCGTACACAAAGGTCTGCTGTTGCGTACGAGAAAATCCATCGGTAATCGTGGTGTTCAACCAAACTCTTCCTTCCGTCAGATTGTTCACTGCAATGGTGGTCGTCGTGTTCGTTGTCCCGTTAAAGAAACTCCAGTTACTGTTCGATTCGAGATTGTATTGAATGTTTGATTGGACCCCCGAGGGTAAAATACTGAAGGAAATGTTTCCTGCCCCGATGTAAGAACCAACATGATTTCCATTGAGTTGGACATCTGCCAACGGCTCGGTCGTGTTAAGTTGCCACGAAATTCCCGTTATGGATTGTTGATTCCCTACACGGTCCAAGACGAACAAATCAATCGAAACGGTACCATCAGTCAAATTTGAGGCGATGTTGTTCAGCGTTGTGTTCCACGATGAACCGTAAAAAGTTCTTGTCGTGTTCCAGCTTTGCCCACCATTGGACCACGTGAACTTGAGTTGGGAAGAAGCAATGCCCACCGTGTCCGTTGCGCTGACCTGGATAAGCGTGCTTGGTGCGACAGTCGAGATGCCTGTCGGCGAGAACGTAACATTTGGTCGAACGGTGTCCATGGTGAAATTGAGGTTAGCAATAGGGCCCACATTTAACAACCGATCGACATTTCTGCACCCCAGTGTTTGATTCGATTCAACGTTGTTCTGTGAAGAAATGGTAATACTGCCCCCGGGGCTGTACGTGAACCAATCCCCACCGTTCCATCTACATTCGGTTCTCAAGAAACCAACACCATTCGCATCATCGGTAAGATTTGTCAAGGAAACGCTGGTTGTTGGCCCGAACCACAGCGTAGAATATTGTGAGTGATTTGGACCTGAGATAATGAAGCCTGGGTGCGTTGCAATCGAGTCATCAACATCAAAAAATTGTTGCCTTTGTTGAGTTCGTCCAAAGACATCGGTTACGGCCACAACGATTTGGATTTGACCTTGGGACAAATTGGAAATAGAAATGTATGCTTGACTGGTAAAATTACCTTGACGTAGAACGGTTCCATTGGAATGCGTGATGTTGTACTGCCCGGTATACGTCCCCGATCCACCGACGATTGCAGAGAGCGCCACAGTGATGTTTCCCGTACCAAGCATGGCATCGATAATGTTCCCAGTGAGTTCAAGTTGGGGTTGAGGTTGTTGGGTTGATAAAAACCATGAATATTGGTTGGCTACCGCTATGTTTCCAACTTCATCAGAGGTTTGGAGCGATGCAGTGATGAGGCCGTCGCCGACAACGCCGAAGAGGTTCTGAATTGTAAAATTGTACGGCGAGGCGGAAATTGAAACGCTTCGATTGATGGTGGATGTCGAATTCGACCATTGAAGTTGTAGAGTGGAAGACGTTTGGGATTGATTATCCGCAGAGAGAACCGATATCGTTTGGTTGGGTGAGATGAAGGCGGTGGTGGGTTGAATCGAGTGGCTCGGAGGTTGTAAATCAAGGGAAAAGTTGAGCCAAACTTCGCTGCCGGTGTTGCCGAGTGCGTCCTGGTTTTTACAACGCAGAATATGATCCTCAACAACGCCATTCGAACCTGATGGCGAGATTAATCCGTTGTTTGAAACAGGGAAAAAACTTGAATTGTCGAGGGAACACAAGGCTCTTCCAGAACCTGAGCCCCCCGGATCGTCAACTGCATTGGTGATTTGTATTGTCGAAAACGGTCCAAGCAAGAGTTTCCCCCCAACCGTCACGTTTTGATTGATGAGTCTGTAAACCGGTTGAGTGTTCACCGTGCCATCCACATCGAGACGCCAACTTTGTGAGACTGAACGACCCAAGGCGTCTGTGGAAGTAGTGTTAAGCCAAACAAATCCATCGCTTGAAAACTGAGGCTTCAAAATAACAGTTCCTGACGAGGAACCGGAAAACAAGGTGGTTGTTGATGTCGATAGGCTGTAATTGAACGAAAGATTTGAACCCCAATTCGGAGGGGGAAAAATCTGCAATTCTGTTGAGTTGAAGGGTATAAATGTGCCCGACCCGTTGAAAATACTCAGGGAGAGGAACGGATTGGAGGCATTAACCGACCACTGGAAATTGTTTTGATGGTTGACGTTACCCAACACATCGGTGGAGGAAAGGTTCAACGAAAGAACACCGTCTCCACTTGTGGTAAAAAGTTGAGACATTCGCACAGACATGGACCCCCCGCCTTGACTCAGGTTAAGGTGCTGGGAGCCAGTGGAATTCTGCCATCTAAATGATGCTGTAAAACCCGAGACACCGGACGAGTCCGTAGCTGTGATTACAATCGGCGTACTTGGTCCGATGGTGGTTGCCGAGACCGGTTGAAGGGATGCTTGGGGTCCGGAAAGGTCGAAGCTTCCATTGCTCCAAACGCTTGGCCCCCGATTGCCAAGCAGGTCCACCGATCGGCATCCATAAACAAAACTCGATGATCCTGAGTTAAGAGTTTGAGGGAGGTAAAAACCTCCTGGACTTCTCCACCAGATTGAACCATTATCGGTACACTCGACAAAATCTCCACCCACGCCCCCCTGATCGTCCGTTGCTTGACCGTGAACAAGACGACTGTTTGCACCGAGAACCAAACCCGTGATGTTGATGGATGATCCACTCACAACGATGGAGGTTGAGATGTTGTTTTGTCCGTCGACGACCCAAGTATGTGTTTCATTTCGGGTTTGACCTAGGGATCCAGAGATGCTCAAATCGAGACGGATAGTATCACCATGTGAAAAATTATGAGCAATATTCTGTGTGGAGGAGGTTGTTCCATTCGAAACAGAAAGATTGTTTTTCGTTAGGATCCAAGTGACATTCGACTGATGTCCTGTTGGAGAGAGGGCCAACCGAAATTGAGGAGAAGAAAATCCATTTGCTGCAGCAGAAAGCAGCAGGAGGTTCGCTCCCGGTAATGACTGGAACGTATGCTGCCAGGGTGTTGTTGAGATGTTGCTGTTTCCAACCGAGTCGGTTGAGTTGATGGTTGCGCGAACCAACGAACCGTTCAATGACGATGGAACGCTAATCATGTTTGTCGATGCGTATGTCCATGCTGTGGTCAAGCCAGTGCTGGATTGCCACTGAATAAAAGTAGAGCCAACTCCGCAGGGGTCAGTCACGTTGAGGTGGAGTGATGAATTTGTTAACGAGGAAGAAATTTGGGGGCCTGAATCATCAACCGTAATCGATAGATTGGACGGAAGGCTTGCAAGTCCCATCGAATCCAATGCGCGAAGTTGAACCGTGGAAGAGAAGCCTGTTTGGAAACTTGTCGGGGATGCAAAGGACCGCCAAGTGGACTGGTCAAGATACTGGACCGTTGAGTTGGATTGGTTATCTTGGCTGCTTGCAAACAAACGCCAAGCCGCCTCAACACATGCGCCGTTTCTCAAGCCACTCTCCGTCAAGGAAAGCACAGGAGGAGTCACATCCTCCTCGAGTGTGATGTTTGTGGTTGTGACCAACCCTACATTGTCTGTGCATTCGAGAGTTGCCGACGCTGTCGTATTGTTTGTGGCATTCCTGTAAAGCGAATGAGTCAGATTAACGGTACTCGAAGAAAAGTTCCGTGTAGTGTTTTCAACGATAATCGAAACACCTTGAACCCCTGAACCGGCATCGGAGCATGAAACATGGACTGGTCTGCTGTTGGAGATCAAAACATTCGATTGATTGACTTTGGAATATTGAACTGGTGAGGATAAGGCGCTGTAATTCAGCACAGGCAAGGTTGCGTCAAGGTTGACATCCAAACTCTTCCAATTCTCTAATCCTCCAGAGGAGTTTGAGCGATAAAACAACGTGAATGAGTGCGAGTGATTGCCCCAATACGTGAAAGTGCCGTTGTAGGTTATCACGTTTCCATTTTGGCCAAATTTGTATTCTGTCGAGCCAAGGGTCGTATTATTCGCTGCATTTACGGCAAATGAGAACTGTGGGCTAGGGCCGGTGTATACATTCCCGCCATCGGACAACGTTCCCGTGTAGGTGGTATGAATAGAAACTGTCGTATTCGGGGGAGAAAACGCAGATGCAACCAAGAAAGGCGAGGCACTGACCATGACCAACAACACGGCCAAAAACACGCTCTTCCTTGAATTCAATCGATCACCTCAATCCTGAACCCAAGATATCCATTGCGTAGGCGAGCCGTGGGAATGAAAGCAAGAGAAGCGAGAATAAAACAAAATTTAACTGCCCTTCAACTGAAATATCAGATTTGAAACAGAACTTTTGGTAATAAGCCATCCTCATCTGCAAGACGGCCAAAAAGAACATAGCGAAGCTAACCGATTGCGGCCAAGGTATGGGTGTTAACGCAAAAATTGCAGAGTCGAATGATGATGTCGTTGCGTAAATGTAAATCACGACATACGCAAACACGGGTTGAAAAAATCGTTTACTTTGTTCTGCCAAACAACCAAGAAGTGGGTCAGAAACCAATTTTAGAATAAAAAATAAACAAATGTAGGCGTGTATCGCGATTAGATCTGTCCTCAAATCAATGAAGATCATAAACAGGAGTACTCCAAAGAAGCCAACGAAATGCGGGCCATATCTCACCGCAGAAAACTCTCCGGGAGGAAATTTGCGGTTAAACCTACGAGTGAACTCAACGTTCTCCTGTCGCATTTTCCATTGGATAAACCACGACTCTTGTATGAAAAGAAGCAAAAATAGACAACTAAGGATGGCCGATACCGAAGAAACTTCAAAGGTTTCAGAGATTAAGGGGGTAGATAAGCCAAGAGCAAGCCCAAGAAAGAGGAGACTCGCTTGGCTCATAAGGTAAAAACGCCTTCGGATTGTATATTAGTCTTATTAATTGGGTAACCAGCGGTTAACTCATCCTGCATACTCCTAACAAGGGGAGCAATCAAACACCGTATGCACCCCCATTCGCCCGGAGGCGTTGCATGGGCATCTCGGAACGCATGGGGGACGTGCTCGGCCAAGCGGTCGAAGGTAAACTCTTGCGCGAAGTGCTCGAGAACCCGCTTCAGGTGAAGCACCTCGCCATCATCATGGACGGCAACCGTCGGTTCGCATGGCGAAGCAACCTTGCCACCGGGTTGGGCCACCGCATCGGGAAGGAAAAGCTGGAGCGCGTGTTGGATTGGGTGTTGGAACTCAACATTCCTTGGTTCACCGTCTACGCCCTCTCCACCGAGAATCTGAACCGTCCGGAAAACGAGTTGGACACGCTGTTTGACCTCTATGTCGAAGGGCTCCGGGACATCGCCGACGACGAACGCATCCACGAGAACAAGGTCCGGGTGAACATCATCGGACGGCGAGAATTGTTGCCTCAGCGGGTGAACGACGCCATCGATTACGCCGAGAACAAAACGGCCGATTACGACGCCTTCGTCTTCACCGTATGCCTGGCGTACGGGAGTCGGGAAGAGATGATCACGGCCATCCAATCCATCGCCAAAGAATACGCAGAAGGCGAAATCACGCTCGAAGACATCGACCAAGAGGCCGTCTCGAAGCACCTCTACACCGCTGACATGCCCGACCCGGACCTCGTGATTCGAACGAGCGGAGAAGAGCGCATCTCCAATTTCCTGCTCTGGCAGATGGCGTACTCGGAACTCTACTTCACCGACGTCTTTTGGCCCTCGTTTGCGAAGAAGGACCTGCTCAAAGCGATTCGAACCTACCAAGAACGCGGACGACGCTACGGTGAGTAACATGGCGACCTGCGACGAATGCAACGGCTGGCTCAACCCGGCGTTGGCCGCCGACGCCGCCGTCCGCCGTGGAGACAGCGTCTTGCTCATTCAGCGCAAACACCCGCCCATGGCCGGTGCTTGGGCCGTACCCGGGGGCTTTGTCGACCAGGGCGAAGACCCCGTGCTCGCCGCGTTGCGGGAACTTGAGGAAGAAACCGGGCTTCGAGGAACCAACCCACGCTTGCTCATGGTGATGGGCGACCCGGACCGAGACCCTCGCAAGCACATCGTCAGCATCGTGTACGAAATCGAGGTGAGCGAAGACCAACATCCCAAAGCGGGCGATGATGCGGCCGACGCCAAGTTTTGGCCCATTGAGACGGTGCTGAGCGGCGATGTTGAACTCGCCGGCGACCACCTTGACATCCTCACCGCATGGCTGAATCCCTCGGCGCCGTGAAAGCGACGGACAAACACCCCTTCAAAAGGCAACCAGCCGCTTTGGTGGTATGCGCACCGTCATTGCGGCCTCGGCCAGCATCCTGCTGTTCTCTCTGCTCGCCGCCTCAGCCGTGCTCGGACCCTTGGACATCGGCTTTGCCGACGAAGCCCCGGCGTTCACGGCGAGCGTTGACGCCTCCGAGGGCACCAACACCTACACGCTGGTCGAAATCGATGAGGGCGACAACAACGAAGAGACCGTCGTCACCGTCGTTCCCCACGTCTTCGCTTTCAGCGCCGCAACGAAGGAAGGTTCCGTGACCTGGAACTTCGGCGACGGGACGACGGCCGTCGGTGAAAGCGTTCAACACGGCTTCGAGCAGCCCGGCGTCTACACGGTGACCGCCACGGTCATCGCGCCCGATGACGTGACGACCAGCGAAGTGGTCGTGACCGTTCACCTCGACGCCACCGCAGAGGTGGACAACATGGAGTGCGTGTGCGCCCCAACCGCCAAGGACACCGTCATCGATTTGCTGGCCCAAGAAGGAACCATGTCGTTTGAGGGCTACGTGATGGTGGAGCACGACGGCAGCAGCGAATCCTGCACGCTGCGCAACCCGCTGCAAGAATGCCACCTGCGTGTCTACCTCGAGCGCACCGAAGCCGGCAGCGTCGTCGGCCAAGAGGTGCTGTACGACGACACCTTCCGAAGCAACGAACTCGTGGTGGATTTCGTGCTTGACGACCTTGAATTCGAACCGGGTGAAGGCTTGCAACTTCGGCTTGAAACCGACCAGGTTCGCGACTGGCACAAGCCCTCCGCCGACTGGTCAACCACGGCTCCGATCGCGGCGTAAACACCAATCCACGAGGCCGTTAAACGGCCGAAGGCGGTGGCCCGTTCATGCGTGAAGAGGTTCGAGCCTACCTTGACGCACTGGAGCCCGAACGCCGAGCGGTCCTCGAACGCTTGATGCAGGTGATTCGGGCGAACCTTCCTGACGGATTTGAGGAAGTGATGCAGTACGGGATGCCCAGTTGGGTGGTTCCCCACGCTCTGTTTCCCGACGGCTATCACGTCGACCCGAGTCTGCCGCTGCCCTTCCTCAGTTTGGGTTCCCAGAAACGGCACGTCGGCCTGTACCACATGGGCATCTACGCCGATGAGGCGCTTCTGGAATGGTTCACGCACGAATACCCGAAGCACTGCTCGACCAAGCTCGATATGGGCAAAAGTTGCATCCGCTTCAAGAACATGGCTAAGATTCCCTACGAGTTGGTGGCCGAGTTGTGCACCAAAATGACACCTCACGATTGGATGAGGCGTTACCAAGACGCCCGGTCTTGAACCAGCAAAAGCGGGCGAAGCGTCGGACGGTTCGGCCTCATTTCGGTGCGGGAGGCCAAGCAGGCGCCTCGGCGTCGGGTTTGCCCTCGATGTGATTCACGAAGGTGCGGCGATTCGGGTAGGCGAAGTCAATACCGTCTTCGCTTCCAAACACAAGCAGGATGTGCTCCCAAAGCCGCTGTTCGGAGTCGCGTCGGTCACCGATGTCCACCAAGTAACGAAGACCGAAATGGACACCGCTTGGCGTCACGCTCGTGAAAACTTCG
>Ga0255759_10000691_pt1 | contig 30222 bp, 48 predicted proteins | sample 101ome_20_FD_179959 | JGI IMG/M metagenome (GOLD analysis project Ga0255759, IMG submission 179959) | Coastal salt marsh microbial communities from the Groves Creek Marsh, Skidaway Island, Georgia - 101404AT metaG (version 2) | ecosystem: Environmental > Aquatic > Marine > Intertidal zone >...
AAGCCGAAGGCTTCTCCAAAGCCCTCCGAGATGCCCGTGGGTGATTTCAAAGATCACTTTGAAAAGATTACGGGCCGAGTCTTTAGACTCGAAAACGACATGGCAACGATGAACGCCAAGTTAGATATTATCATGGCGTTTGTGCAGGAAGATCCTGAAGCCTAATAATATTATGCAGCCCCGTTTCGGCGGGGCTTTCCAACCTTCTCACACAGGAAATAATATTATGAGCATGATTAATAAATCCGACTGCGATAAATTATTGGCTGACTGCGCGGCTATTACTAATCCCACCGAAGGACAGCTAGTAATCACTGAGCCAGTAATATGTAAAACTTGTGCATATTATATTGGCAGTTGGTGTGCTGAATGGCTCGGTAACGAGTGGCTCCCTCAACCCTACGATAGATATACAGAGTATATGGCTACCGAACAACAAGCCAAAGAAGTTTTGGAGTGCTGGGTATGAATAATATTATAACCGTAAAGATCAAGAATCATTATGGCGCTGAACATATCTATCCAGTTTGTCCCAAAGCCCACAGCTTTGCTGACATTGCCGACACCAAAACCTTAACGCCTTACGTTATAAAATTAATTAAGTCATTGGGATATAAAGTAATTGTTGAAACCGACACTCCGAAGGAGCTTTGAAGATGACTAGATCTGAAGCGAAGTACCGAGAATCACGCGCTAAAATCTTAGCGGCCTGTTATGTTTTCACTGTGGTTGCTGTTGTTTTATTTTATATCTGATCGCGGAGATTAATATTATGTTGACACTTCAAGCTGATTGCAGAACCTGTAGTGTTTCTAATTCTGTTGAGGTTCATCCCGATGATTATCGTAATTATCTTTACAATAATCAGTTGGTTCAGAATGTTTGGCCCGATCTGACTGTTGATGAGCGAGAAATAATTATTGGGCATTCTAATAATTATTATCTTTGTGGTGTTTGCTGGGACAGCATGGGAGAGGCAAAATGATTAAGTTTAGAAAATCTAATTGTCGTGGCCTTCCTTGGAATACGAATCGAGACGAAGTATATCAGAGTCTTTATGTTGAAAATACTTCAGGATCTTTAAAGCCCTTAACGAAGTGAAAGGGCTTTAAAGCTCCTTCCGTATTAAGCGGTGGCTGGTCGCCGTGTGGTACAGGACTGTCATCCTGATGAAGTAATCAGCGGATAATATTACAGATCCTGAACTTTATCAGGCGGCTTAGTATTAGGGTGCTAAGTTGACATATTAAAATGGGATGTGACAGCATCCTAGCCCTAAATAAAAGCAGAGCAGGAAAGTGAAAACAGTAGCTTGGCCTGTAGCAAGGGTTAATAACCTTGCGAATAGGTTAGCCAGCCCCTATCTAACCCAATGCTGGCATCCTTAAACCTAGCGGAGAAATATTATGCCTACTGTATCTGGATATATTACTGTTGAAGTTGATGTTGCTGACTATGACTCTGATGTTTCTATTGAGTTTTATGATTTAGATGAGATCATGGATACTGCTCAAGATAATAATTATACCAAAGAAGAAATTGTTGATTGGTGTTTTGACAACGGAGTTGACATGATAAATTACATGAAAAACTCTTGTGATGTTGAAGATCTTATTAAAATTTTAGGTACTGTTGTATCCGAAAGGCTCCAAGGACTCAAAGATATTATTGCAAATCGCGATGAGCTTATTGAGAATCGCGGCAATAAAATTAGAGAGCTTGAGGAACAGCTTAAAAAGCTGCAAGAAGAAAGTGATGCGGAGGTTATCAAAAATGTCGCATACTGATTTTGTATGGACTGCTTGCTTGTCAGATGATAACCCAAAAGTTATTAGAATCCCAGCGAGCCTTGAGGAATTAGACGATTGGCAGAAGGGTAGAAAAAGTATTGGTGAGGCTATGCCTCGCCTTTCCCAAGCCCAAGTAGATTTTTTAATGTATGGTTTAGAGCCGTTGGACTTCAACGCTGAGAGGTAAATATGTATTCTGTTCACGCTAAAGCGATCCAAGATTACGCGCAAGAATCTAGTGATAATCTAGTTGATGTAATTACTATGGTGGTCTTGAGCATCCAACAGCCTTGGAAAAATGTTGGCAAACAAATGGCTGACGTAAAACTAAATGGCAAAGATTCTAAATTTCTTTGGGGTAATAAAAGGAGGGCATACGACTATATAACTAAACGCAAAGGTTTTATATTCAATCAATTCCTTGCAGTTATAAACTCTAACAAGCCAGATACAGATAAAGCATATTCTCTTATGAATATCTTTTTGCGGATTGATGGGCTTGGTATGGTTAAAGCTGGTTTTGTTTGTCAGCTTACTGCTGGCTTGGTAGGTTGTATTGACTTACACAACATCAGGCTATATGGTATTGATGAGAAAGTTTTAAAGCTTCCTAAGTCTTTGAAATCTAAGAATATTAGAGACGAAAAGATAAACAAGTATATTTCTATATGTCACAATATAGGTACTGAAAATCTTTGGGATACTTGGTGTAATTTTCTAGCTACAAAAAATTCAGTATGGTCTAATGGCTTTGAAGTTTCTAAAGTTCATTATGACTATTTGATGGTGTAAAACTAAACTTGGAGTTTAACATGAGTAATGTACTTTCTATTTTTAATCGTGAGTTTCAAGAATCTATTTTTGATAAGGGTTATGGCTCTGCTGATTTTGATGTTGCCAAAGTTCCTCTAATGTATTTTGATGACGATGATGGCTGGCATCCTTCTTCTAAGGTTGCTGTAGTGCGTACAGATACTATGGAGGAGCTTGGCATTCACAGTCAAAATTATAAGCCAGTTCCACCAAAGAAACTAATCGACGCGCAGCGAGCTATTATTATGCGGAGCGGCTTGGATACCGATGGGATTGTAGAAAAGATTGAGACAAGCCACAACGGTGCGGCAACATTTGTAAAGTATCGGTTGCCTAGTCATACTTATACAACACCAGATGGCGACACCGCCTGCTTAACACTACTTGGTGTAACGTCTCTCAATAGTACATTTTCTTTTGTTATGTCGGCTGGCGCTCATCAGTCAGCTTGTTTTAATGGTCAAGTTTTTCTGAGTGATGCCGCCGCTTTGTTCAAGGCGAGACACACAAAGAATCTAAATATCGACCATGCCTCTAGAGTTATTGTCAAATGCTTAGAAGTTTTTGACCAAGAAAGAGATCGCTGGGGAGTAATGTATAAAACTCCAGTGACAGAAAAGCAAGCTATGTTTACTCTTGCTGAAGCCGCTGGTTGCTTAGATCTTGTACGGGCCGCAGTAAATGAAAGCGGGGTATCATGGTCAGCAGTGTTTGATAAGCTACCTAGATTCAATAGCACCCTGACATATCTTTCTAAAGCTTGGTCACAGTATGCTGACAAGATGGGCCGCAATCAATGGGCGCTTTATAATACTTTAACGGATTGGTCTACTCATGCCCCAGCAGCAAGTAAAAAATCTCAAGTCAACATTGCTTCAGTTAATCAGAAGCGCCAAGAGGTTGTCAGAAAGGTTGTCAATTCTGATGTGTTCCGCATCGCGGCCTGACAAAGTAGATATTGAGTCACTAGTAGTGATTCATATCTATTTAAAACCAAACCCTGACTACAGTGGCTTGGCTCAGGATTTAAGAAAGCGAAAGTTTTCTGAATCAGAAATCTTCAATGTACTTAACAAAGTCAGAGAAGGATACTACTAAAACTAATGCGCCCTTCGGGGCGCTTTTTGTTGGAGGTGTGATGAAACAGCGTCAAGAGAAAATGATAAACACTAATCGTTTGGTCAGGTCGGCAATGACTGATGAAGATTATTGTGCATTTATTCTGGACTGTCTGCACCAAGAGCAGAGCGAGTGGTCTTTGGAGCAGTTAAATAAATTCTGGGACGATGCCGCAAAGTCTAGCGACACCGTTGAAGAATGGATCAACAACCACAGAGGAAAGTAAGATGGCATATTATATTGCACCACATAAAACATTCGGCGGCGTCAGGTGCTGGCGTGTTGTCAAAAGATTACGAGACTTCAAGCCCGAAGAAGGTCAAGAGTATATGGTAAAAACAAATAAGCGACAGCTTGAGATGGGGGATTCTTTGCCGATCTACATCGGTTTAAATGGTAAGCTACAAAAGTGTAGTAGCTTTGCTGTGTTTTTATTCTAGGAGATAATAATGAGACTTACCAAACCCCAACAACAAATGCTGTATTCAAAATGGATTTATGCAAATCAAAATAAAACTTACTTACAGTTTAGACGCGCTGTTCAAGAAGTATTTATGGGGGAGGGGGCCATCTGCGTACAGTGGAATGGTATGTGGTTAGTTATAGAACCTGATGGGTATTCACATTCTTAGGAGATTACTATGATTATGAATAGCATAGAACTTATGCAGCACTGGAAGCAACATATACGGGACGCCAAAGCTGGCTCATTAAAAGGAATGAGAAAGTATAAGGGTATGCTCGGTGAGACTGCAAACATTGTCGGTTATTTTGAAGGTAAGGCGCAGGCTCAAACCGAAGCAATTACAATTCTTGAATACATGATTGAATATCAGGAGATGTTTCATGGGGACGGCTAGTATGTATGGGCATCAAGAGTTTGATGTAGAACTTGATAGTCCTTGGATGTCTTTGTATGCAACGGTTGTTTATATTAATCACGGAGATGAGGAGAACTTAGTTGAACTGGTTTCAGTTAAAGCCAATGGAATTGATATCACTAACTGGATTAATAGTGATTACATATATGATCTTATTGCTGATGAGATAAGCAATGCTGACTATCATTGGTCGGATCATGGAGATTAACATGAGTAAGTTAAAAGAAGCTTTAAATGAAGCCAGCATCTCTATTGCTTGTTTGCTTGATGACATTGCGACTGACGAAAACAATGACATAAAGATTTGGGAGTTAGAAAAAGACTTGAAGCATATTCAAGATCAAATAACTGTTATTGAAAACCTACTAGACGGAGCGATAATTTATGGCAAGTGAGTACCCATGTATGATTACAGGACAATATTATGAGGCCGATCTGATTGCAGAGAGTGCAGAGTTTGTAATGGAGCATCCAACAGAACCATCTTGGGGCTTATACAAATTTACTAGTATTGCTTGGGATGAGCGGGGCTTGGCCTGCTTTGTGAATATAGATGTTGAAGATGCTAGAAAACAATACGAGGCTGACTGATGAGCATTTATAGAAAATACTTTGCTTTAACTGAAGGCAAGTTAGTATGCATAGGAGACTTTGGAGGTTGGCCTGCGGCGGCGTCAGGGGCTGACGATCTTCTGGGCGAGGGTGGTTGGGAGTGGGTAGCCAACTATTATGATGTTAAACAATGGTCTGACTGTATTCAAGAGGTTGAGAATGAATATCTTTTATCTATCTAAAGATCCTGAGAAAGCAGCATGGTTCCAGTGTGATAAACATATAGTAAAGATGCCATTAGAAACAGCGCAGTTACTTAGCACTGCCCATGTTGAGCTTGACTTAAATCAAGTTGCGTATCGCGCAACACACAAGAACCATCCTAGTGCTGTGTGGGCTAGAAGTAATCGAAGTAATTATAAATGGTTGGTTGAACACTTTAGAGCTTTATGTTTTGAATATCAAGATAGATATGGCAAAGTGCATAAGTCCTTTAGCGACCACATAGATGCACTTAAAATATATCCTGAAAACCTTCCCGATGGAGACTTCTATCCACCGCCACAGTGTATGCCAGATGAATGCAAAAGAGATGACACAGTTCTTGGCTATCGTGTATACTACAAAAAGAAAAGGGATGAGTGGGCCGCAAGAGGAATGCCTATGAAGTGGTATGGTCAGGAGGCTGGCAATGAGCTTAGGATGTGGCAAATACACAGGAGTAGGGCGTGACCAAATCAAAGCAGTACTTCATCGTTAAAAGCGACAGAATTAAAAATAAAATAAGAAGGTTTATTAAAAACTTACCGGAGTATTGGTTTGCTCTGATGCTATTCATTATTTTCTCTATTGCATTATCTCATTGTCACTGAGGTGAGCCATGAAGGTCTTTGTATATTTTAATTTACATAAAAAACTTTGGTCTATTAAAGCCTTAGAAGGCCCAGATAAGGGGCGTGTTATAGATAGATGTAGGTATGTGAAATTAAAAGAGGTACAGCCAAGGGTATCTCAGAAAGGCAGAGAAAGAGTATTGAAAGAGAAGCGTAAAAATGTTCATGCTGGTTTAGTAGGTACTTGGGTTGTAAAGCCTATTGATTGGGGCTATTGGGATTCATTGTTGCCGTATCGACAGGTATCTTATAACCCTTATAAACATGAATACTTTTATTTTTGTAATGAGAATGATGCCGAATACACGGGGTCAGACTATGCCGAGTTAGAAGTAACATCTGAAAAACCATATGTTTGGATTAAAAACAGGAGCAAGAAATGAGCATCAATGATACTACTCCCGATGAATGGGATAAAATTAAAAGGCCGCAGACAGCCACGGGGCAAACGTACTACCCCCAGCAATATAATACTGTAAGCAAACCAGAACATTATAACAAGGGCGGCATTGAAGCAATCGACTATATCAAGCAGCAGTTGGGAGACGGGTTTGGCGACTACTGTGCTGGCAATGTTATGAAATATGTCCATCGTTATAAATATAAAAATGGTATAGAAGATCTTCGTAAGGCCCGTGTTTATCTTGATTGGCTCATAAAGGAAATTGTAAATGAATGAAGAAGTTATATTGTCTGATGAAGGCAAAGAATATTCTATTGATGAAATCAAACACAGCAATAGAATCATTAAGAGTGCAACGCCTAAAGGAACTTTAGATTGGCATTTAAAATGGATCGCTAGTATCTGGTTGCTTGTAGCTATATCTCTTAGAAGTACTGGAGTTCCAGAGCTACAGGTGTATGATATGCTGTTAAGCTTTGCGGGTACGGCGCTTTGGGCTGTTGTAGGTTTCATGTGGAAAGATAGAGCGTTAATAATGATCAATAGTATTGCGGCTGTGATGTTATTGAGTGGACTAATCGGAAAGATATTTGGAGTTTAACATGACCTTTGATCAGTATCAAGCTCTTGCTGCGGCAACAGCACAATATAAAGATGACTTCTACCCTATTGCATCTTTGATGGTAGAGTCTGCTGAGTTGTCAGATTTATTTATCAAGCCTCGTCTGCGCGGCGACAACAAAGCAATAGATAAGCATGACATAGTATCTGAAGCTGGGGATGTATTGTGGAATCTTGCAATGCTTTTGCGTGACAACGGTATTGACTTTTCTGAAGTTGCAGAGTACAATCTCTCCAAACTCCGCAGCCGCTCAGAGCGTGGAGTGATTCAAGGATCTGGAGGTGATCGTTGAAAATCATTGAAGGTAATTTCGGAGAGAACGCGCCAAAGGGTAAAGGAAAAATAAATAAAGCAGTTAAAAAACTTGAGGCTAATGGCCTGAGTATAGACGACTCTGAGTTTGTTTTGATTGTAGACTTTGGTGGAGAGTTAAAGGTTGCTTCTGATTTAGATATAGAAAAACTTACATTTGTATTAGAAGTAATAAAGTATAGCGTTCTAACAGGGAGCTATGAAATCTAATGGATAATAGATTTGTAAAGATTGAAGATCAACTTTGTCAAGCCTTTACATTATCTCTTGGTACTTGTTTACCAGAGCCTAAAGCTTTTGATAATCTGATCAATTTTATAGATCAGAAAAATCAAAAAGAGGAAATGCATTTAAATGCAGAGTACATTTATAGTGGTATAGTAGATTATATTAATCACCTTTCTAAAGGAGAAGTAAGTTATGGCAGTCGTTGAAGGACGCGCATATTGGGCATCTGTTACTACACCAAATACAAAATATACTCCAGTTTATTCTGTCAATTTGGTTGTTGATGAGGACGTTGCAGAGCAGTTTCGGTCACGCGGTTTTCCTGTAAAGGATATGGACGAAGGGCCAGCACTAATCATCAAGCGTAAAGTTAATGGCCCTAATGGTATGATCAGGCAAGCCCCTAAGCTTCTTGATAAAAACAAGAACCGCATGGATTCTAATGTCGGAAACGGCTCTCTTGTTAAAGTACAATATAAAGAGTGGGAAACCACTTGGAATGGTACTCAATACAAGGGTCTTGACTTCCAAGCCATGCAAGTCTTAGATCTTGTTGAGTATGCTCTTGCAGATGGAGAAGAGTTTGAATCTTATGATGATGACGAGGAGGATGAACTGTGAGTAACATCTATAGCTTTGAAGATAAGCAATATGATGTATCAAAACTCAGTACTGAAGCACAAAACTGCTATGCCTATCTTGCGCTTGCGCAGCAAAAAGTAAATGAGTCTAATACTGATCTTACTATTTTGCAGGCGGCAACAGTTGCGCTTCATACAAAAATGCAGGAGCTTCTAGTTGATGATGCTCTTATCTCTGAGGACGAAATGAAAGAGGGTTAAAATGGGCAACTTTGTGGCGTACCACAAGCCCTGTCCTAGTTGTGGAGGCAGTGATCCTGTCTCCATTAACGAGGATGGGTCTGCTAAATGCTTTAGTTGTGATACTTTTTTTAAGAACTATGAAGCAGCGATGGACGGAAACGTGACAGACTTCACAAGCTACAAAAGAAACTATGACAATCAACCCACAACAGAAAAGGAAACCTTCTACCACGAACTAAGCGACAGAAAAATATCTCTTGATACAGCAAAGCGTTATGGTGTGCGCTCAGTAAAAGAGGGATCAAATACAATTATCGAACACCACTATCCTTACTATATCAATAACGAAGAAGTTTCTACAAAAATCCGCAGAGCAAATAAAACTTTTAACTGGGTTGGCTCACCAAAAGGAACAGGTTTGTTTGGTCAGCAGCTAGCTCAAGCAGGCGGTAAATTCTTAACAATCACTGAAGGCGAATGCGATGCTATGGCAGCTTATGAGTTGCTTGGTAGCAAGTGGCCTGTTGTGTCTGTAAAGAATGGAGCATCTGGTGCAGTAAGAGATATCCAAGAAAACCTAGAGTTTGTTGAATCATTTGACTTTGTTGTTCTTAATTTTGATAACGACAAGGCTGGTATAGATGCAACAAAAAAGGTTGCTCGGATTCTAAAGCCCGGTAAAGCAAAAATTCTAAAACTTCCAGACGAGTTTAAAGATCCAAATGAAATGCTCCGTCTTGGGCATCATAAAGCTTATGTCACTTCGTGGTGGGCAGCTAAGTTGTATACGCCTTCTGGTATTCTTAATGTCTCTGAAGAGCGAGAGAACTATAAGAAGCGTGAAAAGAAAGAAGCTATTCCCTACCCTTGGCACGGGCTGAATGATAAGCTTGAGGGCTTGAGACAGAAAGAGCTTATTACTCTTACTGGCGGCACAGGTCTTGGTAAGTCTAGTGTGACGCGAGAACTTCAACATTGGTTGATTACTAATACTAATGACAAGGTTGGCATCATTGCCCTTGAAGAAGATTGGCGGCGAACAGTAGACGGTATACTTTCTATTGAAGCTAATGCCCGTCTACACATTGAGAGCATCAGGGCGCAGTTTACAGAAGAAGAAATAGATAATTTCTTTAATATTCTTTACGATGGCAACAACAAAAACCGCGTCTTTGTTCATGCCCATCTTGGAATGAATGATGTTGATAGTATCTTTAGCAAGCTGCGCTTCATGGCTATTGGCTTAGAATGTAAGTGGATAATTTTTGATCACTTGCATATGTTGTTGTCGATGACAACTGACGGTGATGAGCGCAGAAACATTGATGCTATCATGCACAACTTCAGAACTCTTGTTGAGGAAACTGGGGTCGGCTTAATTCTTGTGTCACACTTGCGCAGGCTTGACGGCAACCGTGGACATGAGAATGGCATTGAAGTAAACTTGAGCCATATGCGAGGCTCTCAGAGCATTGCGCAACTCTCTGACTGCGTTATCTCTTTGGAGAGAAATCAACAGGCAGAAGATCCTATTGAGGCCAGTACAACAAGGGTTCGTGTGCTGAAGTCACGCTATACAGGTGACACAGGCGTAGCCACCTACTTGTTCTATGACAAAGACAGCGGTAGGCTCAGTGAAATTTCTATGGAATCTGAAGATCAGGAAGATCTTGAACTATGAAAAATGTAGTGTTTGATATTGAAACAGATGGGATTGATGCTACCAAAATTTGGTGCATTGCCATTACAGATCCAGATACAGGCGAGGTTAAAACCTTTGGCCCGACACAACTAGTGGAGGGTCTTGCCTATCTGGAAAAAGCAGAGAAGCTCATCGGCCATAATATTATTGGCTATGATCTTCCTGTCATTAAGCGGCTCCATAACATTGATCTTTCAAAAGACAAAAAGGTTGTCGATACTCTTGTCCTGTCTCGGCTTTTTAATCCGACCAGAGAAGGAGGACACAGCCTAGAGTCTTGGGGTTACAGGATAGGCGTAAGCAAAATAGAGTTTGATGCCTTTGAAGAGTATACCCCAGAGATGCTTAACTACTGCCGTAATGATGTTGTTCTTAACTCAAAGCTGTTCAACAACCTTAAATTTGAGGCCCGTGGCTTCAGCAGACAAAGCGTTGAAATTGAACACAACTCTCTAAAAATTATTGCGGGGCAGCGGGATCATGGATTTCTCCTTGATGTGCAAAAGGCTTCTCTTTTAGTGGCAGAGCTAACCGAAAAGCTGAACGCTGTTGAAGCAGAAGTACAGAAAACATTTAGACCAAAACAAAATAAAACATATCTTCTTCCATTCTTTACTAAGACAGGTGCGCTTTCTAAGATGGCCTTGATAAAAGGCACAACAAAGAAGAGCAGAATGTCTCAAGAAGAATATGAAGAGATGGCTATCAAACAAAAGGTTATTCGCATTGACGAGGTTCCATTTAATCTTGGCTCTCGCAAGCAGATCGGAGAATACCTTATTGATTTTGGTTGGACACCAGAACGGTTTACTCCAACAGGCCAGCCGATTGTAGATGAATCAACACTCAGCAAAATTACAGACATACCTGAAGCAAAGCTTATTGCAGAATATCTTTTGTTGCAGAAGCGTATCGCCCAGATTGACTCTTGGCTAAAGGTTGTAGAAGACGATGATAGAGTAAGAGGATATGTAAATCCTAATGGAACTATCACCGGAAGAATGACACACAACAGCCCAAACATGGCGCAAATACCAAGCGTAGCTTCGCCCTATGGAAAAGATTGCAGAGCCTGCTGGACAGTACCAGAAGGCTACAAGCTAGTAGGTATTGATGCTAGCGGTCTGGAGCTACGAATGCTGGCACACTATATGAAGGACGAGGATTTCAAAAATGAAATACTGCATGGAGACATACACTCAGCTAACCAAAGACTTGCAGGGCTTGAATCGAGAAATCAAGCAAAAACATTTATCTATGCCCTCTTATACGGAGCAGGAGATGCAAAGCTTGGAAGTGTGGTTGGAGGAGACAAGGCTGATGGTTCAAAACTTAGAAAGCATTTCTTCGATAATCTCCCTGCATTTAAGCATCTTAAAGACGCAGTTGGACGAGCGGCTACAAAAGGTTTCATCAAAGGACTAGATGGGCGCAAGCTATTTGTTCGCTCTGAACACGCCGCACTGAATACTTTATTGCAGGGCGGTGGCGCTATCGTTATGAAGCAAGCCATGATAAACTTACAGCAGCTTATAGAGCTTAATACATTGGACGCACACTTTGTCTGTAATGTACACGACGAATGGCAGCTAGAAGTAAAAGAATCTCAAGCAGATGCTCTTGGTCAGCTTGGAGTTGAAGCAATCAAAAAGGCAGGAGAAGAACTAAATCTTTTCTGTCCTCTTGATGGTGAATACAAAATAGGAGATAACTGGAGTGAAACTCACTGAGATGAAGCCCGATCATGATCCAAGCAGAACAGGCGACATAGCTGAATACTATGCTGTGACATGGCTATGGGATAACGGCTATCAGGTGTTTAAGAACTGTGGGTGTAGTGGCCCTGTAGATCTTATTGCTCTTGATCCAAATGGAAAGATAAAGCTGTTTGATGTAAAGTCTTATAAAGATTCTAGGCTACGAGCTAGATCTAAAACTCAAAAACAATTAGGTGTAGAATATATTCATTATAATCCCGTAACCCGAAAGTGTAAATTTGTGAGACATAGAAAATGAAACTTGAAAATCTAGTGGAAGATATTTATAGCGGTCTGTCAGATCTGTCGGCTGGTAAACCATTTATTATTGATGAAGATGATCTTGATCTGACGCTTGCTCGTATTAAAGAATCTATTTTAGGTTGGTCAAATCCCTCTGAGCGTAACGCAAACTTTACACTTAGAATGTCCAACATTGGTCGCCCATTGCGACAGCTTTGGTACGAGAAAAATCTACCAGCAGAAGCCTCTGCGCCCTCTCCTGCAACCCAGATTAAGTTCCTTTATGGTCATTTACTAGAGGAAATTGTTCTTATGTTGGTACGGGCAGCAGGCCACACTGTTACCGACGAACAGAAAGAAGTAGATGTAAAGGGTATCAAGGGCCACATTGATTGTAAGATTGATGGCGAGGTTGTTGATGTAAAAACTGCTTCTAAGTTTTCTTACAATAAGTTTCGTGAAGGACGCCTGAGAGAAGATGATCCCTTTGGATATATGTCCCAACTTGCTGGATACGAAGAGGCTGAGAAGTCTTCTGAAGGGGGCTTCCTTGTCATTAATAAAGAAGGCGGGGATATCTGTCTCTACAGGCCAGAAGAGCTAGATAAGCCAAACATCAACGAAAGAATAAAAGAAATCCGCAAGGCACTTGATCTGGCTACCCCGCCATCCCGCTGCTATGAATCAGTGCCAGAAGGAAAGAAGGGGAACATGAAATTAAATCGCAACTGTAATTTCTGTGCCTATAAGTTTGATTGCCACAAAGACGCAAACAACGGTAAAGGGCTTAGAGGATTTAAGTATGCCAATGGTATTACCTACTTTACTCATGTTGAAGCGGCCCCCAGAGTTGAGGAGGTTGTTTCTTGAACGCCAAGACAGTTAAAAAGATCTTTCGCCAAACAGAAAAAATTAGTGTTGAATGGTTAAAGAGTTTGCTTTCTGAAGAGGAAGCAGCCAAGGTTACACCAGAGAACTATAAAAATTATATGAAAATGACAACCCACTATTTTAGGGACAGGCAAATTTTTATGTCTGCTTTTACTGAGCGGTGGACACGACAACGATTAAAGAAGCTTTATAAAAAGAATCCACAACGACCTATTGACACTTACTCTTTTAGTGATCTAAAATGAATAAAGAGTGGAACATTGAGTTCCTTTTGTGTGCTTCAGCCGCCCAAGTAATAGCTGGGCAGCAGGTTCCAGAGGAACTTTTATATGAATTATATATAAAGCTCGCTGCCCATTTTGATAGATTAGAAAACTCAGAGACTTTACATTGAAGCCAAAAATAAGAAAAGGAACTAGACGCCCTCGTGTCGCACGACCAAGAGAAAAGAATGTGGTTACAGGCTACGACTCAAACTGGGAGTATGAGCTTCACTCTGGGATATTAAATGATTGGGCCATACACTCTGAAAAGGCAGAGTATGTTGTTGAGCATACATATCATCCTGACTTTATCAGAGAGATAGACGGTAAAAAGATTTATCTTGAAGCCAAAGGTAGGTTCTGGGATCATAATGAATACAACAAATATGTTTGGATTGCCAAGGCGCTACCAGAAAACATTGAGCTTGTTTTTTTGTTTGCTGATCCTGACGCGCCTATGCCACAAGCCAAGCGTCGAAGAGATGGGACAAGAAGGAACCATGCTGAGTGGGCCTCATCGAAAGGATTTAGATGGTTTTCTGAGGATAGCATCCCAGAAGATTGGATAGATGTAAGCAAAAGGAAAAGCTTAGAAGACGAAGATGGATGATCGCAAAAAAGAACGGACAGATAAATTCAATCGCCATAAAAGACGTAAGAATTTAGATCGTGAGCCGCGCATTAGACACATGAAAAAAAAGAGCAAGTATAAACTTAGCGTAACCAACTTATATACATCTGAAGATGAATAATGAAAACGCCATGTATCAACATATGCAAACTAAAAAATGGAGTTTGTTATGGGTGTGGTAGAACCACAAATGAAATTGCAAATTGGTCTAAGTATACAACCGAAGAAAGGAGAAAAATAATTGGACGCCTATCAGCAGTACATTCACAAGAGTCGCTACGCTCGTTATCTCCCAGAAGAAAACCGTAGAGAAACGTGGGAAGAAACCGTCAACCGTTACATCAACTTCTGGGTAGACCGAGGCCATCTGAACGACTTTGACGTTTCAGAAATTTTTAAAGCCATTCATGACTTAGATGTTATGCCTTCCATGCGAGCGTTGATGACCGCAGGGGAAGCACTAGACCGTGACAACGTAGCGGGGTTTAATTGTAGTTATCTTCCTATTGATCACCCAAAGGCCTTTGATGAACTAATGTACGTTCTTATGTGTGGCACAGGCGTAGGCTTTAGCGTTGAGCGACAATACATTTCTAAACTACCAGAGGTTGCAGAGACTTTCCATGACACAGACACAATTATTAATGTTGCGGATTCGAAGATCGGATGGGCGAAATCGTATCGGGAATTGGTATCATTGTTGTTTTCAGGTCAAGTTCCCCGATGGGACGTTAGCCGAGTACGACCTTCAGGTTCCCCGCTCAAAACTTTTGGAGGCAGAGCTAGTGGCCCAGAACCTTTGCTCGATTTATTCCAATTCACAGTGGGACTCTTTCAGGGAGCAGCTGGACGAAAGCTTACGTCCATTGAATGCCACGACCTTTGCTGCAAGATTGCTCAAATCGTCGTTGTCGGAGGAGTCCGAAGGTCAGCCCTCATCAGCCTCTCCAATCTCACGGATGACAGAATCCGACGATGCAAGCACGGGCAGTGGTGGGTAGAAGATCCCCAGCGAGGATTAGCTAATAACTCAGCGTGTTATACTGAGAAGCCCGATTTTGAAGGATTTTTAAATGAGTGGACAAGTCTATATGAATCACGATCTGGCGAACGAGGTGTCTTTAGTAGAGTGGCAAGTCAAAAGCAAGCTGCAAAAAATGACCGACGAGATGCTACCTATGATTTTGGAACTAATCCATGTAGCGAAATCATCCTCAGACCCTATCAATTCTGCAATCTTTCGGAAGTTGTTGTCAGGCCGTCCGATACACTTGCAAGCCTCAAACGAAAAGTACGAGTTGCAACTATCCTTGGGACTCTACAGGCGACACTCACAGACTTCCGATACCTGAGAAACATCTGGAAGACAAACACGGAAGAGGAAGCATTGCTTGGTGTTTCGCTAACAGGTATCATGGATCACCCGCTTCTTTCAGGGAGAGATGACAAGGCCAAGCTGAAGAAGTGGCTAACGGAGATGCGTAATGAAGCTATTAACACTAATAAGCACTGGGCTGGGAGACTTGGTATTAACCCTTCTGTCGCTATTACTGCGATTAAGCCTTCAGGTACTGTTAGTCAGTTGGTCGATTCTGCTAGTGGGATTCACCCTCGCTACAGCAGTCAATATATTCGGAGAGTCCGTGCAGACGCTCGTGACCCACTTTGCAGGGTCTTAGAAGAGGCTGGTGTCCCTGTAGAAGACGATATAATGTCACCAAGTACACGGGTATTTAGCTTTCCTATCGCCTCTCCTGAAGGCGCTGTGACGGCCTCAGAGATGGGTGCTATGGAGCAGCTAGAACTATGGGAGATTTATCAGGACTATTGGTGTGAGCATAAGCCTTCCATGACTTGCTACTATCGTGATGAGGAATTTCTTGAGGTAGGACAGTGGTTGTACAACAAGTTTGATAAGGTGTCAGGAATATCCTTCCTTCCTTACTCGGATCATACTTATCAACAAGCCCCGTATGAACCTGTAGATAAGAAAACATACAACGAACTGATTAAGAATTTTCCAAAAGAAATTAGCTGGGATTTGAGAGAAGAGTCGGATATGACGGAGGGATCACAGACGCTTGCTTGCGTAGGGAACTCTTGTGAATTATAATAAGGAGCGGTATGAAAGAGGGAACTATAGTTGGCTTTCGTATTCTGATAGACTCTGATGGTCTTTTAGTTACGGAACACACTGAGCTTCCTGAGAAAGATGTATCAAAGGTCTTTACTCAGGAAGAGAATCAGATGTTAATTAGGACAGCGATTAGAGCCTTTAAAGAAATAACAGACTCTATTCACGAAAGAATTGAAACAGAGATTGATGCTGTCAACAGGGTTTGCCGATAGGCATAGCTTTTGCTAGGGAGCTATGCTTGGCAAGGATGCCGCCTCTATCGGCCCTATGGCGGGCAGTTTTTTGAGCGATCTTTTTAGGCTGCTTGGAGAACTGCCTGCCTTTTTTTGTATCTTCTTTTTTCTTTCTAGAGGTCGCTGCATATTCAGAAGGGCTTAAAGCTTCTCTAGCCTTTTTAGGTAGGTATCGTTCACCTGTAGCCTTCGGGCCTTGCGTAGAAGGCTTACCAGACTTGGTTCCCCAATCTTCTTTTGTCCAATCCTTTAAAGACTGTTGAGACTTTTTAAGAGCCATACAGATTCCTCTTATATAATTTAATATAAAACTTGGCTTTATTTGTAGCCGCCGCCTTGCGCTTTGTATTGCTTGGCGAGCATTTGAGCTTTTCGCGCAGACCACTGCCCCGGCGAACCGCCCTTACCGCCCGCTTTAATTTTATTAAACAAATTCTTACGCATGGTTGGTTTTGTATAATTTCCTGCTTCATTTACTCTACTTCCTGTAGCTTTCTTTTTTCTATAGCCTGCAGCATATGCAGCCGCTGCCTGCTTCTCTGCGTCCTCTCGACGCTTATAAACTCTTCCGCGACTTCCCCACTTGTAGCCGCCATCAACTTTTTTAATTGGCATCTTACTTGTGTCCACAAACCTTAGTGTGCATATGGCCTACATCTTTATAGCTGACTAGACCGCCCTTTGATTTAGCAGAACGAGAAATATCTTTTTGTTGAGGATCTCTAAAGCTACCGCCTTCTTGAATGGTCTTACCTTTTCGATTGCGGCCTACATTCCCTGTGCCTGTAGCTGGGCCTGTAATAGTTCCTGCAAGATGCTGCGGAATTGTCCTGCCTGTGAAAGCTTTTGAAGCAATATTAGCCCCTGTGTAAGCTATTCCTGCTGGAGTAGGCTTCAAAGCTGTAGTAACCACACCAGCAAGGGGGTTATTGGCTAGATCTTTAATGTCTTTAAAAGATGGCATATTAATCTCCTTCGGGGAATACCGTCATTTTTAAATTAGAGATGATCCAAGACTTTGGTATTGCAATCTCTGCATCACCTTCTGATATTTCATTGTCTTCAATAATCATATGAGGGCATATAATTATTTTTTCTTCGTCCTCGTGAATGATAGCTCCACAAGAAATTACTGTGGCAGTCTCTTGTTCTTTTAAAGCTAGTAAAGGACGCCAGCCCATGTTTGAGCCTCCAGCGGCGTCACGCCATATAACTCTGTGAAGCGTTACCACTTGACCTTATCAGCCCAATAAGCAGCAGACATTTTGCCTCGCTTAATATTGCGCCTGTGACGGGCTTTGAAGCTCTTGCGCTTGGCTTTCATGCGCTTAGACTCGCCTGCCTTGGGCTTACCAGCAGTCTTAGCGCCTTGCTCACCAAAACGAATTACTTTTTCTTTACCGCCCTCACAGGCTTTGACAACATGAGACTTCTTCGGATGATTGGGTGTGCGTCGAGGCTTGTTGCACTTCATCTTTTTCTTGTCGATCTTCCCGCCTCTAGCATATCCTCGCAACTGTCGGCTTTCAGAAGGCTTCATAAACACAGCCTCGCCTGAGTCAATCATGCTCTTGATTGCTTTCTCAGCCTCTTCTTTGTTTTTAGCCTCTAGATTAAAGCCCTTCTCGTTGTTAGCCCAATCCATCTTACGGCCTTTAAAGTCTAGCTCTACGATCTCACGAGCATTAGCAGCAAACTTTGCAGCAGAAGGATACTTAGATTGTTTAGCCAACCAGCCCAGCGCAAGATGCCGTGCAGCATCGCCCTTACCGTCTAGCTCTTCAGCCTTACCGTATTTCTTGCCTAGCCCCTTGGCCCAAGCAACGTCCTCGTCTGAGATTCCCAAAGCTCTTGCAACAATACTACCCTCTGCAAAGCTCAATCGACGCATAGGATCTTCTTCGTCCATAAACGCAGGGCCAGCCTGTTCGTTATATGGCCTGCCTGTCATCTTATCTATGCGCTCGTCAGGCTCAGAAGGAGCATTAGGGACATTATAGACTTCGCCGCCACGAGCAAAACCATCACGAGCATTTCTAGCTCTAATAGATTCTTCGTCTACTGGAATCAATTTTGTTTGACGGTACTTAATTTGTTGCTCTGTGATTTCTCGGGCTATTTTTCTAGCCTCTTCTGGCAGGGCAGGCATTTTGCGAATGTTGTCTTTATTTTGTTCTGCCCAAGTTGAATCATAATAATGATTAGAAATCAAAGCCAAAGCAGCCGTTCGGCCCATTCCAGCTTCAGTTAGTACCTTAAAGATCTCTGAGTTTGAATACATAGATCTCATCGCCTCAACCTTTAAATAAAGATCTTGTTGATCAGAATAATTAGACTCAAGATTTTTTAAAGTATTTTCTTTTACTTCTTCGCCAGCCATTTCATAGTCTGGAGTAGACTTTAAATATCCACGCTTCTTAGACATATATTCTTTAGTCGCATAGAAAAGATTGTCTTGCGGATCTAGCTTTGAAAATTTAATGCCCGTAAAATTAGCAAGCAATTCTGCGCTAAGATCTTTTTTTACTGTCCCCGTAGCGCCTCGTTTTACGCCCTGCCCCGCCTCAATGATTCCTTCAATACTAGATATTGATCCCGGCATCATCCCATCAGACAAATACACAAAAGCATTTATTGCTTTATTTAAACGGGTTTCATTTTCTGGGAAAAGCTGTTCTCCATCTGCGGTTCTTCCAGAAGGATTCTTTGCAGCATAAACAACGCCTTCTAAATACTCTGTAATAATAGACTCACCAACAAAAGGCCTTAGAAGTGCTGCCGAACCATCAATGACAGCATCAGCAAGATACTTTTCCAATGCCTCTCCCTTTAATTGACCAGCCTGTATTCGGTGCATGGCCTCAAGAATAGGCTCTTTCAAAGAACTATATGAATCTAGGAACTGGGTATCAGCAACAAAAAGCTGTCCATCCTCTCCGCGATAGGGGATTCTAGTCGCTTTAGACCAAGGAGTATGAGAAAGTTTTTGAACCGCATCTTGCTCTTCTTGACTAAGGCCAGCAAGATAACTAGCACCCTCTGCTATTCCTTCCCAAGCAGCCATAGAAGCTGCAAAGCCGCTAAGTCTTTGAAGCCCTCTGTTTCTCAGTGCCGTGTTTCCAGAAACAATTTCTTCAGAAGCTTGTTTTACAATCTTAGTTGAAGTTCTTATAATTTCTGCTGGGAAAGATACAAAGCTACCAATTGGAAGATAACGAAAAGCTTTTATTCCGTTAGGAACCTTATCGTAGTTTGGAAAAGTATCCTGTACGATTGTAGCCGCACGTTGCTCTAGTGCTTCTAGCGGCTCGTCTGGAAAAGCCTTTCTTAAAACATCAAGCTCTTTATTAAATGCATTGATCTTATAAAAATCATCTACTGCCATATATACTTTTTCGGCAGCACGATATGTAGCCTTCGCCCCCTTCATTGGGACTTTAATTGTTTCTTCAATTCCTCCAAGACCATAGCCTGAAAGTTTTTCAAAAAACGCACGAGGCTCTATGTTTATGTCAGAGCCTTCTTGAAGAAGCCTTCTAAACTCTCCAATCCTAACATTAGTATTAATAACGCCAAGCTTTAGATACTTTTCATAAAGCTTGTCTAGCCCTTCATCGCCTTCAGACTTAGCAGCATTTACTAGAACTTTAAAAGTTTTATTGCCATCAAAAAACGGGTTGATGCCATTTGCCAAACCAAACTGCATACCACCAAGAGCATTACGCAAATGAGTTACATGGCTTGCTACAGTCTTCATAGCTTGAGAGCCGCCCTTTAAAGCAGCAAAGCTCCTCAATAAATCATTATCAAAGACTCCCCAATGGGACTGCCGCCCCTGAATTGCGGTTGCCATCTGTTCAGTCGTGTATGTTCCGTCTAGACCTGAATTGGTTCCACTAATCTTAACGGTATAGTCCACCCCATTTCTAGAAGTAGGCGCTTTAAATATATACTTGTTTTCAGCAACAGTTAAAAGATTGTCTGCAAATTTATTTGTTTCGACAAGCCTTGCCATCTTTCCTACAGTCAAAAGAATATTATCTGCTGGGTCTGTGATTTCTCCCATTAGCTCCCGAATCATCGGGTCAATGTCTTTCCTGCCCGTAAGAATTTCTGTATTGACTCGTACAGCCCTAGAGTAATAATCAAGGCCTGCAAAGTCTGTTCTCTTGTCAAGAATTTGATTAACCTTACCTAAAGCAAGCTCATAAGCATCAGACTCTTCCATGCCGTTAGCAATGTGTATGTCTTGTAGTTGTTTTACTACTTGATGCTTTAGGCTCTCATCTGGTTTAAAGTTTGTATCTTCAAACATACGATAAGAACGACGAAGATATTCTCCAGAATTTTCAAGAATAGCCTGCCTAAATTCTTCATTTGGGATGCTAGAATTAGCAAGCCTTGCAGAAAGATTATCAATCAACTCTCTTGCCTTTAGGACTTCAATTGCTACATCTCTTGGTAAATTAAATTCACCAACAACCCAATCAGCTTTGCCTTCAATTGAGGCAGAGGGTGCAAACTCAAGATCTATGTCTTTTGTTCGCAGAAGTCTATCTATACTTTCTTCAGATACTTCTGAGTTTGGGACTCGATCCAGTGCCAGCGTTAAACGATTGGCAATATTTTCTGCCTCTCGCACAAGCTGTCGCTCTGCATACTCTTTCCCACGAAAAAGGTTATAAGCTGTAGGAGTCCAATACCCTCTAGAAGTAAAGACTTGTCGCACGAAGCGGTTTATCGGGCCACTAGCCTGCTGCTCAACTTGGGCAACCCCTTGAGGAGTTTCAGAAAACTCTAAATCACTATGAATAGTAGAATTATTAACTTCAACTTGTTGTCTAGCATCTTTTAAATATTCTGTTGCAACATCTACCTGTTCTTCAACAGTGCCGTTTTTCGGGAACACAAGATTTTTTGTTCCTTTTAGGCTGCGCAGGAAACCTTCAAGAGTTCCACCAATAGCCATTCCCTCTAGACCAATCTTAACTCGTTGCTCTAGTACAGAATCATCAGCCTCAATTGCCATAAACTCAACAAAGTCTTTTAAAACTCCTTCAACTGGAATGTCGGCATCTTGTAAAGCATTAGCCAGAGCGCCATCTTCAGGCTGATAAAGAGCCTGATCAACCGCTAGACCAGAAACAATACCATTTAAAAGTAAGGGGAGTTTTGGCGCTAGCGTTACAGCAGCTTTTGATACTCCAGCACCTCCCGCAACATAAGAACCTAGTTGCATTGCAGAGCCAGCAGTAGTGGTCATGTCTTTGTATTCGCCAGTTTCTTCTAAAACTTCTTCTGGCTTAACGCCAACAAGAGCACCCAACGCTCTGGTAAACTCTCTTTTTGTAGTATTAAAGAACTCGTCTGATATAATTTTGTCGTCTGCTCCAGCAAGATCTCCAAGACCATTTACAATGTCTTTAATTAGCCCTGTTGGGCCGCTGCCGAGCCTAGAAACATTGTTGACAAGATCTGCCCTAAAGTTTTCTTCTGTTTCGTCTAAAGGCTCTGGCGTCTTAGTAACGGGTACAGCAAGCTCTTCTGGGCTTTTAGGCCCAGCAAAATCTTTTAGTAGCTCTTGTTGTCTTGCTTTTGATAAAGCCTTTTGAATAAGCTCTTGGTCTGTAGGAGAGCCATCATGCTCAACTTCAATAACACCAAAAGGAGTATTCACCTTAGCGGTATAGGTCGCCATTCTATTATTCACCCCTATCAACAGTAATCTTTATAAAGTCTGCTGCTTGATCTGAAATATTGTTAAACTCACCCGCCCTAAACAAAAAGCTTAGTTTTGCTGCGTTGAAAGCATCTATCTCATCTTGAGTGTTTTGAGGCATTGTAATTAAATCTACAATTGTTGTAGTGCCTTCTGATGCCATGAAAGCCTTAATAGTTTCTTGATAAAACTGGTCGGCTCTTTTGTTTTCATAAGACATTGAATCGTCTGCAAACTGGTGAAATATTTTTTCAAAAGTATCTAGTTCTTTGGCGGTAGTTATTTTACTAATAGAAACATCATTAGCAGTTAGCTCTCGCATAAACAAAGATCTTGCGTCTTCTGTAAAATTATCATTAATCCACTTCATATAATCAAAAGAATCAAAGCCAGCCTTTACAATTTCTTCTTCAGTTCTAAGATCTTGTGCGGTTCCTGAAATTTTTGATTCGCTTTTTATGGGTTTATCCATCCCGCCGGGAAGAGAAGTATCATAAGTATTTGTTACTGTAACTGTATATGCACTTGAGCCTACAGTTTTTACTTCTGTTTTTTCTTCAGTAAAAAATCTTTCTTCTGGCTTAGGCTCTTTAAACATCATATTGTCTGCATAAATTTTAGAAGCTGCTAAGTCACCAGAGCGATCATATTCTTCTTTTATAAGCTTTAATTGTTTTGCATAGTATCCGCGAGAACCTTCAGACTGATCATCTGCATAGCTTTTCAGCGCAAGGATTTCTTCTTTGTCCATATCTGATTGATTTTTACCTTTAAAAAATCCAATCATTCTTCCAGTAATATAATCTCTTACTGTTTCTGGCCTATAATCTTTTGCTAAAATAGCAAGTCTTTTTTCATCTTGGCCTAAACCACCATCTTCAATAATTGACCTAGCCTCACGAAGCCTTTCTAATTGTTCTGTAGCAATCTGCTTAGTTCTGTTGTAAACAACAGCATCATAATTAGATTTATTTTCCATCCAGTCAGCAGTCTTTGCCTTCATTTCCTCTTCAACAAGAGGCTTATATTTATTAAACATATATTGAAAAGGATCTTCCTTGCTTCCTTCAATATTGCCCCACTCACTCATAATATCAGCAGCGTTGTTATCGGCTGTACGAGCAACTTGTCGAGCAGATCTAAATGACTCGCTCTGCATAAACTGCTCTGTTTGTTGTTTTAGCAGTTCGTTACCTACTGATTTTGCTAAACCAACACCAATAGATGCAAGCAATAATTTACGCTGTTCTTTTTCTCGCTCTGATTGTCGCTGCCTATTTTGTTTACGAACATCTGCTAACAGAGATTCTGCAAAGGATTCAATAGCCATTATTCTTATACCTCTTGCTCGGGTTGCGCCAGAAGGCTAGACGATTCTTCAGCGGCGGTTTGCTCCGCACCTTCTTCTGTTTCTAGCTCTCCGTCACCTTCTTTAATTGGAAGGCTGTCAATTTTATTTTTACTTTCTTCAGAAAGATAAGGAATTTGAACATCAAGCTCTTTAAACTTTTTAAGGTTGTCGAGCCTTTCGTCAGATAATTTTGTGCCAAAAAATACTTCTTCTTCAGCATCTTCTTCTTCCTCGCCTCTAAAAATAACAGGATCAATGCCTGCTCTTTCCGCAAGCGCCAGAATCATATAGGCTGTAGGCTCTACTAAAAGCATCATCAGATTCGGATCCCATTTGCCCTGTGTAAATCCAGTAAATAAAATTACTTGGGCAATATCCATAACAGGCATATCTTCTGAAAGAACCTGAATAAGCTGATCATAATTTGTTTCTTCTATAAGCTTTGAGAAAATCCACTCAGAAGCTTCATGTATATTTACATAGTCTGGAGGAGTTTCATAAGGGGCAGGGTTATTAGGATCAGATGTAAGACTTGAACCCGGAATGGGCTGTCCCTTCATAATTACATCAAAGTATTCTTTATTCATTAACCAAACCCTCTCGCTTTCATAGCCTCTCCATAGACATTGTAAAGCTGTGCAGAAAAGCCGTATGGATTAGAAGCAATAGTCTCTGCACCAAAAGCATCATAATAATTTTGAAGAGATGGTGTAGTCAATCCATAACCAATATCTGTTGTACTTCCCATATCAATTGAAGGAACACCAATTGAATATTGAGTAACATTATATTCTGGTGTATCTACAACCCCAATAGCCTGAAGAGCTTTTGTTTGAACTGCTTCAGCGGCTCTTGTCGGGAAGTTAGTAATAGATTCTTCTGCCCTACTTATGCCTCTTTCATAAATTTCTTTTCCTTTCCCAACTACTTTATCTAGCAAAGACTCTTCAACCTCCTCAGTGGCAAAAGTAGTTGCCATAGTTTCTTGCCTCAAAGCTTCTGCTGCTTGATCATACGCGGCTGTAGAAGAAGGAGCCAAAAGACTTTCCTCGACTACTTGTTGCGCAGATGAAACAACCTCTTCTCCACTCAAGCCAACATCTACGGCTTGATCTATTTTTTCTTGTAGTCCCGCTTGAACTTGCTCTGTTGGATCAACGCTAAAAGTATTTGCCAGTGTTTCTTCTCGTAGTGCGGCTAGTGCCTTGTCTTGAGCGCCCGTAACTATATTTGTTGCGGAACTTACAGTTTCTGTAAAGGCTGTTTGAGTTTCTTTCCAAACGCCTTCCCAGCTTGCTGAATTAACATCAATGCCGATTTTACCAAGACCCTTACCAATTAAACTTTCAGAAGTAATTCCAAGGCTCTTTGCAGCAGCGCCAACAGTTTCACCAAGAACCTTACCAACACCATCAGTTACTGTGCTGAAAAATTTAGAGGTTCGACTTGCCATAGTTACAGCGCCTTGAATAAATTTCCCGGCTGCATTAACCACAGTAGAGCCAAGGCCTGTGTACCCCGCCATAGCTCCACCAAGCCCTGTTAATCCCGCCGATAACATTTGCCCAATTCCCGGTAAAACAAGCGCAAGGCCAATCTGACCTATAATGCCAATCTTGTCCATAAACTTACCGACTTTTTTAAAAAGGCCTTTAATACCCTTTCCAACCTTCTTGACAACTTTTTTAATGCCAGAAAATATTTTTTTGAAAAACCCCATTATTACGGCCCTCCGAAGAAATTATCTATCATACCCATTAAACCATTAATGGTCGTACTTTTACTATTACCAGCAGCAGTTTCATTTCCTAGAGCTACAGCATAAAGCTGAGTCTTTCTTGTTTGATCATTTTCGTAGCTCTGTCGGAAATAGTTTGCACTGTCTCGTGCTTCTTGCCACATATTCTGTTGTTGTTGCATTGTCATAGCAAAAGCATTTTGAGCATTTTGTCTATTTGCATCATTTTGAGCAGCAGTTTCAGCAAGAGTTAGCTGCCTAGCCCACGCGGTATCCGCTTGAGCAATTGCTTGAGCATTGGCCGCATTAAACTGCTCTCTTGCAAATTCTTGACTTGCGTTAAATTGAGAGGCTTGAAGCTCCATTGTCGCATTTGCAATCCGTTCAGAACTTGCTGATCTAATTTGAGCCGTTTTAACCGCCGCACCAGCACTGATACTAGCCGCAGATACTGTTGCGCTTGCCGCAATGTTTGCAGTTGTGATCCTTGTTTCATTTTCTTTATCAACAAGTGTCTGCTGATTAATTGATTGCGCATTAAACTGATTCATAGTATTAATTTGAGCAGCGTTAAACTGAGAAATTTGTGCCGCCATGCTCGCATTAAACTGATCTACTTGGTTTTGACTTTGAGCATTAAACTGTGCCGCTGCATTAGTCATGGCCTGATCAGATAAAAGAGCCTGTTGCTTCATTTGAGCATTTAATACTTCAGTCTGCTGTCTATTACTTAGATTTGTCATATCCATCTGCAAGAAAGCAGCCGCGTTTTGTGCAGCAATTCTTGTTCTATTATCAAGATTAGCAAGATCTAAAGATGCAAGCGCCGTAGCATTTTGCATAGCCGCCTGTTGTTCAGCATTAAAATCAGACAAGATCATTGTTTGCATAAACTTACTATTGGCTAATTGAACCTGTTGATCGGCATTAAATTTAGCCATATCCATGTTAGCAACCATTGATGCATTCTGAACCGCTCGTTGCTGATCAGCATTTAGCTGTGCAACATTCATGTTAGATGCAATCTGTGCTTGAAGTAGGTTTGTTTGCATACGAGCATTAAGATTAGCAAGCTCGGTTTGTTGTGCCGCATTCAAATTTTCTGAGCTGGCCTGATTTAGTGCGCTCAGATTTGCAAGGCGCATTTGTTGGTCGTTGCTTAAATTTGCAAGTTCCATCTGCTGTTTAAAGTCAGCATTTTTAGCCATAAAGTCAGCAGCAACTTGCATCTCATTTAAGCGCCTAACATTTTCAGCAGACATATTTGCTGCATTTGTTTGGTACTCAAGCTGGAGATTTGCAAGTTCTGTTTGTTGCTCATTACTCAGATTTTGAGCATTCATCGCCTGTTGGTTTTGAACATTTTGGACGGCTGCTTGCTGTCTATTTTGAAGATTTTGAAGAGCTGTCTGCTGCTGTAGTTGAGCAGAAGTCATCATAGTTTCTTGTGAAAACTGACTTTGTAATACAGACATTTGTTGAGCTAGTTGTGCTGTTTGAGAACTAGCAGTTTGTCTATTTGCTGTATTTTGTAGCCTTCTCTGTGCCTCAAGATTTGCTGTCTGAACACGCGCTTGTTGTTCATTCGTAAGATTTAATGCAGACCGCTCTTGTAAGGCTAAAGCGTTTGCTTGCGCCATAGGAAGGGCAGTTTGAATAATTGCATTAAATAAAGCATCTCTTCCAATAGTAGAAACTTCTAAGCCTCGTTGTGCCATTTGTTGATTCATAGCATCAACTGCTGGCCTAGCCCACATTGGAATTTCTCCGTCTTCTAAGCCGCCAAGCAACGTCTCCATTTGTGAAGATACAAGAGCTTCGGTTGGCAGTGCGGCAACGGCTGCACGAATTTCAATAGGCTCGTCATCTAACTGGGCCTCAACACTTTGAGGATCTTCAACAATAGTCGCTGAAAGATCTGCTGGCAACGCACCAACTTCTGCAACCATTTCTGCTGCCGCGCCTTTTGCCGCTGTGCCTTTGACTGTACGCATAGAGGCTGCTTCATAGCCCACCATGCCAACAATCTCAGCAGCGGTTCCATCTGTTGCAGGAACGCCTGTTATTGCTTCTCGGCTTTGTGCTTCAGCTTCTGGCGTTGCAGAAACTTGAGCAAGCCTTCCAGTTACAGGATCTACAAAAGCATCTGCTGATAATTCATATTCAGCAAGGCCTGAAAGAGCAGCTTGCTCGGCCTCAAGATCTCGTTCGGCTGCAATAGCCCTTTCAGTTAATTCTTGCTCTTCAAAATCAACAATAGCTTCTTCACTTACTTCGCCTTCTTGCGCAGTTGCTTCTTCAACGTCTTCTGCAACTAAAGTAGGATCATAAGTTGTGGCTGTTACGTCTTCTGGCGCTTCTGCTGTTTGAATATCTTCAATAATAGTAGCATCACCAGACTTACCAAGTCCTGCCGTTCCTGAAACGGTTCCAGTAGTTGTTTCTGTTGCTGGAGTCAGCGGCTCTGATGTGACGGGAATGGCAGGGTGACCGCCAGTTCGTGGTACATCTGGTCTTACGCCACCTGTTTGTGGGTGCGGTTGCCTTTGACCACCTGATTCTTGTATTGACGGTGAATAAACGTCTTGGCCTCTAGGCGCTTCTTGCCGTCTTGAAGTCATGGTTCTTGGCCGTACCCTTTCTTCTTTTTCGACAGTTCGATCAAGAGAAGAGCCACCATAAAGGTTACCAATTACTTCTTTTTGTCTAGCTTCTTGTTTTCTTTTTTCTACATCAGGGCCAAAAGGCGTAAATTCTGCTTTAGACGTTTCCTTCATCTCAATAATAGGAGTTGTTTCTAAACCAGTTCGATCAACTTTTACAGGTGTATAGATTGCTTCCTCTGGAAGAGTGGCAGGGGGCGGCCCCTTTACTCCTGCTGCTGGATCATATGCGTCTGCAACACCATCACCATCAAGGTCTACATTAGGCGCAGGGCCACCCGTTTTTGTGGTTGTGGGTGGGGTTGATCCCGGCCCAGTTCCCCTACCACGGCCTGTATCCGCAGGAGAAGGGGCAGTAGTCCTTGGGGTAGGCGTAGCTGGTGTTGGCTTAGATCTAGTTTCAAGTACTATGTCGCCCATTGTAAGATCTTTAGGTGGGGGCGGTGTAGTCTTCTGCGTTGTTTTTGAAACGGGCTGTTTTACTACAGCAGAAGATCTTAAAACCTGTATTCTATTAGCTAGTTCTTGTGCAGGACTAAGCTCTACTTTATCCAGTGCCGTTCTAGCAGTAGTTCGCCTTTGTGGTGGTTTTCTTGTAGCCATTTATATTTTCCTCAGTACGACCAAATAGCAGGAGAAGGAAATTCATCATCTGCCATGTCTAAGTGTATAAAACGTCCGTTTCCTTTTTGATTTATTCCTATTCTTTTAATACCCTGCGCTAAAGCAACCTCAAGAACTTTTAAAGCTTTATCTCCTGTTACGGCTATATCAACTGCAGAGCCTGTTGTATGCGCTCCACCACGAAGCTTTGATGCTTCAATAGGATGCTCAATACATCTATAGCCAGAGCTAACAACAAAAGGAAAATTACATTCATGCCTAATGTTATTTAAAATCTTTAAAAATTCTTCATTAAATTTGTAGTCGCCGCAGTGCTGACAGCTTAACTCTTCTTTTGTAAAATAATTCATTCTTTTTTACCAGAACCCAAAAACAGTCCAAAAGCACCCGTTAAGGCTCCTGTCATTACACTGACTAAGCCTGCTTGTTCTAGGGTGGGTGTTGGTATTTCCATAAACCATTCAACAACACGATATGTCATAATGACCATCGCCACCATCAAAAGCCGTGGAACTACTCGCCATTTGTCTAGTTCTTCTGGTTTCATTTTTTCTTTAGCTGCATTAGTTTGTCAGCGCCCCTAATACCAAAGCTTGCGCTTACAGCCAAAAAAAGTAAGTATTGATACCAATCCGGTAAAGTATCAAGTGTATTAAAGCTGTCATGAACGCGATCAACAATAGTGGGATCATTAACGACAACAGAGTATCCCAAACAAAACAAAGGAACTGCCAGCACAATCGTCCAAAATTCATCTTTCCAGCTTGATGCAGAAGCGTCAGCCATTTTGCTTTCCCAATCTGCATCATTCTGGATAACCTGTAACTTAGCTTGGTGCTTTGCTTGAGCTTGCTCATGTTTGTTATTGAGATAGCCCCCTACTAAGTTTGAAATTGGTGAAATAAGTGCTTGCCACATATTAGTTACAAGTTACTACGATTTGACCAGTTTCATTCGTTGTAACAATACAGCCACTTTGCTCATTAGCCAACATATCTTTAAAGTCGGAATTTATAATAGTTGCATACTGAACCCAGCTTTTTGTGGTTTCGTGCATACCAAGCAGGCCTTGAATACCAAGACTTTCAGCAGTTTCAAGACCGTTAGTGCCAAGTGTTACAAGGCCATCCATAGCGTTATTGCTTATGTTAGCTGCTACGTTAAGACCGTCTTCAGCCGTAAGCCCAACTTGAGTAAGGCCAGCTGTTGCAATGTTAGTGTTAGCAGTAAACCCTGCAGTGCCTAAAGTAGTTAGGTTATCCATGCCAGTAGTACCGAGATTTACCATACCGTCAATAAACGGAGTGTAGTCTACGTTTCCTACGGCAGTAAAGCCTGCACTAGAAATGTCAGAGAAACTGCCGTACAAGGCCTGTTGAGTCTGAGCATCAGCGGTTACTCGCGCTAGATCAACTTGTGAGTTGTAGCGAGCCATAGTCTTGGCTGAGTCTGCTTGCATCCACATCATACCAAGAGAGGTCACAGGAGACGCTAGGATAGACGCCCACTGGATAGCTTCTGATTGTTGGGGAATAGGATTAGCAGTAGGAGTCTGTGTTAGAGCCAAAGCCATTACAGCAGCACTAGCGGCCTGTCCATCTCCTGCAGCAGCGATAGCAGAAAGGGCGTCAAACTTGGCTTGTGCCGCTCTTGAGTTAGCCTCTGCTGCTTTTTGTACTGCTTCATAGTATTGACTTGAGCTAGATGCACAACCTACTAAAAATACTAATACTGCGGCTACTAAAATATTCTTCATTGGGTTTTCTCCTTTTCACCTAAAAGTTTTTTAGCGCGAGCAATATCATTCAAAAATGATTGTTTACAATGCTCTTC
>Ga0255759_10000694_pt1 | contig 30028 bp, 25 predicted proteins | sample 101ome_20_FD_179959 | JGI IMG/M metagenome (GOLD analysis project Ga0255759, IMG submission 179959) | Coastal salt marsh microbial communities from the Groves Creek Marsh, Skidaway Island, Georgia - 101404AT metaG (version 2) | ecosystem: Environmental > Aquatic > Marine > Intertidal zone >...
TTTATCGCCGTATGCGGCCATGTGGAGGAGCAATGGGTCCAGACGAAGTACTGACAATCACGCATACGCAGGGTGCGGATGATGCCATTGCGCTCCGGGTGGGGTCCAATGACCAGCCTGATCTCGACTTACAATTGACGAGTCTGTATTCGTCGCCGTCGTTGCACGCGCGCTATGCTGATTTTTCAATCGTTTCCCCGTTCGTTCAGTGCTTGCTTCATAGACGACCCGGGGCGCTATACATCGATTATCTGTGCACCGAAACGGCCGATCTTGCGCGCTTTGCGCTGTGCCTTGGTGTCAAAGTGGTCGTTACCGCTGGGCTTGAGCGCGTCGTTCTGGGCGAATCTGATGCCGATCAGCGCTGGGGCGCTGCACTATTGGGTTTGCTTGAAGTATCGACGGCCTCTGATCAGCCAAGAGCGGGCGACGACGCGGGTTTTGCTTATGAGCATTATGCCTTGGGATCAAGAAATCATGCGCTGTTAATCAACTGGGTCGAGAGAGTTGCGCGCTGGTTCGAGGACCGGCACAAGATCCTTGACGTTGGATGCGGCACCGGCGTCTTTCTTGATCAGATGGCGCGTAAGGGTTTACTGGCAGAGGGGATCGATAGCAACGTGGCATCGATTCGCTATGCGGAGTCATTGGGCCTGAATGTGCGCTGTGTTGATGTGCGCGAGGGTTTGCGTACGGTACATGCCGAATACGACGCCATTCACTGCGCCCATTTTGTAGAACACATGACGCCCGCTGAGCTCGCGGAGACCATGGGGTTCGTTTACCGGGCGCTGGAGCCCGGGGGCAGGGCAGTGTTTGTGTTTCCAGATCCCGAATCCATACGCAGTCAATTGCTGGGCTTTTGGCGTGACCCCACGCACGTGCGGTTCTACCATCCAGATATTGTCGAGTCGATGGCTCGTGCCGCCGGGTTGGTGTTGGAATTCAATAGTCAGAGGCAAGATGCGCGGCGTGTGGTGCCTTTCAGTTTTGATCCCCCGGAATACGAAGCGGTCGCCGTCGATTCGGATCCAGCATCCAGTGAAGCCGAATCCATTCTGCTGCACCGATTGAGCGTTCTGGAGCGACAAGTGGCGGTTCAGGAGCGCTGGATCCGCGAGCTGTGGGCGGTCAATCAGACCTGGGCATGGGCTGATGATGCCGTGCTGACGTTTCTAAGACCGTAGGGGGTAGTCGACGGCGGAGACCGAAGGGGGAGATGCCGTCAGCAGGTGATTCCAATTTCGGGTGACTATGGCTTGGCGCTAGCAGTATTAATTTTTTCGAATGTGCACCGCATTTATGGCCTGAGCTCCGAATAGAGAGCAACAGGTGCTGACCACGCGAAGACGCGTTCAGGACGCATTCACCCGCCAGTAAACACCGGTCCAGTCAACCGTCTCCATTGGCTCGAAGATCCCGTGAGCGGCCCTGAAGTCATCCACCGCTTCGCGGCAGTTCTCCAGCGCGTTGTAGTCGTCAACGATGACGAACCCGCCGGGCGATACTTTTTTGTACAGACAGTCCAAGACCTGAATAGTAGAGCTGTACATGTCGCCGTCCAGCCTGAGTACGGCGAGTGAGTCGATGGGTACACTTGGCAGTGTGTCTTCAAAGAACCCCTCGACGAAGACAACCTGGTCATCGAGAAGATCATAGGCACTGAAGTTCGCTTTCACTGCATCAAGAGAGACCTTAAGAAAATCGATCTCCCAATGTTGGTCGCCCTGATCAGCGGGATACCGCTGGTCGGGTTTTGGGAGTCCATCAAACGAATCAGCCACATAGACTTTACGGTCATTATCGCCAAATGCTTTGAGCACGCCTCGGGCATAGATTGAGGCGCCGCCTCGCCAGACCCCGGCCTCTAGAATGTCTCCCGGGATGCGCTCCGCAATAATGGTTTCAATGGCCGTTCTGAAGTTTCTCAGCCGGCGTCGCCCGATCATGGTATGAGCCCTGGCCGGCCAATAGTGGCCCCCCTCTATCTCCGCATCAGTAGCTTGCTGGCCCGCGCGGGCGTTATTCCAATGTTGACTTTCAGAGACGTCCGAAGAATAGATGGTGTCCAGAAGAATGGCTTCGAGTAGGTCAAGGTACAACGATGAAGCGGTTTCAGTTGATGACGAATTCATATCTCAATCTAGCGTTGCAGTGATGGCTTCCCAAGTATGCCGAACGCCGGTGCAAAAGCGGGCTTGCACCAGGCCCATTGGGGCTCAGGAGTGAATCATGCCATAGACGGAATCGAGCGGTCCGGTAATAAACTTTTTGGCGGGTAGCACAGAGCTGGCGTTAACAGATTTAATCCGGAGGCAACAAGTGCGACAGTTACCGCGCCACCTGATATATACTATCGGCTGGGCAGGGCCTTTGCGCCGTCATGACAAAAATCGGGAGACGCACCCATGTATTACGTAGAATTTTTCTTTCGTTATTTCCACGTGCTGGCCGGCATCGTCTGGATCGGCATGCTGTATTACTTCAATTTTGTCCAGACCGAGTACTTCAAAGAAGCCGAGGCGGGTGCAAAATCCGATGCCATGGCCAAATTGGCGCCGCGTGCACTGTGGTGGTTCCGCTGGGGGGCAATGCTGACATTTCTCACCGGTGCTTACCTACTCCATAAAGTCGGTGCTTTGGGTGCCACCATGCCCGCCATCTGGATGGGCGCGCTGGCGGGTACCTTCATGTTCCTAAATGTCTGGCTGATCATCTGGCCTAACCAGCAAATCGTGCTGGGCATGAAAGAAGGCGATGGCCCTGCGGCGGCGGCAAAGGCGGGTCTCGCGAGTCGCACCAACACACTGTTCTCGGGCCCAATGCTACTTGGCATGCTGGCCTCGAAGCACCTGCCGCTCGCGGGTAGCGATACTGGACTTTACGCGGCTATGGGCCTGATTGTTGCCTTGGAAGCCAATGCGCTGTTTGGTGGACAGGGCCCGATGAAGTCGGTCATGGGCGTGATCCATTGCTCACTCGCGCTTACCCTGGTGATCTTTGGGCTTCTCAACTTCGTGTGAGCTTGCTTTGGATCAAGAAAGCAGCCCCTAGGGCTGCTTTTTTTATAACCGTTTGCTGCTTTGACTTAGATCAGCACCGACGAGAAGGCATAGTTTCGGCTTTTTATGGCGAACGAGGCTCTCTCGCCGCATAAAAAGCCTTGCTGCGCATCCCCGCCCCGCTCTTGTCAAAGCGGCGTCAAGGCGAGTTTGAAGGATGGATGCCTAGATGAGATGGATCGTTTGTTGGTTGTTTTGCGCTGCACTTTTGTGGAGTGGTGTCGCTTCAGCTAATACTCTGGTGTTGGTGTCCATCGATGGCTTTCGCTGGGATTATCTGGATCGGCCCGAGGCGCGTCAGATGAAGGCCCTCGCCGATAGAGGCGTGCGGGTCACCAAGCTACGGCCGGTCTACCCCTCGAAAACCTTTCCCGGCCACCTGTCTATGGCCACTGGCTTACGCCCCACCGGCCATGGCATTGTCGATAACCATTTTTGCCGTAATGATCGGCCTGATTGCTACTCCATGGGGGCAGCCGGCGAGGACGCGAGCTGGCTTTCGGGAACGCCACTGTGGACATTGGTAGAGCAGCAGGGAGGCCGCGCCGCCACCTTTTTTTGGCCAGAGTCCGAAGCGGCAATAGCCGGCACGCTACCCTCTGACTACCGCAAATACGACGGTCGCATACCCCATGCCCAGCGGGTTTCGCAGGTCATTGAGTGGCTCGACACGCCCAGGGCTGCGAGACCTCACTTAATCACCCTCTATTTTTCGGCAGTAGACTCTGCGGGCCACACCTATGGCCCCGATGCCCCCCAGACTTCGGCAGCCATTGCCGAGGTCGACCGATGGATTGGTGCGCTTTGGCAGGCCATCGAGGAGATCAACGCGCGCGATGCCGCCGACATCAATTTGCTACTGGTGTCTGACCACGGCATGGCGGTGGTAAACCCATCGCAATTTATCGACACCAACACGCTCCCCAGGCCTCGAGGCTTTAAGCGAGTTAACGGTTCAACCCGCGTGATGTATTACCTGCGTGACCCGGCCGCAGATATCGCGGCTCTATCTCAGAGACTGGAGGGCATGAGTGAAGGCCGCTATCGCGTGCTATCTAGAGAAGAGCTTGCCAATCGGTACTATCTAAATCACCCCGCCGTGGCATCAGTCATTATCGAGACGGAGCCCCCTAGGGTGTTCCGTCGCGGCGGCCCGGCGGGGAGCGATCTTCTGGGAATGCACGGTTACCCGGCCAGTATTGAGGACATGGCGGCGTTTCTTGTTGCTATTGGACCCGCATTTACAACGGCAACGGTAATCCCGGAGGCGCATCAGCTCGATATTTTTCCGGTGGCCACACGCATGCTGAAGTTAGATAGTCCGGCCTCAGTGGTGAGCGATGGCGGGGCGTTACGAGATGCACTAAAGGCCGCAGAGCGGGAATAATGCGGTCTATGCACTGGAGTAAAGAGAGGCAGGATATAATTGCGCAAAGCGTATTTGGATAGCCCGTATGTCACGCGATGATCTGAACGACATCCCTTCTTTTGCTGCGAGCAGAGACGAAGCCGTCAGCTCTGCGCCCCGGGGTGCGATTCCCGCGCGCAGTGCAACAACGCGTGCGGGCATCGGGCTCGCCACGCGGCTGGTGCTTGCGCTGGCACTGGCGGCGGCCGGTGTGGCCTGTGGATGGGCTTGGCAGCTACAGACGCTACTGGATACAGCCCAAAATCAGCTTAAAACTACGCAGGCTAGGGTATCGGATTTGGAGGCTTTGCTCTCCGACACCGACGAGACTGTCAATAAGTCCGCTGCAGCGATGGGTGCTCAGTTGCGATTACTCGACACCGAGGTGAGAAAGCTGTGGGATGCCAGAAAGGCAAGTAATGCCACATTAACTCAGCTCGAAAAGGGCGCATCAGCGCAGGAAAAGCAGATTGCTGGGTTAAATGGCAAAAGCTCCGCGCAGAACGGGCGCATCGAGGCCATGGAAAAATCGCTCTCGGCACTCACTAAAGTGGCCGGCGACCTCGAGCGGCTCGCTGCCAATGCACAGCGTGCACAAACAGACGTCGAGCGTCTGGCCGATGGCGTGAATAAAGCCAACCTTGAGCGCGCTGCCCTGCGCAAGCAGGTCGAAAGTAACGCCGAGTGGATTGAGTCCATCAATGCCTTTCGCCGACAGGTTAATGCGAGTATTGCTGAGCTGGAGGCAGATCTTGCGGCGATGAATGCGCCGGTGTTGCAGTAGCCATAAGGGATAACGAGAGGACGGGAATCGCAACAGTATGACGGTGATCAGACAACAGGATCTTATTGATAGCGTCGCCGACGCACTGCAGTTTATCTCCTACTATCATCCCCTCGATTTTGTGCAGGCGGTGCACCGCGCCTGGGAGATGGAGCAGAACCCAGCCGCCAAAGATGCCATGGCCCAAATTCTGATTAATTCGCGGATGTGTGCGATGGGCCATCGACCGATATGTCAGGATACCGGCATCGTTACCGTTTTTATTGAGGTCGGCATGGCGGTGCAGTGGGATGCCGAGCTGAGTCTTGAGGACATGATTAACGAGGGCGTGCGTCGCGCCTACAACCACCCCGACAACAAACTGCGCGCGTCGATTCTCGAGGACCCGGCCGGCAAGCGGCAGAACACCCGGGACAACACCCCTGCGGTTATCCATACGCGAATCGTTCCCGGCGAGGCGGTCAACGTGCATGTGGCTGCCAAAGGTGGCGGCTCAGAAAATAAATCGAAGCTCGTCATGCTGAACCCCTCCGACAGTATTGTTGACTGGGTGGCGAAGACTCTCCCTACCATGGGCGCGGGTTGGTGCCCCCCCGGTATTCTGGGTATCGGCATTGGCGGCACCGCAGAGAAAGCGATGGTGCTGGCCAAGGAATCGCTCATGGCACCGGTCGATATTCACGAGCTGCGTGCCCGTGGGCCGCAAAATCGTATCGAAGAATTACGGCTGGAGATTATGGACGCGGCCAATCGGACCGGTATTGGTGCTCAGGGCCTCGGTGGTCTTACCACCGTGCTCGACGTCAAAATAAAGGATTACCCGACCCACGCAGCTTCACTGCCGGTGGCGATGATTCCCAACTGCGCCGCGACCCGCCACGCCCATTTTACCCTCACCGGTGAGGGACCGGCGCTACAGACCCCGCCCGACGTCGATGCGTGGCCCGACATTAGCTGGGAACCGGGGGAGTCGGTACGCCGGATCGACCTCGACACCGTGACCCGCGAGGATATTCACAGTTGGCAGCCGGGTGAAACGCTGTTGCTGTCGGGTACTATGCTCACCGGACGGGACGCCGCGCACAAGCGCATGACTCAGATGTTGGAGCAGGGAGAGCCCTTGCCGGTCGATTTGCGCGGCAAGTTTATTTATTACGTCGGCCCGGTAGACCCGGTGCGTGATGAAGCCGTGGGCCCTGCCGGCCCCACCACAGCCACGCGCATGGATAAGTTCACCGATTACATCCTTGAGCAGACCGGCCTCGCCGGGATGATCGGCAAAGCCGAACGGGGTCCGGTGGCAATTGAAGCCATCAAGCAGCACGGAGCTGTTTATTTAATGGCAGTGGGGGGCGCCGCGTATCTCGTCTCTCAGGCAGTCACCAAAGCAGAGGTGGTAGCCTTTGAGGATTTGGGAATGGAAGCCATCTACGCGTTTACCGTAAAGGATATGCCGGTCAGCGTGGCGGTAGACAGTCGCGGCGAATCGGTTCACATCACGGGTCCGCAAATCTGGAAAGCGCGAATCGAAGAGCAGGCGATTGAGCTCATCTGACTCTTTTTACTGGCACGATTACGAAACCTCCGGCAAAGATCCGGATCAAGACAGACCCTGGCAATTTGCGGGCGTGCGCACCAACACGGCGCTGGAGGTGATTGACGAGCCGCTCATGCTCTTTGCCCGACCCAGTCCTGATCGCTTGCCCCATCCCGCTGCGATCAGGGTGACCGGTATTACGCCGCAGCAGGCAGAAGAGAAAGGGCTACCCGAGACCGCGTTTATCCAGCGCATACATGATGAGCTTGCCCGGCCCAAAACCTGCGCGGTGGGTTATAACTCGATCCGCTTTGACGATGAGGTGACCCGCTTCACTCTGTGGCGCAATTTTCACGATCCCTATCGACGGGAATGGCAACACGGTAACAGTCGCTGGGATTTGCTCGACGTAGCGCGAGCCCTGTTTGCACTCAGGCCTGAGGGAGTTGTCTGGCCGCGACGCGATGATGGATTGCCGAGCTTCCGGCTCGAAGATCTGACGGCGGCGAATGAGATTGATCACGGCGCAGCCCATGACGCGCTGGCTGATGTCATGGCGACGATTGAAGTCGCGCGCCTGTTCAAACGTCGGCAACCCGAACTGTTCGATACGCTCTTTGCCCAGCGTACCAAGCGAGGGGTGAGTCAGCTGATTAACCTGCAGGCGTTAACCCCGTTGGTACATGTGTCCGGGATGTTCGGTGCCGAGCGCAACAATCTTGCTTTGGTCGTGCCGGTGGCGTGGCATCCCGATAACAACAGTGAAGTGATCTGCGTTGATCTGAGTCAGCCACCCCAATTTCTCGACGAGGATCCCGACAAGGTGAAGGAGTACTTGTTCACCCGTCAGGCATCCCTGCCCGTGGGGGTTCAGCGCCCACCCTTGAAAACCATTCGGTTGAATCGGGCACCCGTGCTATTGCCCACGCATTGGGTGGCAGGCGCCGTCGCTGAACGATTAGGCCTCGATGGCGCTGCCCATCGGGCGCATTTGGCCGCGATTCGAGAACATCGCGCCTCGGCGCCAGATGCCTTTGTCGAGCGGCTGCAGAGTCTCTGGCGTGACCGGAACTTTCCGCCGCGCACCGACCCCGACAGAATGCTTTACGACGGGTTTGTCGGTGATGCAGATCGCGCGCTGTGTGATGAGGTCGTAAATTGCGCTCCTAGCGCACTTGCGACGGGCACCTTTCCCTTCACCGATCCGCGCTTACAGGAGCTGCTGTTTCGCTACCGCGCGCGCAATTTTCCCGAATCACTCAACGCCGAGGAGCAGGCGCAATGGCGCGAGCACTGCGCGATGCAATGGCAAGAGGGGACATTTACTCGGAAAGATTTTGATCAGGCGCTTGCAGAGGAGCGCGCTGCGCCCAACATTACCCCGGAGACGGAGTGGGCGTTGGGGCAACTCGAGGCATGGGTGAGTGGCCTGTCAGTTGAAAGGGGAACGGCGCTACAATAGGCGTCATTGAGACAGCCTCGAAGCGCGGGTATCTGTCGATTAACAACGGATCCTCTCGAACTGTTGGGTGGTAGGCTGAATCGAATTTGAGAGTCGTCTCAGAGGGAGTGCGAAGCATGCAGTTTGCGGGTAGCCACATCCTGACAGTCAGCCAGTTTGAGCGCGCTGACGTCGAGCAGCTGTTCGCGGTGGCCGACGCCATGCGGCCCTATGCCCATCGCGAGAAAATGACCCGCGTGCTCGAGGGTGCGATTCTCGGCTCCATGTTTTTCGAGCCCTCAACCCGAACTCGCATCAGTTTCGGCAGTGCCTTCAATTTGTTGGGCGGTGAGGTGCGGGAGACGACCGGTTTCGAGCATTCGGCAATCGCCAAAGGTGAGTCCCTCTACGATACCGCCCGGGTGTTGAGTGGATACTCCGATATCATCGTCATGCGTCATCCTGAGGCGGGGTCGGTCGCAGAATTTGCCCATGCCAGTCGCGTACCCGTCATCAATGGTGGGGATGGCGCAAACGAGCACCCCAGCCAGGCGCTGCTGGACCTCTACACCATCCGCTCTGAGCTCGCCGGCCGCAACCGCGGCCTCGACGGCTTGCGGATCGCGATGGTGGGCGACCTGCGTTACGGGCGCACGGTGCATTCACTGTCCAAATTACTCTCTCTTTTTTCTGGCCTTCGCGTCAGTTTGGTGTCTCCAGAGGCGCTGAATATGCCGGGTGAGGTGGTGGACGCATTGCAGGCGGCTGGGCACGAGGTGCTGCAAACCGACTCGCTTGAGCAAGGCATTGCGGGAATGGATATTGTCTACAGCACCCGTATTCAGGAAGAACGGTTTTCCAGTGCTGAGGAAGCGGACCTGTATCGCGGGCGGTTCCGGTTGAATCAAAGCGTTTATACCGCCAACTGTGAGCCCAATACCGTCATCATGCACCCACTGCCGCGCGATTCCCGCGAGGGCGCCCGAGAGTTGGATGTCGACCTCAATGACAATCCAAACCTCGCTATCTTCCGTCAGAGCGACAACGGCGTGCTCGTCCGCATGGCATTGTTTGCGTTGATTCTAGATGTAGTGGACAAGGTCGATCAGCACTCAGCACCGGTCGATTGGTATACGGAGCGGCGGTTTTGACGGCGTTTCGGCGCCAGTTTGGCGCCGAGGATGTGGTGCTCGAGAGCAGAGCATCGAGCTTCAGTGGCTACTTTTCGGTAGAAACCGTGACCCTACGCCACCGCCTGTTTGCCGGCGGCTGGTCCTCACCTATCCGCCGCGAGTTGTTCCAGCGAGGGGACGCGGTGGGGGTGCTTCCCTGGAACCCTCGTGCCGATGAGGTGGTGTTGATTGAACAGTTCCGTGTGGGGGCAATGCGGGGTTCAGACAGCCCCTGGATGCTGGAACTCATCGCCGGCGTGGTCGAGCCGGGAGAGTCAGATACGGCTGTAGCGCACCGGGAAAGTGAAGAAGAAGCGGGATGTCAGTTGACCCGGCTCGAACCGATAGCCACCTTCTACCCCAGCGCAGGGGCCTGTTCGGAGCAAATTCGTCTTTTCATTGGTGAGACGACGGGTGCCGATCACGGCGCCATAAAAGGTCTCGACAGCGAATCTGAGGATATTTTGGTGCACCAGATGCCGCGTACCGAAGCGCTAGCGATGCTCGATCGTGGCGAGATCAATAATGGTCACACTTTGATCGCGCTGCAGTGGCTTGCCCGCCATGGTGAGCGCTTGCGCGCGGACTGGCATGTCTGAATCTTCGTCAGCACCGGATCCCGATAGGGAAGCTTTATCCGAGGCGGTCCTTGCGGCGGACTCGCCGGCCTTGTTGCGTTCCAGCGCCATTGTCGGTGGTGCAACCCTGCTGTCTCGGGTATTGGGTTTGGTGCGCGATGTAGTTCTCGCCAATGTGATTGGCGCCAATGGCAACGCCGATGCCTTTTTCGTCGCCTTCAAAATACCCAATTTTCTCCGTCGCCTCTTCGCGGAAGGGGCCTTCGCCCAAGCCTTTGTGCCGGTGCTCGCCGATACACGTGAAAAGGGCGGCGTCGCGGCAGTGCGCGAGTTGGTTGATCGTGTCGCCGGCGTGTTGGGGGGTACCTTGCTGCTGCTCACGTTGCTCACGATCCTTGCGTCACCGCTGGTCGCTACCGTCTTCGCCCCGGGCTTTCTGAGAGATCCCGCCAAGCTTGCGCTCACGGGCGATCTGATCAAGATTACCTTCCCCTATCTGCTGCTGATTTCGCTTACCGGCTTCGCCGGTGCCATCCTCAACAGCTATCAGAGATTTGCCGTGCCGGCCCTGACGCCGGTGCTCCTTAATCTTTCCCTGATCGCCGCGGCGTTGTGGTTGACGCCCAACTTTGAGGAGCCGGCATTTGCCCTGGCGTTGGGCGTATTAATCGCCGGATTCGCCCAGCTGTTATTTCAGGTGCCGGCGCTGGCGGGTATCGATTTGCTGCCCCGGCCGCGATGGGCACCGAGGCATGAGGGGGTAAAGCGTATTCTGGTGCTGATGGTGCCGGCCTTGTTTGGCGTGTCGGTGAGCCAAATTAATCTGTTGCTCGATACGGTACTGGCTTCGCTACTGCCAACCGGCAGTGTTTCTTGGCTCTACTATTCAGACCGGCTCACCGAATTGCCGCTGGGCGTTTTTGCGATTGCGATCGCCACGGTCATTCTGCCAACTTTGTCTGGACAACGTGCGAGAGCGGATGATCCCGCCTTCTCGGATACTCTGTCATGGGCCATTCGTAGCGTGTTGCTGATCGCCATACCCGCGACGGTCGCGCTGGCGTTTTTAGCCGAGCCTTTGTTGATCTCGCTGTTTCAGTACGGTGCCTTCGGTGCCTCCGACAGAGTCATGGCCGCTGTGAGCCTGCAGGCCTACGCGCTGGGCCTGGGGGCTTTTATGCTGGTGAAGGTATTGGCGCCCGGCTTTTACGCCAGGCAAGACATGAAAACGCCGGTGCGGATCGGCATCATCGCTATGGGCACCAACATGGTACTGAATCTCGCATTCGTGTTGCCGTTGATGTGGTGGTTCAACATCGGGCACGCGGGCCTCGCCCTCGCAACAAGTGTGTCGGCATGGTTGAACGCCGGGCTGCTCTACCGTGGGTTGCGTCGCGACAGAGTGCTGAATATAAGCGGGTTTCCTCTTGCCTGGATAACACGGATTGTCGTTGCGACGCTGCTGATGACGGCGGTGCTGTGGGGCGCCACTCCCGAGATACAGTTGTGGGATCACTGGGATGCCTGGCAGCGCGGATACCGTTTGCTCGGGGTGTGTTTGGGCGGCCTGCTAGCCTATGTAACGGGTTTATGGATACTGGGGCTGCGCCCGGCCATGCTGCGCCGCTGACGAGAGGGTATGACGGGGGCCATCGCCCGTCGCGTCGCGGGTTCAAGCGGCTGATCTGCTCGGCACTCATCGGTATACTGTCCTTTGCTTGGCTTGGAAATCTCCCGCTCCATGGAACTCATTCGCGGTCGGCACAATCTTGAGCCCGGCCACCGCGGTTGCGCGGTGACGATCGGTGCCTTTGATGGTGTCCACCTGGGACATCAATCGGTACTGGCGCATCTCAGTGAGGAAGCGACGAAGCGGGGTGTGCCCACCACGGTGGTGACCTTCGAGCCCTTGCCGCGCGAGTATCTTCGCCCATTGGAATCACCGCCCAGGATCACCACCTTGCGCGACAAGTGGCCTTTGTTGGCGGCATGTGGCGTCGACCGCGTGTTGTGTTTGTCTTTTAACGAAGAACTGAGACGACTCAGCGCACGGGAATTTGTTGAGCAGGTGTTTGTGGAGGGATTGGGAGTACAGTACCTCGCTTTCGGCGACGATTTTCGCTTTGGCAATCGACGCGAGGGTGACCTGGAATATGTCCGCGCGTTGGCCGACGAATTTGGCTATGCTGTCGCCCCGACGCCGACCTGTGAGGTCGCGGGAGAGCGGGTCAGCAGTACGCGCATCCGCTCTGCACTGGATCAGGCTGATTTCGAGGCGGCGAGGCAATTGTTGGGTCGCCCCTTTGAGATGTCTGGCAGGGTGCAACATGGGCAAAAATTGGGAAGGCAGTTGGATACCCCTACGGCCAATATAGCGTTGCATCGGATACGGTCGCCATTACATGGCGTGTACGTGGTGAAGGTCTTCGGCGCGGGTCTGAGCGAGGCGGCGGGCGTGGCCAACGTGGGAGTCAAGCCGACAATTGGTGACAGTCTCGAGGCCACGCTGGAGGCACATATTCTCGATGGGTCCCCGGATCTTTATGGGCAACGCTTGACCGTGCGGTTTGTGCACAAATTGCGTGACGAAAAGAAGTTTCCGTCACTCGATGCCCTGAAGGCAGGCATCGCGGCGGACAAGGCCAACGCCCGCGAGTGGCTGAGGAACCACGGATAAAGTATGAGCGATTACAAAAGTACGCTGAATCTGCCCCAGACAGATTTTCCGATGAAGGCCAATCTTGCACAGCGCGAGCCCGATCGGCTGAAAGCGTGGCAGGCAATGGACCTTTATGGGCAGATGCGGCAGGTAGGCAAGGGCAAGCCAACTTTTATTCTTCATGACGGCCCTCCTTATGCCAATGGCGAACTCCATGTGGGCCACGCCATCAACAAGATTCTGAAAGACATCATTATTAAATCCAAAACCTTGTCCGGGTTTGATGCGCCTTATGTCCCGGGGTGGGACTGCCACGGCCTCCCTATCGAGCTTAATGTAGAGAAAAAGGTGGGTAAGCCCGGTCACAAAGTGACCGCAGCGGAGTTTCGTCAACACTGCCGGGATTACGCTCACAAACAGGTCGAGGCGCAAAAGGCAGACTTTGTCCGCATGGGGGTTTTGGGTGAATGGGATAACCCCTACCTGACCATGGATTTTGTTTTTGAGGCGAACATTGTCCGCTCTCTGGCCACGATGATAGACAAGGGCCATCTGCATCGCGGCTTCAAACCCGTGCACTGGTGCCTTGACTGCGGCTCAGCATTGGCCGAGGCCGAAGTGGAGTATCGCGACAAGCAGTCCTCGGCGGTAGACGTGGCTTTTGCTTTTGTCGATGTCGCCGAGGCCGCCCGGCGATTGGACAGCGGGGCGGTGGACCGCCTAGAGCTCGCGATCTGGACTACGACGCCCTGGACACTGCCCGCGAATCGCGGGGTCGCTCTCGCGGCTGATCTCGAGTACGTCGTACTAAAAGCCGGCAATCGTCATGTGGTGGTGGCAGAAGCGCTCGCCGAAGCGTGCGCCCAACGCTTCGGTTTTGAAAGCGTTGAGATCGAGGGTCGCGCGAGGGGGAGCGATCTCGAAGGGTTACTGCTGGTTCCGCCCTTCAGCGAAACGTCTGTTCCTATTGTTTTGGGTGATCATGTGACCACCGAGGCGGGCACCGGTTGTGTTCATACGGCACCGGCGCACGGTCTCGAGGATTTTGAAATGGGCCGTCGTTATGACCTCGAGGTTTATAACCCGGTAGGCGGCAACGGGGTTTACCATGCCGATACGCCCGTCTTTGCCGGGCAGCATATCTTCAAGGCCAATGACGACATTATTGCCGCGCTGTCAGAGCGCGGTGTGCTGTTGTGTCATCAGCCTTTTCAGCATAGCTATCCCCACTGCTGGCGCCATAAGTCACCCATTATTTTTCGCGCAACGCCCCAGTGGTTTATCAGTATGACCGGCAATGGGTTGCTCGCCGCCGCAAAAAAAGCGGTAGAGGGCGTGCAATGGGTTCCGGAGTGGGGCCGGGCCCGCATTGACAGCATGCTGGCCGAGCGTCCGGATTGGTGTATTTCGCGGCAACGGACCTGGGGCGTGCCGATCGCGCTGTTTGTGCACAAAACCACGGGGGAATTACACCCCGATACCCAGGGTTTGATGGAGACCGTAGCAGTCCGTATCGAGGCCAGGGGTATCGAGGCGTGGTTTGACCTTGATCCTGTCGAGTTGCTGGGTGACGAGGCCGGGAACTATGAGAAAGTCACCGATACCCTCGATGTCTGGTTCGACTCGGGCGTGACCCACCACTGTGTGTTGCGGCAGCGCGCGGGGCTGAATTGGCCCGCAGACTTGTATCTTGAGGGCTCGGACCAGCATCGCGGGTGGTTCCAGTCGTCTCTACTGACAGGAATCGGTACGCACGACGCGGCGCCTTACCGGAGTGTGTTAACCCATGGTTTTACCGTCGATGGGGACGGCCGCAAGATGTCTAAATCCGTGGGCAATATTATTCCCGCGGGCAAGGCAATGCAGGACTTGGGTGCGGATGTGCTGCGGCTGTATGTCTCCGCAGCAGACTATCGCAATGAAATTTCTGCCTCGGACGAGATTTTCAAGCGTACCGCCGACGCCTATCGGCGAATCCGAAACACGGCGCGATTCTTGTTGGCCAACCTCGCTGGATTCGATCCCTTGACCGACGCGCTGCCGATCGATGCGCTACTGCCGCTGGACCGATGGATTCTTGGAAAAGCACAGGCGCTGCAAGGCGAGATACAGGCGGCTTACGATGACTACCAGTTCCACTACGTGTATCACCGTGTGCACAACTTCTGCAGTGGCGAGCTGGGCGGTTTTTACCTCGATATCATCAAAGATCGGCAGTACACGACGGGCAGTGACTCCCATCCGCGCCGGTCCGCGCAAACGGCCTTATTTCATTTGGCCGAGGCTCTGTGTCGATGGATAGCCCCCATTCTGAGTTTTACGGCTGATGAGATCTGGGAGAACCTGCCCGGATCGCGCGCGGCCTCCGTCTTCTTGGCCCAGTGGTACGACGCGCTGCCAGCGCCCGAGACCGGAGGCCAGCTAAACAGTGACTTCTGGATGGAGCTCATGCTGGTACGGCAACAGGTCAACAAAGCGTTGGAGTTGGCGCGGGAGCAGGGTGCGGTGCGCGGATCTCTCGATGCAGCGGTCGTGTTGTTCGCAGAATCGGATCTTGCTGCGCGCCTCGGGTACCTCGGCGACGAATTGCGTTTTGCCTTGATCACCTCTGAGGCAGCGGTCTCGGATTGGAGCGATGCGCCCCCGGAGGCAGTGGAGGCTGAGGGCATCCGACTTCGGGTGCTGGTGCAGCCGGCTGCGGGAGAAAAGTGCGATCGTTGCTGGCACCGACGCGCCGATGTGGGGCAATACGAGGCCCACCCGACCTTGTGCGAGCGATGTGTCACTAATATTGAAGGTCCCGGGGAGGTGCGGCACTTTGCCTGAGCACCTTCCAGCGCCGCGCAGGGGGTTTCGGCCCTGGCTGGGTTTGTTGATCGCGGTTGCGATTATTCTGTTGGATCAGTGGACCAAGCACATCGCGGTGACCGAGCTCGTGTTTCGCAGTCCCTACCGTGTCACCGCTTGGTTCGACTGGATGTTGACGTATAACACGGGGGCCGCCTTTAGTTTCTTGGCCGACGCCGGGGGCTGGCAGCGCTGGTTTTTGGCAACAGTGGCGGCCGCGGTCAGTGGCTTTATTGTCGTCTGGCTATTCCGTCTCGAGCCAGAAGACTATGGCCTGATGGTGCCACTGGGGCTGATTCTCGGCGGTGGCGTGGGCAATCTGATCGATCGCGTCTCTCTGGGTTACGTGGTCGATTTTATCTCCTGGCATTATCGGGATTGGTACTGGCCCGCCTTCAATGTCGCCGACGCTGCGATTAGTGTCGGTGCCGCGGCGTGGCTATGGGTGGCCTTGATCGGCGGCTCCGCCGCACAAGCGATAGCCTCCGACGAGGCAGCCCAGAATGAGTGAAGCCATGCATCTCGCGATAGAACCCAACACACGCATCACCCTCAATTTTTCCCTAGCGCTTGAGACGGGGGAGGAGGTGGACTCCAATTTTGGTCAGGATCCCGTGAGTTTCGTGATGGGAGATGGTTCCTTGCTGCCGGGTTTCGAGCGTCGACTTTTGGGCATGCGCGCTGGTGATGAAGCAGAGTTTCGCATCCCCTCTGAGGAAGGGTTCGGTGATCCTCAGGATGACAATATTCAGGAGATACCCCGGCGCGAGTTCGATGAGGGCGCACCACTGGAACCTGGCATGCTGTTCTCTTTTGCGGATGCTGCGGGAGGGGAGGTCCCCGGGATGATTGCGGCGGTGGGAGAAGACAGCGTCACGGTGGATTTTAATCATCCGCTGTCGGGGCGTACTATTCATTTCAGAGTGCGGATCGCACGCGTCGAGCCAGCGGAGCTACATTAATGGACATTGTACTGGCCAACCCCAGGGGCTTTTGTGCGGGCGTGGACCGCGCCATTGATATCGTCAACCGCGCGTTGGAAGTGTTTGGCGGACCTGTCTATGTCAGACATGAGGTCGTCCACAACCGACATGTTGTCGAGGATCTCCGGGCTCGCGGTGCGGTGTTTGTAGATGAGCTCATTGAGGTGCCCGATGACGCGGTGGTGATCTTCAGTGCCCACGGCGTATCTCGAGCGGTACAGGATGAGGCTGAGAGTAGGGGGCTCAAAGTGTTCGACGCCACCTGTCCACTGGTGACCAAGGTGCATGTCGAAGTGGCGGCGTTTAGTGCAGCGGGACGAGAGTGTGTGTTGATAGGCCATGCAGGCCATCCCGAAGTGGAAGGCACCATGGGGCGCTATGACGGCGGTCACGGTGGCGCAATTTATCTGGTTGAAGATGAAGCGCAGGTGGCCCAGCTCGAGGTGCGCGATCCCACGACCCTAGCCTTCGTCACTCAAACGACGCTGTCCGTCGACGATACCGCCAAAGTGATCGACGCCTTGCGGCAAAAATTTCCGCAGATTCAAGGACCGCGCAAAGACGATATTTGTTACGCCACCCAGAATCGCCAAGACGCAGTAAAGTCACTGGCGGATGAAGTGGATCTAGTGCTGGTTGTGGGATCGACCAATAGTTCTAACTCGAATCGACTGAAGGAGCTCGCCGAGCGTTGTGGGGCCCGCGCTTACCTGATTGACGACGCCGATATGATTGATAGCCAATGGTTGTCTGGCACGGCGTCAGTCGGTGTGACTGCCGGTGCCTCAGCTCCGGAATTATTGGTGGAGCAGGTGATCGCGGCACTGAAAGCGCGTGGCGGCGTTGACGTTCGAAATCTCGAAGGTCGTGAAGAAAACATCACCTTCTCGCTACCGAAGGAGCTGCGCATACCCGCCGTTGTGGTAGAGGACTGATAACGGGTGTGTTCTGCGGGGTGGCGGCGTCACTCAATTATTAACGATCAATTTCATCAATACGTGACCCCTCTTGAGCCCCGTTATTCTCGATGCCGTCGCGGTGTCGCACAGTGTGTTCTGAGTCTTATTCCAGACGAGAGGTGCGATCATTCGGCAGCAGGGGCTCACCCTTGTGGAGTGTCTAATTACGCTGGCGGTAGTGGCGATACTGGTGGCAATGGTTACTCCCTCATTCTCGGGGCAACTCAATGCCGCACGGGCTCTGACGGGTGCGCACCAGATCTACTTGGCTGCGCAATATGCCCGCAGTATGGCGCAGATACTAGAGACCACGGTGACACTCTGCCCACTGTCTTCCACAACGGATACGAGTCGGCTCTGTGGAGGAGACTTTAGCGGCACCCTCGTTGCTTACCGCGTGTTGACTGACGGCCCAGCGATTCTGCGTGTTTGGACTCCCCCGAGCGGCATAGTCGTCCGCAATCGATCGGGGTTAGATGCCGTCACGGGCGAGATTCGATGGCAGGCAGATGGGTTCGGCCAGCGCAACCTCACTTTGTCGGTCTGCGCGGGAGGGCACAACTGGACGGTCTTTATTAATCGTTTGGGCAGACCGCGGCTAGCGAAAGCGGGAGGCCTGTGCCCAGAGACTGGGGCGGTTTAAACCTCGATATCCAGTTTTTTTAGACGGTAGCGTAAGCTTCGCAGGTTGATGCCAAGGGCTTTGGCCGTGGCAGCGCGATTCCAGCGATGCCGCTGCAGCGTGTCCTCCAGAATCTCGCGTTCCACCCGGGCCAGATAGCTGTCAAGGTCACCGAGGTGGTGGTGCTCTTGAGCAGGCGGAGCTTGGGATATCTCCGGAATCAACGCCGCATCTTGAGGTGCCGTTTGTCGTGGGCCGGGTGAGAGATCGAGGTTGTGACGCTCGATGCGGTCGCCGTCCAACAGGGCTGCCGCCCGCGCGAGAATATTTTCCAGCTCGCGAATATTGCCTCTGAATTCGTGTTGTTTGAGCAGTTCAATCGCATCGCTACTCAGGCTCAACGGTTTGCTGTGGGCCGCATCAGCCATCTTGAGCAGGATATGCCGCGCAATGAGGGGGATATCTGCGCGACGATGCCTGAGCGGCGGAATAAACAGATCAATGACATTGATACGATAGTAAAGGTCGTCCCTGAAGCGCCCCTCGCGCACTTCCTCAGCCAGATTTTTGTGGGTCGCGGTGATTAATCGGACATCAACGGGGACTTCTTTTTCAACGCCGAGCGGCCGCACCGCTTTTTCCTGAATCGCACGCAATAACTTCACCTGAACAGACAACGGTAGGTCTGCAATTTCATCCAGCAACAAAGTGCCGCCGCTGGCGGCTTGGAACAACCCGGGCTTGTCGGAGGTGGCGCCAGTAAAGGCACCCCGCTTATGGCCGAACAGCTCGCTTTCCACCAGCTCAGATGGGATCGCGCCACAGTTAATCGCCAGAAAGGGCGCTGCACTGCGGGGTCCGAGCTGATGCACGAGTCGAGCAACGACCTCCTTTCCCACGCCCGACTCTCCGTGGACATGTACCGGCGCCTGACTGCGGGCTACACGCTGGATATCGCGTTTTAATGTGGCGATGATTGGTGTCTCTCCAATCAGCGTGTCATCGGTCTGAGCGTCGGGCATTGTTGAGAGTTTCAATGCGTGATTGACCAGCTCTCGCAGACGATCGAGTGGCACCGGCTTACTGACAAAGTCAAAGGCCCCCAATTTGAGCGCCTCCACGGCTGATTCCGTGCTGCCATGGGCGGTCATCATGGCGACAGGCACGCTGGGGTACCTTTGCTGTATTTCCGCAATTAAGTCCAGGCCGTTGCCGTCGGGTAACCTGAGATCTGTCAGACATAGCGCTGGAGTCGCGGCTTCGAGGGCCTCTCTTGCTGCTGCCAAGGATGACGCTGTCACTGCCTGAATATCCATCCGGGCGAGCGTCATTTCCAGCAGTGTCAGCAGATCTGGTTCGTCATCAACAATGAGTACGCTGGGGCGGCTCACGACAGCGGTTCTCTCAAGGGAATATTCATTCTGAAGCGGGTGCATCCCTCGACCGTTCGCCCGTAGCTGAGTGTGGCGCGATTGGCCTCACACAGTGATCTTGAGAGGTACAGTCCGAGCCCGGTTCCTTCCGGGCGCGTGGTAAAAAAGGGTTCGAACAAGTGCTCCACCTGGTTTTCCTGAACGCCCTTGCCGGAATCAATGACGTCGACGCAGACCGCATTGCCGCGATAGTCGCGGGTCACAGCGATGGTAGCCACTGCTCGTCCGGTTTCCCGCTCGGCGTGCTCGGTGCCATTGTCGAGTAAATTGACCAGCACCCGCCTGAGGTTGCCGGTATCAAATTGAATGGACAGCGGTGAGTCTGCTAACGCAAGCGAAACACTGACGTCCCCGTTGCGGGTGCCTTCGTATTCTTTGACAAAATTGGGCAGCCATTTTGCCAAATCTACGCCCTCCTGGCCCGACGTCTGAGGCCGCGACAGCTGCAGGATATTGTCAATGATATCGTTAACGCGATGGGTATTGTTGAGCACAATCTCGCGAAGCGTCGCCGCTTCCCCGACATCTGCGGTAGGCTCAGCCATCAACTGCACAGCGTGGCTGATCGCAGCGAGCGGATTGCGTATTTCGTGGGCGATACTCGCGGTTAATTTGCCTAGCGATCTTAGTTTCAGCGCCTGTGCCGCCGCAGAAACAGCGGTGTAATCGTCGACAAAAAGCATCAGCTCGGGATCCAATGTATGCCCGAGATGGACCAACTCCGGCAAGATTTGGCCACCGGTAGACTCGACGATAATAGGTTCGACCGATAGGCGCTGCCCTGATCTCCATCCGGCCACAACCGCTGCGAGGCGCGGACTCACCGTCTCCAGCGGCTGGGGTAAGTGAGCATCCGATAGGCCCAGCAATGCTGTAGCCGCGTCATTCAATGGTATCAGCGAGTTATCTGGCGCGATTCGACAGATGCCGGTCGTCATGTGGGAAATAATTTGCTGGTTCAGTTCCTCCAGCGTTGCGATTTGACTCGAGGCGGTGTCTGCCAGCTGCTCTGCCGAGGTCAGTCGCATAACGAGTTGTTGCAGAAATAGCGACAGCGCGAAGTTCAGGCTGCCCAGCAGACTGGCATAGAGCCAATCACCGTCGTTTACCGTGCCGCTTGAGAGTTTGAGAGCGGTGCCGCCCAGCACCGCTAAGGTGGCCAAGGCCGCGACGCCGGTTGCGGTTACTCTGTGGGGGATCAGCACGGCGGCAGCGGCCACTGTAACCAGGAAGAGCAAGGGGAGTCCGCCGCTTAGCCCGGCACCCAACTGCACCAAGAACGCCACCAGCACCAGATCCAGCAACACGACCGCCAGCGCCAAGTTCTCCGCCCACTGGGCCGATCCGCCGACGAATCGGTTGATAACAGCCGCGCTGGCCAGCCAAATGCCCGCCAACCACAGGATGCCCGGGTGGTAGCCGGTAATCGGCTCGCCACCCCAGCGATGGGTCATGGCCAGTCCCAATAAGCCCAGTGCCAGCGTGAGGCGATAGACGTTATAAACTGACAGTAGCCGAAACAACTCTCGCCCCTCGCGGGGTCTATGGTTCGCCCCGACAAAATCGCGAGTGTCGCGCCCTGTTGTCTCATTCACCATGAGCCCACTATATCAGCGATGTCTACCGAATTTAGGCGTCAGCGACGCCTCAGAAGGCCCACAACCCGTAAATACGGTAACCTTCGCGTCCGGAAGTAGTGTCGACGTTGATAACACACGCGGGAGACAGAGATGAATATCTGCATGGCGCAGATTAATACCTTGGTGGGCGATATCCGCGGCAACCTGAACCGGATTCTTGAGGTGTGTTCGGCGCAGCGTGATGAGGGCGCGAATCTGATTATTTTCCCTGAGCTGACGCTGACCGGTTATCCCCCGGAGGACTTGCTGCTCCGGTCCGATCTGATTAATCAGAGCGTCAGCGCGTTGGCGACCCTATGCGAGAAATTGCCGCCCGATCTTGCGGTGATCGTCGGTTATCCGCGCAGGCATGGCTCGCAGCTATTCAATAGTGCTGGCGTCATTCTCGGTGGTGAAGTGATCGCCGAGTATGACAAGCAGTGCCTACCGAACTACCAAGTATTTGATGAAAAGCGTTACTTCGCTGCGGGCGCTAAACCCTGTGTGGTCACGCTGCACGGACAGCGCTTCGGGCTCACGATTTGCGAGGACATTTGGCACCCTGAGCCTGCGGCGTCTGCCAAGGCGGCCGGTGCGCAAATGTTGATCAATCTCAATGCCTCGCCATTTCACCGCGGTAAGGCCGCGGAACGTTTGCAGCTGGTTGCTGATCGCGCCCGTGCCCATGAGATGCCCATCCTCTATGTGAATCAGGTGGGAGGTCAGGATGAATTGGTTTTCGACGGCGGCTCCTTCGCGGTAGACGCCAGTGGAGAGTTAGTGGCAAGAGCCGTCGAGTTTGATGAAGCCCTATTGCGCGTGGCCGTCGAGTCATCGGACCTCATCGAGACGGGTGCTCAGGCGTCGCCCAAAAGCGACCTCGAGGCGGTGTGGACCGCGCTGGTCGTGGGCCTGCGTGATTATGTCAACAAGAACGGCTTTCCCGGGGTCGTGCTTGGGTTGTCTGGCGGTATTGATTCTGCCGTCACACTTGCCGTGGCGGTTGACGCTTTGGGGCCAGATCGCGTTCAGGCGGTCATGATGCCCTTTCGGTATACCGCATCCATCAGCGTAGAAGACGCGCAGGCGGAAGCTGAGGCCTTGGGGGTCACATTCAGCAATCTCTCTATCGAGCCCCTGTATGAAGCCTTTATGACCGCTTTAGCGCCGGAATTTGAGGGTTTGACTGCCGATATTACGGAAGAGAATCTGCAGGCGCGGTGTCGGGGCGTGTTACTGATGTCAATTTCCAACAAGAAGAATCTGCTGGTGCTGACAACGGGCAACAAGAGTGAACTGGCGGTGGGTTATTCCACCTTATATGGCGATATGGCGGGTGGGTTCGACGTGCTCAAAGATTGCCCGAAAATGCTCGTCTATGCCTTGGCACGGTACCGCAATGGATTGGGCCAGTGCATCCCGGAAAGAGTGATAACCCGACCACCTTCGGCCGAATTGGCGCCAGATCAGAAAGATGAAGACAGCCTGCCGCCTTACGACACGCTGGATCAGATGATTGAGCACTATGTCGAGCGCGATGCCTCAAAGGAGGAGATGATTGCCGCTGGATTTCTTCCGGAGGATGTCCACCGGGTCGTGCGATTGATCGATCTGAATGAGTACAAGCGCCGCCAGGCGCCGATCGGGGTGCGTATTTCTCGCCGGGCATTCGGTCGCGATCGCCGTTACCCCATTACGTGGGCGTGGCGTTCGGCGGACTGAGTCGCGTCAGGACCGGGGTCGATAGTTGAATTGCGGTGGCTTGGGTGGATCAAAGAGGCCGAGGGTTGCCCTGTTAATCCAGGATTGTTGCAGGCCATCCGCGGTGTAAACGCTGTCAAAAGTGCACCCTTCCTTTAGATTGGGGTGATCCGGGTAGTTCTCGCAGAGGACATCGATCGAATCCTCTGCAAGATCGTTGATGCCGAGTAACAGGTAGGCCTGCGCCATAACGGCGAGACCGTCCGCGACGCTGGAAGTTTGCTGCATGTGTTCCACGACGTACTTACCGCGGTTCAGCGCGGCTAGGTAGGCGCCGCGACGAAAGTAATAGTTGGCCACATGGATTTCATGGCGGGCGAGCATGTTGCGCATATGGATCATGCGCTGTCGCGCATCGGGTGCGTAAGCGCTGTCGGGATAGCGAGCCAGTAGCTGCGCAAATTCGCCAAAGGCGATCTTAATGTGGCTGACATCACGCTTGGTGTCGTCGGAGGGCACAAATCGCGCAAAAAACCCGGGCTCGATGTCATAGGCGGCCAAGCCTTTCATGTAAAACGCGTAGTCGACATTGGGATGCCGGGGATGCAGGCGAATAAATCGGTCCGCCGCTTCCGTTGCCGCTGAAAATTCGTAGGCGCCGTAGTGCGCGTAGATCAACTCCAATTGCGCCTGTTCAGCATAGCGTCCAAAGGGATACCGGCTTTCCAGCATCTGCAAGGTTCTTACCGCCAGCGCGAAATTGTCGTTTTTAAGGTGTCGCTGGGCCTCGCGATACATCTGCTGCTCACCTGAGTCAGCGACGAGATCTTCATCGTCACCACCAAACCAGGAACAGCCGGTGATCACGAGGCAGAGCGCCAAAAACATCGCGCGCAAGACAAAGGTTGAATGGGCCAAGAGCTAATTTCCGCCGTGGTACATTGGGGGGTGGTAGTGTAAACCCAACCGTGCGGGAGTCACAGCGCTTGTCAGAAGAACTTTTCGATGACCCTGAAGTGATCTCGGCACCTGTTCCCGTCTCGCTGGATGGCGCCAGACTGGATGCGGCGGCGGCGGCACTGTTCACCCAGTTTTCTCGGAGCCGCCTCGCAGAATGGGTTCGGGCGGGTCGGTTAACGCGCAATGGACAGCTTGCACGTCCGCGCGACAAGGTCGTGTCTGGTGATGAACTCCAAGTTTTTCCCGAGACAGATAATCGCGTTGACTGGGCGCCAGAGCCGCTACCCCTCGACATTCTGTTCGAGGATGAGCATGTGATAGTGGTCAACAAACCTGCGGGGTTGGTGGTGCATCCAGCGGCGGGGCATCACAGTGGGACCTTGGTCAATGGACTGATGGCACACGCCCCCGAGATGTCTGCGCTGCCCCGAGGCGGCATTGTGCATCGGCTTGATAAAGAGACCTCCGGGGTCATGCTCGCGGCAAAATCGACCCTCGCCCATAAGCACTTGGTCGCGCATCTGGCCAATCGCTGGGTAAAACGGATTTACACGGCGGTTTGTCGCGGCACATTTAGCGGCGGTGGCACTATTGATGCGCCGATCGGGCGCCATCCGACATCCCGCACAAAAATGGCGGTTGTGCCGGAGGGTAAACCGGCAGTCACCCACTATCGAATAGCGCAACGGTTTGGCGCCCACACCTGCCTCGATGTGCAACTAGAGTCAGGGCGTACCCACCAAATTCGTGTGCATTTGGCCTGGCGTAAGCATCCCTTGATCGGTGATCCGGTATACGGTGGGCGTGCCTTTCGGCCGGCAGGTGCGAGTACCGCATTACTCGACATGCTCGATAGCTTCGATCGTCAGGCGTTGCACGCACGCGAGTTATCTTTCGAGCACCCAGAAAAGGGTGACTTTCTGTCTTTCTCGGCTGACCCACCTACCGATATAGGCTCCCTGATTGCGTGTTTGGCGGAGGAGGACCCAGCTTGAATGCGTCGCTACCGTTGATGGCGCCTGATCTGGGTATCGATGGGGTGGCGGTTCGTGTCACAACACGCCTCGGCGGGGTCAGTGCCGCTCCCTTTGCCTCCCTCAATTTGGCTGACCATGTGAACGATGAGGTCAGCGCTGTGCGGATTAATCGCGAGCGACTACAGGCCGCGCTGGGTCTATCTCCAGTCGCGTGGTTGAACCAAGTGCATGGGTGCCGTGTCGTGCAGGCTAATGCTGAAATGACACCGGAGGCGGACGCGCAATGGACTACCGCGGTAGGACAGCCAATTGCGGTTCTGACTGCGGACTGCTTGCCCGTGGTGCTTTTCTCGCATGATGCCGCCTGCGTGGGCGTTGCCCACGCGGGATGGCGGGGTCTGGCCGCCGGTGTATTACCGGCCCTGATTACGGAGATGCCGGCATCGGCGTCGCAATTAAGCGCCTGGTTGGGGCCGGCGATAGGTCCTGCCACCTATGAGGTTGGGCCAGAGGTTCGCGAGGCATTTATCACCCGCATGGGGAGAGCCTGTTACGCGTGTTTTTCGCCGTCGGTGGCTCGCGCCGGTCATTGGTTGGCGGACCTTTTTTCGTTGGCAAGATTGGCTCTGGAAAATGCAGGTGTTGGAGTCATCACGGGGGGTGAGATCTGCAGTCATACGGAGACAGATCGATTTTTCTCTCACCGCCGGGACGGGCCGCTGACCGGAAGATTTGCCACCCTCGTGTGGCGGGTTCCGCGCTAACAAAGCCAGGCCCAGGTCGCTCACTGTCTTGAGAGCCTAGACACGAAGAGTTCGAACCATGACCAAGCTGACAGAATAACCCCACTTGAAAAAAGGGTTTTGGGTCCCATATTGAGATTAAGACCCACGCTAGCCCGCCTATTTGCGGGTATCAGGAGAGAGCGATGCGCATGGAAAAGCTGACCCATTCATTACAGGCCGCCCTCGGCGATGCTCAATCGATCGCCGTCGGTCGCGATCATCCCTTTGTGGAACCGCCACATGTGTTGCGCGCAATGCTGGACGCGTCTGGCTCACCCGCCAGGCGCTTGCTGCAGGCGGCCGGAGCGCGCTACGAGTACTTGGATGCGGCGTTGCGTGGCTTGTTGGACGCGATGCCGACGGTCAGCGGTAGCGCCGATGTCCACATCAGTGCAGATTCACAGCGCTTACTCAATCAGGCGGACAAACTGGCGCAGAAGGCGGGTGATACCTTTATCTCGATCGATGCGGCGCTACTGGCAATGCTCGACATAAAAAGCACTGCCAGTCTGATGTCGGATGCCGGCGTTACCAAGCCCGCTTTGGCAGCGGCGATTGAGGCGGCACGCGGTGGTGAATCGGTGACTAGCGCAGAGTCAGAGGAAACGCGGCAGGCGTTAGAGAAGTACACGGTAGATCTTACCGAGCGAGCCGCCGCCGGGAAGTTGGATCCGGTGATCGGCCGCGATGATGAAATCCGCCGCACCATTCAGGTACTTCAGCGCCGCACGAAAAATAACCCCGTGCTGATCGGTGAACCCGGCGTGGGAAAGACCGCCATCATCGAAGGCTTGGCGCAGCGGGTAGTCAATGGCGAGGTGCCCGAGGGGCTCAAGAACAAGCGGATACTCGCGCTGGATCTCGGCGCGTTGTTGGCCGGTGCCAAGTTTCGCGGTGATTTTGAGGAGCGCCTCAAGGCGGTGCTGAATGCGCTTTCGAAGGAAGAGGGGCGCATTATTTTATTTGTGGACGAACTCCACACTATGGTGGGTGCCGGAAAAGCCGAGGGCTCGATGGATGCGGGCAACATGCTTAAGCCTGCATTGGCGAGAGGCGAGTTGCACTGTGTCGGCGCAACAACACTTAACGAGTATCGGCAGTATGTCGAGAAAGACGCAGCTTTGGAGCGGCGGTTTCAGAAGGTGCTGGTCGAGGAGCCGAGCGAGGAAGACACCATCGCTATTCTCAGGGGGCTGAAAGAGCGCTATGAGGTTCATCACAGCGTCGACATCACCGACAGCGCCATTATTGCTGCCGCCAAGTTGAGTCAGCGATATATCACTGACCGTCAGTTGCCCGACAAAGCCATCGATCTTGTTGACGAGGCCGCGAGCCGTATTCGGATGGAAATCGATTCCAAGCCCGAAGTGATGGACAAGCTAGAGCGTCGTCTGATCCAGCTTAAGATTGAGCGCGAGGCGGTGAAAAAAGATGAATCTGCCTCTGCCGGCAAGGAGCTCAAGCAGTTGGATGAGCAAATAGACGCCGTCGAGCGGGAATTTGTCAGCCTGGAAGAGGTTTGGTTAGCAGAGAAAGCTGCCGTGCAGGGCACGGCCCAAATTAAGAGTGATATTGAGCAGGCCAAGCTCGACCTCGAGCAGGCGCGTCGTGCGGGAGACCTGACCCGGATGTCGGAACTGCAGCATGGTGTGCTCCCCGACCTTGAGCGGCAACTCGCTTCTGCGGATGAGGTGCAGGCGGAGCCGACATTGTTGCGATCCCGCGTGACTGAGGACGAGGTCGCGGAAGTGGTGTCGAGGTGGACGGGGATTCCGGTCGCCAAAATGCTGGAGGGCGATCGAGAAAAATTACTGCGTATGGAAGAGACCTTGCATGCCAGAGTAGTTGGACAGGATGAGGCGGTGACGGCGGTTTCACATGCGGTGCGTCGCGCCCGCGCTGGATTGGCGGACCCGCAGCGTCCCAATGGGTCATTTTTATTCTTGGGGCCCACGGGGGTGGGAAAAACCGAGCTGTGCAAGGCGCTGGCCGATTATCTTTTCGACAGCGAGCAGGCCATGGTGCGCATTGATATGTCCGAATTCATGGAGAAGCACTCCGTGGCCCGATTGATCGGCGCGCCCCCTGGCTATGTCGGATACGAGGAGGGTGGCTATCTGACTGAAGCAGTGCGTCGCCGACCCTATTCGCTGCTGTTACTCGACGAGGTCGAAAAAGCCCATCCCGATGTCTTTAATATTTTATTGCAGGTGTTGGAGGACGGACGATTGACCGACGGTCAGGGTAGGACCGTTGATTTTCGCAATACCGTTGTGGTGATGACCTCTAACTTGGGCTCTGAGCACATTCGTGACGCGGTGGATCAGTCGTCCCAGGCGGATATACAGGCCGCGGTGATGCATGAGGTTGAGGCGCATTTTCGGCCTGAGTTTCTGAATCGTATCGATGAGTCGGTGGTTTTTCACGCGTTGAATGAAGCGCATATTGGCCAAATAGCGATGCTTCAGTTGACGGCATTGATGACGCGATTGAAGGAGCGATCGCTGGGTCTGGTGGTCAATGATGAGGTGAGAGCTTATCTTGCCGAGCAGGGATTTGATCCTGTGTATGGGGCCCGCCCGCTGAAGCGCGCGATTCAGCGGTTGATTGAAAACCCCCTGGCGCAGGCATTGTTAACTGACCAATTTGCGCCCGGCGATGTCATTGAAGCATCGATGCCTGGCCAACAGATTGTGTTTGCCAAGGCGGGCGAAATATCCCGAGCGGCATGAGGGCCTTATCGATCGGATCTGCCCATATCTCATCGGAACCATCCAGCGTGCTCTCGTATAACCCCTAGGGCCGCTAACTTTCCCCACCTGAAGGTTGGGCAAAGGCAGCGGCATGTCGACAAGGCACAGCACTCCGGGACGCGGTTTCACCCTAGTGGAGCTAATGGCGGTGGTGGCGATTCTTGCTATTTTCGTCGCGCTCGCCATGCCGTCTTGGCGCGCCACCGCCAACGAGGCGGTTATTCAACAAGCCAGAGTGGTATTGCAGCGTCTGGCCATTCGACAACACCGCTTCCTGAGGGGGCATGGTCGCTTTGCGAAGCAGGACGAGCTACCTACCCTCGATTCGCTGGGGCGCTCAGTGGCGCGGCGCTACCAATTGGAGGTGGAGTCGGATGTCTCGCGGTACTCGCTCAGATTAATTGATCCCAATGGTGAATTGCCCAGCCTGGCTTTGAATCATCTGGGGCAGTGGGCCTCATCCGAGGCCGCTTCCTTGTGATCTGGGCAGACTACTTGGTGGCAGTGTTGGTGGGTTGCGTTGGCATGCTGGGGTTATCCGAACTCACCGTCGACGTCGTCACACTGAATACCCAAGCCTACGAAGTCACTCTAGCCATGCTGATTCTTAACGAAATGGCGACACTGTTCTGGCTGGGCGCGGGCGATACAACTCCGCTGTCGGCGTGGTGTGCGGTACTGCCCGACGCCGTGCGCGAGGCGCATTGCGATGGCTTGCGGGAATGGTTGGACAGATTGGCGCAGAGCGAACTGCGAATCGCCCCCGACGCGCGTATTGTGCTGGGGTGGCTTTCATCATCTGGCGAGCGCATCGAATTGACGCAATCATTACCGGCACCATTGCCGGCATCATCACCGGTACTATGACGCTTTCAATTGCCCAGTGCGAGAGAAGTGGTGTCGCTTTGCCTACCCGGGATGAGGGCTTACGGTCGTTGCGGGGTTATTCTCTGGTCGAACTGTTGATCGTCAATGCGCTGGCGCTCACCCTGTTGGCCGCCTTGTTTGCGGCAACAGCAGACCTGATCGCTACCGCTGCAGTGTCTTCGGCACAAAGCGATCAGGCCATGCGTGCACGGCAAGTGATGCGTTTTATTGAGCAAGCACTGAGCAGCGCGCGAATGCCGGCCGAATGGCTCGGTGGTGATGCGGGCACGTGGAGCCACGCAGGCTGGCAAACCCCCTTGCCGATTTGCACGCCACTGGATGAGGTGAGCCCGGGTCGGCGGTGGGGTGGCGTTGACGTGATAAAGGCGACAGATCTGTCATGCATCGCTGCAGGTGATGCCACGTGGGGGCTTTATGTTGAGCAGATCAGAGTCTGCCCCGAGGATTGCGGTGCAGGGGCGGGTTATGTCATTAGTCCGTCGCCTTGTTCCGGAGCAACCCCCAGTATTTCAGAGCACACCCACTGGCGAGTGGCATGGCAGTTCAACATGGACCGGCCGCCCCAATGCAACAGCGGCTGGCCTTGGGGCCGCGTGGACCGAGTGTTGTTAACTGATCGGACAGGGCGCTCGAGCATTGAGGGCCTGCCGACACTGCGTTTTCAATCGGTGTCTGGCGCGGGGGGCTATAAATGGCGACAAGCCGAGACATTAGTTGCCGGCATTACCGACTGGCAGCCTAAGGTGATTACGATACCGCCTCCCGCGGATCTTGCCACTGGGGCAGAAGACGCGACCTTGAAGTTGCTCGCTGTGGCTATGGGCGTAACCCCCAGTCAAGGGATGCAAGGGGTGCCGCTG
>Ga0255759_10000698_pt1 | contig 29937 bp, 36 predicted proteins | sample 101ome_20_FD_179959 | JGI IMG/M metagenome (GOLD analysis project Ga0255759, IMG submission 179959) | Coastal salt marsh microbial communities from the Groves Creek Marsh, Skidaway Island, Georgia - 101404AT metaG (version 2) | ecosystem: Environmental > Aquatic > Marine > Intertidal zone >...
GCGTTCCTTTAGTATGAAAAATTGTATTATATGAATTTCCGTGTCCAACAACTTTAATAGGTGTTGTTGTTGCGTTATTTTCTTTAACAATACATTTTAATTCTTCAAGAGATTTAGGAAATATTATTTTTTCTGGGGTGCATGTAGATAGCTTTGCCCAATTTTCCCATTGATTCATAATATACTTGTTGTAGTTTTAACAATTGATTTTACATAATTAATATCATCTAAAGAGACGTTATTTACCTCAATAACCAATGTTTTGTTTTGTAGGCAATGTGCTAGTTTTTCAAAGTCTATAACACCTTCTTTAAATGGAAGGTGCTTGTCATTTTTGCCACCATCTGATAAATCGGTATTGCTTAAATGGATAATCTTAGGCTTTAGTACTTCAACCAACGTATTAAAATAGTCGTAAAAGGGATATCCCAGTGCTTGTGCGGTAATAAAGCAATGTGCAGTATCTAGAATAATGGGCGTATTAATTGATTGCTGAAAACGAACCCAGTCATCTATTGAGTGGACGGGAAAAACAAATCGCTGATTGTAGGCAAAAAAAGGTTCAAATTCTATTGATAATTTATCAAAACGATTTTTTGAAATAAATTGCTGGATTGTTTCAAAAGAACAGCGTGTGTTCGGTATGATATGGCCTGGATGGAATAAAATATAGTCTATATTAGGAAAGAAATTAGCTGCTTTTTGCGTATAATCAAAGGCTTCTTTATTGGTTTTTAGAGAATCTGGATCTAATAAATTTACGCCTTCTCTATAAATAGCGCCATGAATTCCTATAATTTTATCTGCAATAGGTCTATATGCTTCACATTGGCTTTCTAGAGAAGTTTTTTTTCCAAATATTGTAGGGCGAATAGCGACTTCAAAGTAGTCTACAGGGAGATCTTTATGTTGATCAACTAAATCAGGAAACGTTTTTAATGCTATTTTTGATTCTGTCATATTTTTATTTTTAACATAATTATTTTGTTCTTTTCAATGGTTTGTCTTATTTATGCTATTTGATCTTTTGTTTTTAATATATTTTTTTTACAATCTTTTTTATGCGATGGTTAGCTATTAGTGCTTTTATAGGGATGTTAAGCGTTGTGATTGGTGCTTTTGGTGCGCATATTGCAGCTGCAAAACTTTCAGAATCATTATATAAAACCTTGCAGGTAGCGATTGATTATCATCAGTTTTATAGCTTGTTTTTGGTTGTTATTAGTCTTTTTAATTATCAAGCTCGTGATGGATTTAAAATTTCTAAATGGGTTTTTAATGGCGCTTTATGTGGGGTTTGCTTGTTTTCTGGAAGTCTTTACCTTTATGTAATTACAGGCATTAAGTCCTTTGCTATGATTACTCCGTTTGGAGGTATACTATTAATTGCTACATGGGCTACAGTGGGCATTGAAAGTTATTTGTATTTAAAACGTAAACACCAAGATACGTAGTTTTAATTACGCTTCTTGGTGCAGAGTTATTTGTGAAATTTAGTTTGAGCTACAGCCGTTAGCAATCATACTATTATCTTTATCACGAGTAATATCTAAACAATTTTCATTTATTTTCCAGACGATTGTTGCTGTTTCTGAATTTGTGTTTAATTCTATTTTTCCTGAAACAGTTATATTATTTTCTGTGCTTTCAGATGATTCATTAAAGGAGCCTGAGTATTCGTACAGGTCACCATTTGCTCCATTAACTTTTAACTCAAATGGAAATGATGTTTCTGTTTTTTCAATTAAATTTCCTGTAGGCGTATAGGTTGATGTGTCGTTAAGAATAAATTGATAGCTTGTTTCGTTATTTTGATTTAATTTTGTATACGCTAGATTGATAGTCTGAGTGTAATTAATGTTTTTTTCTTGGGCTTTTTGTTGCGCTTGGGGTTCATCTATTATAGCAAATGATTCTCCATCAACATTATAGGGATTAAATGCAAATTCAAAACGATATTCATTATTTTCTTGGATAGCAAAATAGTCCCAACTGTTTTTAACTTTTTTGTAAGAGCCTCCATTGGTAATGGGGGTTATATTGCTTGCGCATTCTACAAACCCGTTAACTTCAGTAATTGTACATTCATATAATGGACTGTATACATCTACGGTGTACTCTTTTTCTAGAAATATAACGGATTCAGTGGTGGGTGTTGTTGTTTTATCGTAATGATATTGTTTATCTGCGATGATGAGGTTTGATTCGTACTGAGTGTTTTGAGCATTGATAATTGCACTTGCAGAGCTTATTAAGACAAATGTTAGAAACATATATTTTTTTAATGACATGGTGAGTCTCCAGTTTTAATTTGAAATTTTTAATGTTGATACGTTTTTTAAAGCGGATACTTCTCTTTCAACAGCTGCATTTGATTCATTATCATTTTGTAAATCGCATCCAATGAGTGCCATGCTCGCTGTTATTAATACTAAAAATGGTATGATTTTTTTCATACTTATCTCCTTTTGTTTTTTTTGTTAACGGTAGAAAATAAAAATAATTTCATTTTTTTATAATTTAATTATTTTATGCTTAGATGAATTAAAAAATTAGTTAAGTGATTTTTTGTCTGTCCAAAAGAGTGGGTTTACTCGAACATTTTGAATGCTTAATCCCCAGTGTAAGTGAACGCCTGATGCAACCCCTGTCATCCCCATCGCGCCAAGAGGATCTCCTTTTTTTAGAAACTGTCCAGTGGTTACATTACGTTGCTCAAGATGACAGTAAATTGAGATGACCCCGTAGCCATGATCAATCATTACAGTATTTCCATGAATATCAAGTGTTTCGCTTAAGATTACTTTGCCGTGTTGGGGGGCAGTTATGGGTGTTCCTTTTTTATTAGCAATATCGACACCTGCATGAGAACTTGTTTTGCCATTGTTGTAATATCTTAATTTTCCAAATACTGAAGAGATTCGCCCATATGTTGGCATTTGAAATGCTCCATCAAAGTAACGACGTGATGTTTTTTTGTTGAAATGTTTGGATAGTAAAGCGCCTTCTTTTTTATAAGCTTTTTTATTATCTGAGATTTTTTTTGCTTTTTTTGTGAGAGCTACCTTGCCCTCTGGAGGTTTTTCTGGATAATCTAAGGTGATTTTATAGTGTTTAAAAAATTTAGAACGATTTTTAAATTTAAGGCTGATTTTTAGATAGACATCTCCTGGTTTATGTTTGCGAGGTATGGCTAGGTAGCTGATATAAACATATTTTTTGTTTTTTAATCTATTTAAAAATAATTTAAATGACCGATTTCCAAACGTTAAGGTAGAGTTTTTGATCTTTTTATCACTTAAAATTGTAACTTTTAAAGGTTCTCCAAATTTTAATGTTTTAGATGATAGCTTAATTTCTACGCCATAAGTATTAAGTGTAAAAAAATATAAGAGAAAAAGTATTAAATATTTATACATGATTTGAAATTAGTCGTTGGGATAAATTTAATGTAAATGATAATCGCTTCTTAGTTTGAGGATGATCTAAACTTAAGTGATAGGCTTGAAGTAACTGCCCTTCATTTCTAACTGTTTTGGAGTAAATGGTATCACCAATGATAGGATGGCCAAGGTAGTGTGCGTGAACTCGGATTTGATGGGTTCTTCCAGAAATAAGTTCGGTATCACAAAGGGTCATGCTGTTATATTTTTTTTTAATAAAAAAGCGTGTGAGTGCATCTTTTCCTGAAGGACTTACGCAATATTTATGGCGATGTTTTGGATGTCTTGCTATAGGCTGATTTACGTCAATATCATGATCTAAATTGCCTTTGAGCATGCAGTAATAGCGTTTTTTTATGGATCTAGTTTTAAATTGATATGTCAGTGATTCAAAACTTTCTTGTGTTTTTGCTAAAACCATTAAGCCTTCAGTCATTTTGTCTAAGCGATGAACAATTCCAGAACGGGTATCATCGCCTGTATTAAAAAGAGTAATATTATCTTTTTTTAAGATATCTACCAATGTTGTTTCTTGGCGATCGACCCCAAGATGAACAATGAGGTTCGTTGGTTTATTGAGTATTACAATATCGTTATCTTCGTAAAGGTAATCAATATTAAAATTAGTAGAAATGTCTTTTTTAGATACTGTTTTTAAAGGGATGGTTGCGTTAATTATATCGCCTGTAGATAAAAGAAAGCTTGGTTTAGAAATGATCTTATTATTTACATAAATTTGATTATTCAAAATCCATTGTTTAATGGTTGTCCTAGAATAATTTAAGGATTCATGTAAAAAAATATCTAGGCGGATGATAGACGAATTATTTTTTAGCTGTACTTTTTCCATGTTTAAAAATCTCTAAAATAAAGCAGCCGACTGCAATATCTATAAATACATCTGCAAAATTAAATACTGGAAAAATTTTTATATTTATAAAATCAATAACATAGCCTAAAAATAGACGATCGATCCCATTGCCAAGTGCGCCTGATAACAAAAATAGCAAACCATAAAGTGAAAATTTTGATTGAATAATTGATTTTTGAAAAAATAAACCTCCGATAATAACAATAAAACTTATTACAAGTAAAAACGTTCGCTGATGTTGTAAAATCCCGTATGCAGCGCCATAGTTGTGAACTAGATCAAAGGATAGTATTGCGGGGATGACGGTAACAGTTTGTAAATATTTTAATAAATATTCAGCTAACCATTTTGTAGTTTGATCGATCCCAACAAAGAGTATTATTAATGTATAATGAAATCGGGAAAACACTTAGTTTAAAAATAAAGTAATAAGATCGTGGCCAAAAATATTAGCTATCATTAATCCTACTAAGGCTACTCCAAATGCAAAGCCTATACCTTTAAAGCATGACATAAAGAAATTTAGTAATAACAAGCGCAAAGGATCGGTTACTAAGCCCATAACACTATCAAAGCGAGATTGAGAAAAAACATCCATTAACAATGTGATTGAAGTGCTAAATTCATCCATTAAAGCGGTTTGTTTTTCTAATAAATCAGCATTGTTTTTTGAATGGATATTTGATTGAAATGATTCTTTTGCAAAACTTGCTTCTTTTGAAATAACATGATGCTTGGATGAGAGATTTTCAATCGCTTGTTTGAGCTCGTCTACCTGACTCATGCAATTTCCTTTTCTAAAATACAGCTAATTCCAGGTAATTCTTTGCCTTCTAAATACTCTAAACATGCCCCACCACCTGTAGAAATATGACTCATAAATTTAGCTTGATTCACTTTATTGACAGCTGCAACAGAGTCTCCGCCACCAATAATTGTAATTGCTTCAGATGATGCTAACATTGTTGCTACCTCACATGTCCCACGCGAAAAAGCGTCTACTTCAAAAACGCCTAGGGGACCATTCCATAATACCGTTTTTGAGAGGTTAATTAAAGTTTCAATTGCTTTTATGGTCTTTGGCCCAACGTCTAAACCCATAGTATTTTCGGGGATGGCTGAACTTTCAACAGTTTTGATATCGCTGGTATTTTCAATGGATGTACTAACAACTAAATCTAATGGAAGTAAGATAGACTTGTTAAGCGAGGCTGCTTTATTAATAAGCTTTAAAGCAAGATCACATTTATCATCTTCACACAAAGATTTTCCGATAGCATAGCCCTGCGCTTTTAAAAATGTAAAAGCCATCCCTCCACCAATAACCAAATGATCGACGGTATCAAGTAGGTTATCTAAAACACCAATTTTTGTAGAAACTTTTGCACCCCCTATAATTGCAAGTAACGGACGGTCTGGTGAGTTAAATACAGAATTTAAAAATGAAAGTTCTTTTTTCACCAAAAGCCCGGCATAGGATGGCAGGTAGTTTGCAACTCCTTCAGTAGAGGCGTGTGCTCGATGAACTGCACCAAAGGCATCCTGAACAAAATAATCTGCAATCGATGCTAAGTTTTTTGCAAATAGTGGATCATTGGCTTCTTCTTCTTTGTTAAAACGAATATTTTCTAGTAATACTATTTCGGATTCTGGGTAGTTTTCAATGGCTGATTTTAGAGTTTCATCGATAGGGTTTTTACATAGTGTTACGGACTTATTTAAACGTTGCGCTAGATAATCTGCAATGGGTGCTAAACTTAATGATTCTGAATACGTGCCTTTAGGTCTGCCAAGATGGGATGTGATAATACACTGTGCGCCTTGGCTTATTATGAATTCAATTGTTGGAATTGCTGCTTTAATGCGAGAATCATCTGTGATTTTGCCATCACTCATAGGTACATTGAAATCAACGCGAACTAAGACTTTCTTTTCTTGGAGATCTTTCCAATTTAATTCGTCTATCGATGCTTTGTTCATGAATTAGCTAATTTTTGTTATTAAATCAACAACACGATTCGAATATCCAATTTCATTGTCATACCATGCAATTACTTTAATCATATTGCCTGTGACCATGGTTGATAATGCATCAAAAATAGATGAGTGTGGATTTCCAATAATATCTGCGGATACTAATGGATCTTCAGAGTACTCTACAATACCTTTTAGACCGTTGTTGGCAGCATTTTTTATAACGTTATTTACCTCTTCAATAGACGTTTCTTTGTCAACTTCACAAACTAAATCAATTACGGAACCGTCTGGTACTGGGACTCTCATAGCCATCCCATCTAACTTTCCTTTTAATTCTGGTAAAACTAATCCAACGGCTTTTGCAGCACCGGTTGTTGTTGGAATAATGGATTCTGTTGCAGCTCGGGCACGTCTTAAATCACTATGTGGAAGATCTAAGATATTTTGATCATTGGTAAATGCATGAACTGTCGTCATGTAACCACGACGAATTCCAAAGGCTTCGTGTAATACTTTAGCAATCGGAGCTAAGCAGTTTGTTGTACAACTTGCATTAGAATAAGCCACTTCATTTGTGTTTATAACGTCATCGTTAACACCTAATACTACCGTTGTGATATCTGTTTTTGCAGGAACTGTTAAAATAACTTTCTTTGCTCCAGCTTTAATGTGATCCATGTAACCACCTTTTTCAGATTCGGCTGATGTGAATATTCCTGTTGATTCAATAGCTACATCTACATTTAATTCTTTCCAAGGAAGTTGCTTAGGATCTTTGATTGCATAAATTTTAATAGGCTTGTTATCAATGATAATTTCAGTATCTGTAACTTGAATAGACTTATCAAAACGACCATGCACTGAATCATATTTTAAAAGATGTGCTAGTGTTTTAGCATTGGTTAAATCATTAATTGCTACAACTTCAATATCATTTCTTTCGAAACATAATTTAAAAACATTTCTTCCAATTCTTCCAAATCCGTTAATTGCTATTTTTGTTGCCATAATTACTTTCCTTTTTCTATCAAGACATTAATTCAGACTTATACTATAAAAAATTAACTATAAAAAATCAACTTTTCCTATGCTGGATTATAGTGCCAAGGATGGGTGTTTCTATTGATTTTGATAAGCATAAATCAGCGGGAGTATCTTGGTGAAGAGATGCTATGAACGTTTGGTTTTTTTGAGATTTTAAAATACCATAACGAAATTTTTGAGTATCTATGTCCATATATAAAACGTGAGAATTGTGATTGAGGGGAGCATTAGGCGCACAAATAATAGTGTCTCCAGGCATATATAGTGGGGATAATTGATGTTTTTCATCAATGATTAATCCAAATCCATTATGAACTTTTTGAGGGTATGTGATGTGATCGTCAGATAAGCCTGCTGTAATAGATTCTTGAAATGGAAAGGCTAATAAGCAATAGTCCCATGTTAACAACGGTAATAATTGATGTGTATTATCGGTTGTTTTTTTTGATGATTCATAATAGCCAGCTTTTTGGAAAAGATAGCTGTAATCAAGCTGGAGTGCTTGGGCTAAGACTTTAAGATTATCTGGGGTGGGTTTTTCAATACCCCCATTAAAAATTCGATAAATTTTTCCATAACTCAAGCCTGTTAAATCAACAAGCTTCATTAACGTTAGTTTTTTTGATTTTCTATTTAATTGTAATAAATTTGTAAGCGACAATTAAAACACCTCAAGTATTAAAATTTATTTTAGCAAAAACGAGCGCTTAAGGGTAGTAAGGTGAGTTTTTGTATTATAATGTTATTTTATTTATTATTTGACGTAAGATATTTTTTTTGTAAATATAATATACATGGTTTACCCTCGGCAATCATTGATTGATTTTTTAATAGGTTTAAAAAATCTCTTGGATATCGGTCTGTCAGAAAAGCGTGCATTAGAAGTGGTTCGTTATTATTCTTCATCTAATAAGGCTTATTTTAATGTGGTTATGGATGGATTAAATAAAGGGTCTTCTGCAATAACTTCATTAGGTTCGTTAATGTCTCAATCATCTTATTTTTACTATGATTCTTATCACGTTTGTTTGAAAGATTGGTTGATGTTTCAAATAGATCAGCTTCAAAGAAAACAACGGCTTTATACTACGCTTGTTAAAAAAAGTATCAAGCCTGTGGTATTGCTATGTGTAGCGTTGTTTATGAATTTTTTTATAGTGGTTTCATTAATTCCAAAGGTTTCTCAGATGTTGGAGCAGTTTAATACACCGTTACCAGAGTGGCTTTCTTTTTTGATCTTATTAACCGATGCAATAACTCATTATGGGTATGTGATTTTAAGTGTAACATTAGGTGTTTTTATTTTGATAGTGCCCTGGATTAAGTTGCTAGTGCAAAAACGTTTTGAGCCAGTTCGAAATCATTTTATGATTCAAGAGCTATTGGCGATTATACGATCATTGCATGTTCAGGGAATGGAGCTTAAAGAAATTGTTGTAGCGTTGAAAAGCAATTCAGGTCGTCGTTGTTTTCAGCGGTTTGAGCAATTTAAATCTGCAATTCTTTCTGATCATTCATACAAAACTGCGTTTCATATACTTCTTAAAAATGATCATCATGAGAGTGTGATTAATCAGGGTATTTTATCTCAGCAATTTTCAGAATCATTGGCATATGTGGGGTGTTATTATCAATCCCGATATGAGCAATTTATTGGACGAGTGGCATTAATAGTAAATGTTGTTTTGATGTTGGGGACAGGGGCTAGTTTATTGTTTGGGTTTTATATGACATTACAGCCGTTTATTCAATTAATGGAGGGGTCATTTTGATTTTGGGAAAGCTTTCGCTTGGGTTTACAGTGATTGAGTTGATGGTTGTTTTGATTGTAAGTGCAATTTTATCGAGTATAGTTATTCCAAATTATACGCGCTTGCAGACGCATGCCAAATATTCTCATTTAAAACAAACAGCGTATTCTCTTCAAATGGCAGTAGAGACATTTTTTTTGTATCATGGCGTGTATCCGAATCTTAATTCTATTGAGCAGTTGGTAACATTACTTAATCAAGAATCTTTGATTAAGCAAATCCCCAAGAATCCTTTTACTAAGGAACCTTTTTCTTCGTTGGATCCCTCTGGAAAAGTGACGTATGTTTATGATGAGTCTGCGCAACTGTATCAGCTTGAAGTGTATGATAAATCCAATGAAACGGTTTTATTGATGTTAAGTAATTAAGCGTTTAATATTTGGGATACTTCGGCAACGTTATTGGTGGTAAATCCAATAATATTATTTTCGTCACACCATGTGAGTAATTCTTGCTTTGATTTAAAGGAACGTAACTTTTCTAAGATTGCTTTTTCGTTTGCACCTTCCCAAACTAGTTTAGGGTGCGTTGATAGTTGTGGATGGTTTATTTCATTAATATGGGGGCAGAAAGCAATACGTTTTGGAATAGGGTATGTTTTTTTAAATGCTTTTTCTGTTAGTTCATAACTCTCCGGGTCATCTGGATTAAATGATACATTTAATCCTAAAAAATAGCTGGGATCGCTATCATAAATACGATCTAAAAGATCGGAATCAAAACTAACAATGATTACATTGGTTTTGTTAACTTTATGGTTGTTTAATAGTGAGCGTAGGGTATTAGTAAAGAGTTTTTTTCTATCTTCGGTTTTTTCGTAATATTTTAGTTCCAGATATAATGCTTTGTTGTAGAGGGGGGAGGTGGTATTAGCGTAGATCTCTGCTAATAATGTGTCTAGCGTTATTAGCCAAGGATGATGTTTTTTTAAGTCTGAGAGTGATTGCCTATTTACAGGGGTGCTGAGGATGGTTTTGTCATGAAATAATATAATTTTATCGTCTTTGGTAAGTTGACAATCAACTTCAATGTAATCGCATAAGGGATTGTTTTTAAAACTTTCTATTGTGTTTTCTGGTGTTTTTTTACTGGAATTAATTCCACGATGTGATCCAGTTAAAAGTTTTTTTGTAGGGTGTGAAAATCCGGGAATTATTGAATAAGATGACATTAGTTTTACAGTTTGCGTGTATGCGTTGTGCAAGGATGAAATTGCGTTGGGTTTGGAAGTTTTGAGATAATATGATCAACGGTTGTTTCTGCCATATGTCTGTACGATGTGTATTTACCTCCAAATAAATGAAATAAACCACTTTTTGATTTTATTAATGAAAAATCTCGACTTCGTTTTGACGCAGATTGCTCGGAATGCTGTAGAGGACGTAGCCCTGCAAAACTTTGAATAATATCTTTTTCTTCTAATGTGATATCTGATAAATAGTGATTTGCTGCAGTTAATAAATAGTCTTGGTCTTCTTTTGTAACCGTGATTGTATCTGGGTTATTATCCCATGGTGTATCGGTGGTTCCAATTAATGTTTTATCTTCCCAAGGAATAATAAAAAATACACGATTATCTGTGGGGGTTTCTAAGGTTAATGCATGGGTTAGATTGAGAGATCTTACAACAATATGAACTCCTTTTGTTGGGGCAACTAAGGGAGGCGCTTTTGGATCATCAAGGGTGTTTATTTGATTAGCCCAGGGACCGGTTGTATTAAGAATGGTTTTGCCATAAAGCGTTTGTGTTGTATTGTTTTGCGTGATTTCAATACCAATGCAGTGATTGTTTTGTTTAATAAAAGTGTTAATTTGTGTATGTTCGTATGTAATAAGCCCTTGATTGGTTGCATCTTTAATATTTGCAAGAACTAAATCATAGTCTTTCATTTGCGCATCATAATAGCTTACTCCTCCTGTAAGGCCGTCGGATTTAAGAAATGGGTAAAGTGTTAAAATTTCTTTTTTACTAAGTGTTTGATGTTTCGGTAAAACAGATTTTCGTGCTAGAAATGAATAAAGCCACATTCCGCAACGAACCCATAAAAGAGACCGATGGCCCGATTTGTAGATAGGGTAGATAAACGGTAAGGGTTTTACATAGTCTGGAGCATTTTTGAGTAGGAGTTCACGTTCTTTTAGTGATTCTGATACCAAAGAAAATTCAAATTGTTCGAGATATCTAATTCCGCCATGAGCTAATTTACTTGATCGTGAGGATGTTCCGGAACCAAAGGTGTTTTTTTCTATTAAGCAAACGTTTAAACCTCTTAATGTAGCATCTCTTGCTACACTGGCACCGTTAATTCCTCCACCAATAATGATTAAATCAAAGGGCGTGTCTTGATTTAAACCCATTGACGACTTCGTTGTACTGCTTGAATCCATTGTGAATAATATACGTCAATTTGGGTTGCATCAAACATAGGAGTATATGTTTTTGCTGCTTTAAAAAAGTGTCTAAATTCAGTTTCTGAAAAGAGGTTTAATGTAATACCTGCAACGCCTGCAACACCATAGGCAGTAACTTCTGTAATAGATGATTTTGTTACTGGAATACCTAAGATGTCTGCTTGAAATTGCATTAAAAATTCATTTTGGGATGCACCACCATCGACAATTAACGAGGTTGTAGTGGGGATGCTTTGAGCAATAATAGAACAGACATCTTTGGTTTGGTAAGCCAGAGATTCCAGAACTGCGCGAATCATATGGGCCTTGGTGGTGCCACGAGTTAATCCAATAAATAGCCCTCGAGCAGAGGAATCCCAGTGGGGTGCACCTAGACCAGTAAGTGCTGGTACAAAATAAACATTGTCGTTATTTGAAATTTCTTGAGCAAGACTCGAGGATTCTTCGGCAGTGCTAATTAAATTGAGTTGGTCTCGACACCATTGAATTGCCGAACCTCCAACAAAAATACTGCCTTCGAGGGCATAGGTTGTTTCATTGTTTATTGTCCAGCCAATGGTTGCTAATAATTTTGGAGTATGAATAATCTTATTTCCAGTACTTGAAGCAATAAATAAGCCGGTGCCGTAGGTGTTCTTTATTTTAGAGGGGTCGTTGCCACAATTAGCAAATAAAGCAGCTTGTTGATCGCCTAAAATGGCATGAATGGGGATTGCTGTTTGTGTGATTTGTTCGTTGCTATAGTCAAATAAGGCATTGCTTTGATGAATAGCAGGTAGCCAAGAACGATTGATTTGAAAAAGGTCTAACAGTTCTTGATCGTAATCTTGAGTTTCTAAATTTACTAACATTGTACGAGACGCATTGGAGGTGTCGGTTTTAAAAACCTTGCTTTGTGATAAATTAAACAAAACCCAAGAATCAATGGTTCCAAAACACAGATCATTATTTTTAGCAGCTGTTTTTACTGCATCACAATGGGAATAAAGCCATTCTATTTTTGATGCTGAAAAATAGGCATCTGGGATTAAGCCGGTTTTTTGTTTAATTCGTGCTTTGTCAGTTTCTGATAGCTCTGATATCCGTTGCGCTGTGCGTCGACATTGCCAGACAATGCCATGATGTAAGGGTGTGCCTGTTGATTTTTCCCATGCAATAACGGTTTCTCGTTGATTGGTAATTGCGATTCCTGTAGGAGTAAATGGGAGTTGCTCTAAAACGGTTTGAAGTACGGTGATTGTTTTCTGCCAAATTTCATTAGCATCATGTTCTACCCATGCTGGTTGCGGAAAGTATTGGGTAAATTCTAGCTGGGATAGAGCAATGCACTGTCCTTGATTATCTATGGCAAGACAACGTACACTGGTTGTTCCTAAATCTAATGTAAGTATCATGAGAATTAGGATTATTATAGTCGAGTTTTTTTTAAAATGATATAATCTTTGACTTGAAATTTTATAGTATCCTTTGGAGGATTTGGTGTGAGTTATTTGAATAGGGTGGTAGTAGCTTATGCTGTATTGAGTTGTGTAGTTAATACCTATGGTAATTCATGTACAAGCGTACCCACCCCAAGATTAAGAACAGGTACTGGCCCAGTTCGTAACATTAGTTTATTAGAAAGAATGCCAAGTCGAATTCCATCTTCGCCACCAGGGGTGGATACAACAGAGGTTAAAATGAATTCTACTGAAATTACAAATTCAACTTAACCATGTTTAAAATGATCTAATGACTTCACGTATTCGTGTGATTACATAGTTTATTCTACATTAGGCTTGATGAAATTAATTTGTGTTTTCTAGTTATAATTAATGTTGATGGGGTTGTATCTTCATCACTTTCTATTTCAAAAGAAAAAGAATTATTTTTTGGGATATCTTTAATATAAGATTTTAAATCTTTTATAGAAAGGTTTTCTGATGAATTATTAAATGTGATTTTTACGCTACAGGTATCAGGAATTAACTCATATGGTAACTTGTTTTTGTTTAAATACTTTTGAAGTTGATTAAAATCGTTTCCCCATGTTTCTTGAAAATTAAAGGTGTCATTTTTTTTTGGGAAACAAGGAGGGCGAAAAATGCACATATTAAAAACGGATCTTAACATAGTTTTTTATGGTAGTGTTTTTATAAAATTTATGCAAAATTTTTTTTTCTTTCTATAAATAAGTAGCTGTAGGGTAGATTTTAGGAGGATTTATTATTAACAAAATCAAGGATACTAAATATACTAAGTATATATTTCTATTTTGTTTGAAGATTTACTGTTATTAGTAATTCATGTTGGTTTATTGAGAATTTTCAAAAAGTTAATTTATTTAATTTTGGAAGAGAGGGTGCTCATTATGACTGACGTTTTTAAGTCGATTAAAGAACAATTTATAAGGCAAGATATTGCATCTATACAGTTAGATCCATCAGTAAATGTATCACGAGACGATGTTTCTCAATTTTTAGAATTAAAAAAGAAATATCCCGATAAAAGAATAGCCTTATGCTATCATCATTTAGATCAAATTGACCGCTTAATCCCAATTAATAAATTTTTTCTTTTTAGTAAATATGATTTTCGAAAAAAAATAGATCATAACGTTGAATATGAAGAATTAATTCCTGAAGATATATCCCTTATTCGTCTATTATCCCATCTCTATCCTGAGTTTGAATTTTTTGGTGCAGACTTTCAATCGTTATTGATCTATGGAAGGCCTGGTACATTTAAATCAACTATTGCTCGAACGATTGCAACGTTTTTATGCGCTGAAGATATTGTTGAGGTAACTTGCGAACAAACGGTGGAAGGGGAATTTAAAAATCTGCTCTTTGGATCCTCAAAAGGGCAGTATACAGATGCGCTTGAAAAAAAAGGAATTATCCAAGAATTATGGGAAAAACATCGGCGTGGCGATGTTCAAACACCTGTTTTAATTATTAATGAAATTCAAAATTTAAAACAAACGGATATGTTAAGTTTATATTCGTTAATGAATAAAACAGAAAATGAGCAATGTTTCATTGATTATACAACCCATAAAAAACGTAAATTTAAAGAACTTAAGTTGATTTATGTATCAACAGATTCTGTGACGGAATTAAAAGAAAAATTTGGAAAACCATTTGTTGATCGGTTGTCATATCCAGTGTTAAAGCCAAGCCACTATAATCAATTAACCGAAAATAAAAAAAGAAATGTTATTCATTTTTTTCTTAATCAATCGATTAGAAATCAAAATAGAAAGAGTATTCAATGTGAGCGGGGAGTCATGGATTTATTGTTAGATATTGGTTCGAAGATTAATGATTTTAGAATCCTTGAAAAACTTTGCTCTCAGTTGATGACAGCGGATGTAATTAATAAATCTTATTTTATGTATCTTATTTCACAATTAAATATTAATAATTCATTTCAAACGTATAAAAAACCGTTACTTAATAAGGATTTTCAAACATGTATTGATAAGCTACGTTGTTATGAATCATTAATTTCTAAAAATTATTCTAAGAAAAAAGAATTATTATGGCTTTATCGGGTGAAACAGTTTATTGATATTTCCCAACAAACGATTTCTAGTGAAGAAAAGGCTCGGTTATTTTTTGGTATTAATAATATCAGTCTAGTTTCATCGGTATCACTGCAAGTAATGAAAAAGGCTTACAGAGATTTTAAGCGACATTTTTCTAAGCGCTATGGAGCTGTTGAAGATTTTTATAATTTTAATTCTCATTCTGCCCAGATTTTACTTGAAGATAATGGGCTAATTCTTGATAGTGATGTTTTAGATAATTTTAAGACCTATCAAGAATTTGAAGATATGATTGTATTTATCCAAAAACGGCTAATCCAAAAATTATCAAGACAAGGCTTAACTGAAACGGGGATTTCTAAAGAGCTTCAGGTAAATACAAAAACAATTAAACGCTTAATGACTTAGCAAGACAGACGTTCACTTTTTTAGGACAGGCATTCACTTTTTTAGGACAGACATTCACTAATTTTATGTATATAAGTACAAATTTATGTTCAAAAAAAGTTGGCATAAAAAATTTATAGTCAAAGTAAAAATGAGAAAGGAGTTTTTATGAAACACAGGAATACTATGCTTTGTGTAACCCTTTTATGGGGAAGTTTTATTAGCCCATTATTTGCAGATTGGGCTACCAATGCAACCAGTAAAATCAATGTTGTTGTTGATGGGTTATTTACTATTGGGGTGGCTTGTATTGCTATTCCAATATTTTTAAGTGCATGGCATTTATTAGTATCACGAGATCCGGATCAGGCAGCGACCTTTTTTAAAGGGGGCGTGATTGCTGCAATTTTATTGGCGGTTGGAAAAACCTTGCTTAAGACAATAGCGACGGTATGAAAGAGCCTTTAATTCAATCTATTTATAATCCTGTTGAATTTTTAGGGGTGCCAATAACGGTTTTTGGGGGTGGCATAATACCGTTTATCGGAATTTTATTGGTAGACTCATTGCTTTTTAAGGGGGTCTTGCTGGGCGCAATGATTTTATTTTTTTTTGTAACAAAAACGTTATTTAAAACCTTTGGACATAATTTTGAAACTAAATTGATTAGCTTTTATTTGAATAAAGGTGTGTGGTTGAGTTATGAGTAAACAGTTAGTTACATGGTGTCATGGCTTAGGTATTGATGATAGTACCTATTATGATATGAATGAGGGAGTTTCTAAATTATATAAAATTCAGTCGCTCAATTTATATCATTATACTGATTCTGAATTTAGTAATGTTTTAAATTCATTAACATTATTATTAGATCAATTACCAGAATCACTTGAATTAAAGGTGATTGTTAAGCAACGCTATAATCATGGTTTTTATACTAACAGTATATCTGATTCTTCCTCAGCTATTATTACAAAAATTCATTATGAAGCACAAAAACATGCAACTCGAAAGACTCTTACAAAAGATATATTTTTATTAGTTACAGCATCTAAAATGCAAAAGAAAGGGATTGCGTTTTTTAATTTAACTCTTGATAAGGATTCAATTAATGATTCTTATTCAACCTTGATTCAAGCGATTGATGTAATTCAAACAACATTAAATCCATTGAATATACGATTGTTACCGCAAGATGATAAGGCTATATTTAATTTCTTTTACCTACTATTAAATGGAGATTCTTTTCCTCCGGTATATAATGCGTATCATTTTTGCCAAAATCAGTTATTACCTTATCCGATAGATGTTCAAGCAGAATATTTGAAACAGCATGACGGGTATACAAAAACCTTATCATTACATTCTCATACGGATCAGATTGATACATGGTTTTCAATTCAAAATCTTATGGGATATTTTCATGGGGTTGATTACTATGTTTCTTTTCGTAAAGGAAATCTTGAAAAACAACAAAAAACGATCCAGTTAAAGAAGCAACTTAATGCTTTATTAAGTCGCGTTGGAGCATCTGATATTGGAACAAAAAATTCAGTTTATCAAGAACAGTGCTTTGATGATATCTTGACTGATTTATCTCAATCTAAGTTACCTCTCATAGATATTTCAATGGGGATTATTCTTCGCGATGTATCCCTGGATAATTTAATAAAAAAAGCGCACCAGTTACGTCACTATTTTTTTGATAAAACAGCGTTAATAATTTCAGAAAATCAATGGTGTCATTTAGAAAATTTAATTTCATTTTTGCCAAATCAAACACAGTTTAATCCCCATAAAACAGCACAATATAGTAAAAAAGCGAGTTTGTTTTTTCCTTTAGGGGGTGCATGGCAAGGTTTTGATGGAGATATAACTTTTCAAACACATCGCGAAACACGTTTAGGGTTTAGTTTTATTGATCATAAGGCGCCTGCCGGACATACCTTGGTTGTTGGCGGTACGGGTGGAGGCAAAAGTTTCTTTGTATCGTGGATATTAACTCAGTTATTAGCAAATCGTGATAATTTTTACTTATCCATTATTGATATGGGCGGATCGTATCGAAAACTTTGCCAAATGTTTTCAGGCGATTATATTGAAGTAAGAATTTCTGAACAGTTTGCAGTGCAACTTTTCCCACCTAAAAAGAGTATTTTTACTAATACCACGATTGATCCAGATCAATTAATGTTTATCTCTCAATATATTAAATTATTAATTGTTGATGATGCAAAGCACTCTTTTTCTAAATTAGAAGATCATGTAATTAATCAGGCTATTATTAAAGCCTATGACTATGCCGATATTCCATTATTACAAGATTTTGTTGATGCATTGCTAAGAATTTCTGATGATGAGACTGAAAAAATTACAACACATTTTGAGCAGTCATTACGACTTTATACCAAACCCACCGAACCATTAAGCTGTTTATTTAATACTAAATCAGCCATAGATTTATCTAATCCCTTAATTGTATTTGATATTACTCATTTAAAAGATAACCCTCAAATTGCGTCACTTTATTTACAAGTGATTTCTAATACGTTGCGATTACGAATGTTTGATCATGATAAAACAGGAAAATCTCAGATTGTTGTTCGAGATGAGGTCTGGACTTTATTTGATAATCCACATACTTGTAAATTAATTAGTGAAGAATATCGAACAGCACGAAAATATAAAACTGTTTTATTTTCAATTTCACAATTGGTTTCTGATTATACCTCTGAGCATACTGATAGTGTTTTAAAAAATTCGTATACAAAAATAATATTAGAGAATAAGGAATCGTTGTCTGAGCTAAAAAAGTTAGGCTTAACTGAAAAAGAAGCAACGCTAGCATCAGCAGTTAAACGGTACGGAACTTCTTATTCACATGTGTATATGAAGTATTCTGATATTGGATCTGAAATTCTTAAAATTGAACCAACGTCTATTGAATATGATATTTGTTCACGAGATCCATTGTATCAACCAGATAAAAAAGAGCTGGCTAATGCATAAAATAAAACAATGGGTTATGCCCCTGCTGATGATAACGTTTCTAAGCGTAACTATTCATGCTGAACCTATTACGACGTTGGTAATTTTAGGATCAAAAGCAGTTGCTTGGGGAGTTAAGGCAAGTGCAAAAGCAAAAGAAGTTGCTAAGGATGTTGATGCTTTTAAACGTATGACTGAAATTTTAAGACAGCTAAAAATTGTCAATGAGGATACAAATAAAACGATCCAAGATTTTAATCAACAGTATCATGATGTGGTATCAGGTCAAGCATATACGGATGCTGTTCGTTTGGTGTATACACATGACAGAGAGCGAACGCATCTGTTGGTTCGTGACTTTGGTTCATTACAGTCTAATTACACACGCAAAGACGGTAAACCCGATGGTATTAACCGTATTCATTCGTATGCAGAGCAGAAAAAAGAGAAATTTTATTCTTGGATAGATTCGGTGATTGAGCCTACATCATCGGACGGGGTTCAAAAGCAAAATGAACAGGATTTAGCACAGGCTAATTTAATGAGTGCTAAAGGATTAGACACAATGAATGCTCATCAAAATGCTATGAATAATACGTTAACAGCAGAAATTGCAGATAATACACGAGCTTTAGCAACGCTTGATTTATCAGATCAAATAAAAAAGCAACACGACCAAGAGCAAAAAGAAACTAAAAAGAGTAAGCAACAACAACGAATTTTGGACTCATTTAATACTAAGGTCGATGATCCTTCGGGTAATTTTAAACAGTTTAAGGGGTGGTGGTAAATGGTAGATGATAATGCTATTCCAACTCTTTTGGAAACGATTGATTCGATTTCAAGAAATTTATTAGATAAGCCTGAAATTAAAGGGATGGGTGTAAATTTGATTCTTTTAACCGGCAGTATTGCTCTTTTAGCACGTATATTTTCATCTTATAAAAATAAAAAAGATATCGATTGGGTTGGGTGGATTATAGATATTACGAGTGTTGTATGCGCCTCTATTTTAGTTGCTTTCTTTTTTAAGGCCATTATTTTTCTGATGAGTTATATAGCAAATATGATTTATCCGTTTGAGCAATGGGGTAGCTTTCTGTTGCACGATTTGAAATCGGGGTTTCTTAAAGAGTTTGATTCGAGAAATAATCCTAGCCAATCTTTTTGGTTAGATTTATTTACTACTGAATTTTCAACATTAGTTAACTCTATAATTTTGTCTGGTTTATTAACAGGTTTAGTAAATATTATTTTTTATATAGTATCGTTGCTTGCTCAATTTGGATTTTGGTTGCTACTTTTATGGCGAAGTATGTATTTGCTGGTATTGCTTGTATTAGCTTACATTCATATTGCTAAATCATTGTTGCCATCGTATGGGCTTCAATCCTTGCTTGATTACATAAAAGAAATCATTCAAGTAAGTTCATGGACCGTGTATTTTTCAGCAGGATTATTGGTTTTGGAAGAGATGTCACAGGTTATAGATAACGTTTATATTGCCGATAATGTGATTACATTACTAAATATTCAGCTTCTAAATATTGCTGATGCGATTTTTCATATCTTATTTATTGTTTATGTTCTTTCAATTCCAAAATTTGCGGCAAAGCATTTTGGAGGATTTGATACAAGTGCTTTGGGGTATGGAGCATCATTTGTTGGGGGCTTTTTAGCAAACAAAGCATTAAAAGCAGTTCATTCTTTTAAAAGGAATAAGGGGGCCACTACCTAATTCAAAATAAGGAGTTTGTTATGAAAATACATAAAGTAAAAACAATTTATGATGACTTAAAAGGCCAGATACGATTTTTAAAAATTATGATTGGCCTTCAAGTAATTATTGTTTTATTAGCATTACTTACCAATGTAAAACCGCCGATTGTAATTCGTGAAACAGATAATGGAGCCCATGTAATGACGGATTATCAAAGTGATTCGTTTGTATCTGAGTTAGATGTGGAGTTGTTTTTTTCCACCTTTGTTAAAAAATTTAATTTAGTAGATAGTTTTTCCATTTATGAAAATATTCCTGAGGCATTGCGTATGATGGATTCAGTATTAGAAGATCATTATAAAACCAAAGTAATTACAGCTGATTTAGTTAAATCAATTATTGATAGCAAAAATCGTACCATTACTTCAATCAAATCTATAGAATCTAAAAAAGAGGGTTCTATTATTCCTGCTACGATTACATATGAACGGCAAGTCATTAGTTTTGAAACGGGTGAACGAATCAAATTAGTAGTTAGAGGAGAAGCAATATTAGAGGTTGTTGAACGAACGGTGGACTATCCTTATGGCTTAAAAGTTAGAGAGTATAAGGAAATTAAATTGTCATGACATCACGAAAAAAACAATGGGTTTTATATAGTGCTATTGTGGTTTATTTGCTTATCTTGAGTGTTACAGGGATTAATTTTTTTAATTCATTTTCAGTAGATACAACTCATGATGACAATGCTTATGTTAGCTTAACGAATACGCCACAATCTTCTAGCCAATCGCTTATCTATGATTTGATAGGAGAGAAAAAGGAAAAAGAACCGGTAATTGAAGAGATATTATCTGAAGGAACAAATCATCAGGATGTTATTGTCTCTTCAAAAAAAAATCAACAAAGACCGTCGGATACGTTGGTAACTTTTACTAAGAATGCATCAACAAATGCTATAGATACAGCTCACTATTTTTCAGCCCCAACAGGCGGTGGTGACATTGCAAAAGAGCATGTAATTCGATTAATTATTCCTCAAAATACAAAGGTTTCAGCAATGTTAACTGAAAATTTATCAAATCTTCAAAATCATGTTGTTCATGCAATTATTCAAGAAGATTTAACCATTGATGGTAAATATTACCCTTTAAAGGGGGCTACGTTGATTGGCGCTGTAAGTACAGATGATTATTTGGAACGATTTAATATTAATTTTGTTAAGTTATTTCTCAAAGATAACCAATCAAAGCAAGGAATTGATGTGACTGGGGTTGCTATTGATAGTCAGGGTGAACGAGGATTGGTAGCAGATCAGGTTAATAAAAAACGTGTTGAAAAAATTCTTAATGGTATTACAACAACGGTAAAGGGTATGGTTTCAGGCGCTACTACAGGGCAACTACAAGGATTAGCATCTGCTGGTTCTAGTGCGATTGATTCTTATTATATTTCAAAGGAATTATTTTTAAAAAGAAAACGGATAAGGGTTATTTTTGATTTTCCAATCGAAATAATAGGCGGGTTATAGATGAGAGGTTTTTTGAGCTTAATAGTAACGATTTTAGTTATAAGTAATAATGTTTTAGGTAATATATATTTTCCTGATACAAGCCCAGAAACCAAAGTTAGTACGCATTATTCTAAAAAACAAGTTCGTGGCAAACAAACGCTCACGTTTAATGCATATGACAAACAAACCTATTTTATTTATGTATCAACCAAAGAAGCCCAAGATGGGGTAATTATTAATTTTGATTCGCCATTAGATTATTATATTGCACCGTCTGAAGATTTATTTTATTTGTATCCAGATATAGCAAACGGTGGAGTAGCGGGTAAAAAAACAATTACAATAAAAGCAAAAAAATCACTCGAAAAAATTACAGTTGCAACTATCCAATTTAAAACTAACGATTACTTTTTAAATGTAGAATTATATTTTTCACCTTATAAATCACATGGGAATAAATTTGTATATTTTCAAAACCCCAAATATAAAAAAGCCTCTCCAATATATACACAAAAGCGATTTTTAGAGTTAGAAAAACAGTTTGACTCAAGTATAGCTGAACGTGAAGCCTTGATGAGTAAATTACTTCAAAATCAGTCTACGTTTTTTCCTATTAATGAAAAAATAATCTACAAACAAACGATCATGACACTAAAAAATTTAGCCGTTGTGAATGATAACTATCTGTTAACGGTGGGCTTTGATGGTGATGATCGATTAACTGTCAGTAAGCAGGATGTTCAGCTTAATTTACAACCATTTAATTATTCTTTAGCTACTGAAGTTAAGCAACCCATTGATGCATTAAGATTAGATGATGTAATTTCATTTAAAGATGATAATGGATTAAGCGCAACAACATTTATTTTTGATGTGCCGATTAACAAACAAAAGAAACGGTTTTTTCTTGAACTCTATTTAACACCATACAATGTTTTTCGAAAAAAAATTAATTTAGATTTTTTATCTTCAGCACGTGAAGACCACTTGTTTAATGTGGATGTGCGCTAATGTTTAAACTAGTCATTTTTTTATGGTGTTTGATATGTACATTTGTGAATGCATCCCCTGTACAGCGCTATCCGTTTAAGTTTGAAATTAGTACTCATTATTCGGGAGTATCTTCTTGGGCTAAATATAACGATCATTTTCTTAAGGGATCTTATCATATAAATCGCAGTGATGCTTTTGGAAATATTACGTATAACTATGCTCATTTAGCATCGCTACGGTTAGGATCCTTATTAAATGAAACAACTTCAGATTTAACCTTAAATCATTTTTTTCTTACCAAAGGAATATGTGTGTTGTTAACCCCAAAACCATACCAATTATCGGGATACTATTTAAATAATTATAAAAAATTATCTGCTCGGTTTGGTGATTTTGGGGCCAGTGTTGATCGAGAGGAATCAGTAATTAGTTCGGATTATTTGACCACGTTATCGGTATTTGGAAGTTATAAAATAGCATCATATAAAACAACTATTCGTGCTAATTTTTGGAATTTGATTCCATCCGATACGGACACTTTAGGCTATGGGTTAAAACTTGAAGCAAAAACCATTGTTATGCTTAATAAAAACCCGCATCGGTTTGGTGTAGGTAATATGTATTATTCATGGAAAGAATCCTTGGTAAAAACAGCCTATTTTGAACCTGATGATTATTTATTTTCTTTTTATGATCAGTTAAGACAAAAACGTTTTAAATCGACTGAATCACTTTATCTGTCTTATGAAACATCAACAACAATTGAAAAGACAAGGTTATATTTTGATATGTTTGCTTATACAACATGGAATTTATTTCTTACAAAATTAACTATTGAATATCCTTTGGATTATAACTTAGGACTATTAACTCAGTTATTTTATTCAACAGGATTATCAAATTATGGGGTGCGAGTGAACGTGATTTGGAAATATTAAATAGTATGCAAATAATTTTTAATTCTCATAACTGTTAGGTTATAAAAAGCAGATATGTTGGTGGCTGATGTTGTTTTTCCCACACCACCTTTTTGGTTGATGATGTATATAAAAAGTTGAAAAAAAACACGGGGGTTTGCCAAACGGTATAATTCTAAAGGAGAAATTTCATGACAATAATCAAAGATAAACTAATAACCCTTCGAGGCCAGATTGGAATGCTCGATCGTGATATAGCTGACTTGTTCGATATGGAAACGAGAATCTTCAATCAATCGATAAAAAGACATCAAAAAAGCTTTTCTGAAATAGATACATTTATTTTAGAAAAAGACGAATTTTATGGTTTAAGATCACAATTTGTGATCTTTAATTCAGATAAAAAGTTACCGAAATATCTACCAATATTTTTCACAAAATCAGGGATTGAAAAGCTATCATTAATTTTTAAAAAAGAGTCCGTAATCGCAATCCAAAAAGATATTCTTAAAGAAATTGAATTATCCGAAAATAATGGTTTGTTTCCTAATTCTGAGCTCAAAAATAACGTTTTAACGTACACATCTAACGATGGTAGCTTGAGGTTTGATGTCAAAATAGAAGACGAAACAGTGTGGTTAACCCAACATCAAATGGCTGAATTATTTGGAAAAAATACACGAACAATTTCAGAACATATTAATAATATATTTGACGAAAATGAGTTGCAAAAACAGGCAACTATCCGGAATTTCCGGATAGTTCAAATTGAGAATAATAGAAAAGTTAATAGAGAAATAACCTACTACAATTTAGATGTCATCATATCCGTTGGGTATCGAGTTAAGTCACTTAGAGGTACCGAATTTAGACAATGGTCAACTCGTGTCTTAAAACAGTACTTAGTACAAGGTTATGCTATTAAAGAGACAGCAACCGAAAAACAACTCCGTTCTGCCGTATCTCGAATAGAAAAATTAGAATTAGATCAACAAAAACTACTAAACCAACTTCCATTAACCGAGTCTATTATGAACAATGTTGATTTATTTCAGCTATTGATGCAATCAAAAAAGACTCAAAAGAAGGTATCAGGCAGTCGCCTCATTATCTTGTGTGAAGGCAAAACTGATATTGTCTATATCCAAACAGCGATACGATTATTTGAACCAAACATCGATCAAAAAACGATTCAGTTTGTTGATGCAGAAGGTAGCAAGAATCTAGAAAAAATGTATATGACTTATCAAAAACAAGAGGGTGGAATAACCATTATGCAACCATGTTTGTTTGTCTTCGATAGCGATGTTTCAGGAATTAAAATAGAAACCAAAGATAATATTATACGGTATATATTTTCTAAACAGGATGTTAATTCAGGATATATCTATCAACGAGGGATAGAAAACAATTTCCATGAATCTGTTTTTTTACGCTTATTTGAGAACGATGCTCGATATATTGATTTAATTAAACGAGTTTCTAATACGGATGAAGGAAAAAAAGAAACGTTAATTAATGTTGAGATTCTTAAGGGAAGTTTATGTGAGGCGTTGGCTAAAGAAGGTAGGAAAGAAGATTTTAATCATTTTAGAGGAATCGTTTCATTAATTTCTGAATTGGTTAATGAAAAAATGACTGTAGAGAAATAGTCATGAACCCTTATATAACAACAAAAAAACAAAAACCAAAAAATAAGAATAACCACAGTTGGATTTGGGTGATGGTTATAATAATTTTTTTAATATTGTTTTCTACGCATTTGTTTAGTCAAGAGTATAGATCTTTTTACTTTATTGATGATCCTCAATGGCAATATATTGATTATTTGCCTTATAAAGCGTCTATTAATATCGGCATTATTGATAATGGACCGTTAAAATATGATCAAGATTATGATTTGCTTGGAGAGTACGCTTCTGGTACTAGTTTTGATTACGAAACTCATGGTTCTCATGTAATTTCTATTATTAAAAGTCCGAAAATAACAGCTGAATTAGCCATTAACGATTCATATAAGGTGGTATGAAAAATACCTGCATTAAATCGAGAAACGGATACCCTATGCGCATCATTTTCAAGAATGCCAAACCCGTTATTGGAGAATGCTTGGTTAGATAAATAATAGGAAGGGGAACCTCCAAATGTTAAATATGGCAGTGAATAATCAATTCCGTTAATAAAACGTGTTAACAATAATAAGGATACGATGATTAAGATTGGTTTCATTTTAGTTAGCCTCCTTTGTTATGACAGCAAAGGATTCTTTATCCAAAAGATCACCATTTTCTTTAATTAATACAAGTCGAAATACACCTGTTCCGGGATGATAGGTGAGAAAGTTTGATAAGGATATTTTGTTATATCCAATTGTTAATGTGTGTTTTTGAGATGCAATTTTTGATCCGTTCATATCAAATAATTGAACATCAACATTGTCTAGTTCCCCGTTAACAATACGAATACCAAAGTGACACTGAAAATTAGGACAAGGGGAAGGATAGACTAAAAGTTCTGTTGATGCTTCACCTTCATTAGACTGCATGTTTTGAAAAGGTGTGGGATTTGATACGATGCCTGATATGGTACCAAACTGAACAGTTGTGTTAGTTTGACTAGATTTTGATTTAGATTGCAAATAGGATATTTTTGCAAATACTGTAGTTGAAATAAGACATAATATTAAAACTATTAAATAGTGTTTCATAGCATCACCTCCACGTGATTTAGGGATAATTTCTTTTTCAAAAAATGTTTAAGAAAATCTTTGGAAATCTTATCAGGATGGGTTAGCGTAAGGTGTGGCGTTGATTTAAAATTGCCAGACTTTTTATGAATAATAAAAAGAGATTCCAATTTAAACGTATTCTGAAAATCTCTATAATCTTCATCTAAATCTTTAAATACTTTGGAGGAAAGCTATCATCTAAAATCATTAAGACAGGATTGAAATTAACAATCATCTTATATAAAGCTTCTTCTTCAAATTCAGAAAAGCTAGACATCCAAGAGCAAGAAATAGAGTGATCAATAAGGGTATAGTCTGGAAAATCGTGATTAATAAGATCATGCATCATAGATTTGATAGAGCTATGTGGTTGTAGACATAAAGCAATATTCTTATCTTTTGTCTGAGAGGATACATAATCCCCTTCCTTACAGTTATGAGAATTAAAAATTATTTGCATAGTATTTGGCTCCTTGGATTTAGATATTTAAAACCATGAAACTTTTATGCCAAGTTTTAAAAAATGTGTAATTTGAGCTCAAAGGTGCCACCGTGAAAATGTTTTTATTGCAAAAAGGTGCCACGGCGAGAATAAAAACCCATAAAACGGTGCCACCGTGAAAATATTTGCCTAAAAATGGTGCCACCGTGAAAATATTTGCTCAAAAACGGTGCCATCGTGAAAATATTTGCCTAAAACGGTGCCATCGTGAGAATGCTGTCGCATAAACGATCGTTTATGACACACATTTTTTAGAGGGTAGGTTATGAGACAATTTTTGCGTGTTTAATAGCGTCATAACCCTGTCGCATAATCAATGTGTCATAACTCATTTATGAGATAGGGTTATGAAATAACGTGTTATATTTTTTTTATGTGGATGGTAAGAGAAAATATTGAATATGTAAGAAGTGATTTATATGTTTATTTATTTACATATATGTGTAATAATATACATATGATAGTTACTCGTTATTTATCTCAACTTTTTTCTAAAAATACATGTGATATTTTAAGATACTTTTATAAATATTCAGAAGGTTCATTTACAGGACGTTATATTTCAAAAGAATTAACAATGAATCATAAAACATGCTTAGCTGTTTTAAATAAATTAGCTGATATAGAAATTTTGAAAAAAGATATTATTGGAAAAAGTCATGTTTTTTGTATTAATAAAAGTTATTACTGGGAACATGTAATTGATCCATTAATTGGATCAGAGGTTAATTTAAAGCGACGTATTTGTGAGGAGATAGCAAATAAATTTTTAAAATATTGTTCCAATATTATTATTTTTGGTAGTTATTCAACTAATGAGGAAACTGAAAACAGTGATTTTGATCTTTGTTTTGTAACACACGATAAAGACCGTTTAGAATTAGAGTTGCCAGAGTATCAAAAACAATTTTATACGAATTATTTATGTCATTTATCTCCATACATAATAACTAAAAAAGACTACGAAGATGAAAAATTAACTATAGTAAAAGAAATAAAAAAGTATGGTGAGTATATATAATGCTTAAAACCTGAGAAATTCCTCAAGCAGATTACAGGTTATATGAGCAAAAAGCTGATCAGGCTTATGAGGCGATGGGCGTGTTATATAATTCAGAACTATGGACACCCTTAGGAAGAGAAGCCGTTTTTACATGTATTAATATGACAGATGCATTGTTAGCAAGACATAAACAATTAAGAAATATGTCAAAAGATCATATGTCTATATTAAAAATTATGGCCTTATTGCCAATGAAAGATGCTCTTAATCAAATAAATAGATTAAGAAAAGTAATCGCAATTAAAAACTTAGTTGATTATGAAAATAAAAACTTTTCTAAAAAGCAAGAGGAGGATGTTATGAAGAATGCGGAACGATTTTATAACTGGGGAAAGGAGTACTTATGAAAATTGGTTATGCCAGAGTTTCAACAATGGATCAACATCTAGAAGCCCAAGTTGAGGCCTTGGAAAAAGAAGGGTGTGACAAAATCTTTCAAGAAAAATGTTCGGGATCATCACGAGATCGAGAAGAATTAAAAAAAGCGTTATCGTTGTTAAGAGAAGGGGATGTTTTTGTTGTAACGAAATTAGATCGATTGGGACGAACGGTAAAACAGTTAGTGGATTTAATAGATGATTTTCAAAAACAAGGTGTACAATTTAAATCTATTAATGATGCGATTGATACAACAACAGCGAATGGCCGATTCTTTTTTCATATCATGAGTGGTTTTTCAGAATTGGAACGAGAATTAATACGAGAGCGAACACACGTTGGCTTAAAATCAGCTCGAAGTAGGGGGCGATTGGGAGGACGGCCAAGTGTTCATAAGACGGATATAAAAGAAATAGCCTATCAAATGGTAATGGAAAATCACCAAACGGTAGGAGAAATTGCTAACGCTTTAAATCTTAGCCGATCAACAATATATCGTTATATTGATAAGAAACGGGAATTGGCTCTTGGATGAAACAAACGCTATGGACATTCCAGATGATTTGGAAGAATTTGATTCAGACGATATTTGGAACCAAATGATTGAGATGAATGAAAAACAAGGCTATGTTGATTATTCGGAGTTGGTGTTTTAGGTGGTTTATTAAAAAATATGCGACAGAGGCAAAAATTGATAAGAAATTATCTCCCCATAGTTTTAGGCACTATTTCTTAACAAAGATGAGTAATATAATTAATGAGGCGGAAGTTATGGTTTTATCGGGACATTCTAGGAAAGATACGCTGGGAATATATCAGCATATAGGGATTGAAGATTTGAGGGAGAAGTATGAAAGAGTGTTTTAGTGTAAGGAAGAGAGTAGTATGAAGATAAAAAATATAATAGAGATACTTAACGTAGGAAACTTTGTTTCTTTCAAAAAAAAAGAAGACAGTAATTTTGAAAAACTAGCTTTTATATTTGGTCTTAATACTTATGGGAAAACAACTCTTTGTGATATTTTTCAGTCGTTATCTGAGAATGACTCTTCAGTTATTCTAGCAAGAAGAAGTATCCCAAATAACAATCAAAGTCAATCAATAAAAATAAGAGTTGATGGCAATGATTCAAAGGAAAAAACCTTTTGCTTTGAAAATAATTCATGGAGTGATTCTTTAAGTAACCTAGATGTTTTTGGGAGTGAGTTTATACATAAAAATTTATTTACTGGATTAACTATTGATCATGAAAATAAAAAGAACTTTACAAGATTTATTTTGGGTGATGAGGGGAGCATCCTTGCTAAGGATTTGGAGAAAAATAAGAAGAAAAAAAGTGAACAGACAAAAAATCTTCCAAATTTATTGCCACAGTATATAAGAGGAAAAAGTGAGTCTGAGATCAAATTATTTCTCAATAGAGATATTAGTAACAAAGATTTAAAAACATTAAAAGAAATTCTTAATACAAAAAATCAAATTCTTCAAAAAGACAGAAATTTATTAAAACAGCAAACAATTATTTTGAATAAGAAAGAGGTTGATAATTTTAGTGTATACGAATTTAGCTCTCACAAGGATATAGAAAATATTCAGAGTATTCTATCTAAAACTCATGAAAATATTCAAAGTAATAGCAAAGAACTATTTTTAGCTCATAT
>Ga0255759_10000701_pt1 | contig 29896 bp, 33 predicted proteins | sample 101ome_20_FD_179959 | JGI IMG/M metagenome (GOLD analysis project Ga0255759, IMG submission 179959) | Coastal salt marsh microbial communities from the Groves Creek Marsh, Skidaway Island, Georgia - 101404AT metaG (version 2) | ecosystem: Environmental > Aquatic > Marine > Intertidal zone >...
TTTTAAATATAAAAAAAAAAAAAAAAGTTTTTGCTCTAGGGGGTATTGATAAAAGTAATTTTAAAAAACTAAAAAATAAGTATCTTTATGGATTTGGTGCTATAAATTATTTTAAGAATTAAAATGGATTATTCAAAACCAGAAACAATTGAAAAAAAATGGCAGTCTAAATGGGATAAAAAAAAGATTTACTCCCAGAATAAACAAAATAAACAGAAGATTTATATATTAGAAATGTTTCCTTATCCATCAGGTAATATACATATGGGGCATTTGAGAAATTATACTATTGGAGATGTAATTGCTAGGTTTTATAAGAACAATAATTTTAACGTATTGCATCCAATGGGTTGGGATAGCTTTGGAATGCCTGCAGAAAATGCTGCAATTGAAAATAATCTTAATCCAAAACATTGGACTGAACAAAACATTCAGAACATGAAAAAACAACTCAAATCGATTGGACTATCAATTGATTGGGAAAAAGAGATTTCTACTTGTTCAAAAGAATATTATAAACAGCAACAAAAACTATTTTTAGATTTCTATCAATCTGGCATTGTTTACAAAAAAGATAGTTATGTTAACTGGGACCCCGAAGATAAAACAGTTTTAGCAAATGAACAAGTAATCGATGGCAAAGGATGGCGATCAGGAGTTCAAATTGAAAAAAAGAAACTTTCTCAATGGTTTTTAAAAATTACAGATTTTACTAAGGAATTGTTTGAAGACTTAGAAAAATTGAAAGAATGGCCAGAAAAGGTGAAGACTATGCAAAAAAATTGGATAGGAATTTCCAAAGGAGTTGAAATAAATTTTGATATTATAGACAACTCAGAAAAAATAAAAATTTTTACTACACGACCTGAAACAATATTTGGAGCAAGTTTTTTAGCTGTTTCTGTAGAGCATAGTTTAGCTAAACTTTATGAGGACGATAGCGATTTCATAAAGTTCAAAAACAAATGCTTGAATTCACAACTTCAAGAAATTGATGGCAATGAAAAACTTTGTTTCTTTTCAAAATTATACGCTTCAAATCCATTCACCAATGAAAAAGTTCCTATTGTTTTTACCAATTATGTATTAATGGGCTACGGAACTGGTGCGGTCTTTGGTTGCCCAGCGCACGATAAAAGAGATTTTGAATTTGCTCAAAAATATAATTTTAAAATTTTAAAAGTTATAGAACCTCCCTCTCACAAGTCAAACTTACCGTATGTTGAAATTGAAGAAGAAGCAAAGCTAGTCAACTCTGATTTTTTAAATAATTTAAATCCAAAAAAAGCAAAAGATAAAATAATTGAAAAGATAATTGAGAAAAAAATGGGTAATGTTAAAACTGTTTCAAAACTAAGGGATTGGGGCATATCAAGACAAAGATATTGGGGATGTCCAATCCCAATTATTTACAGAGAGGATGGAGAAATTATCCCTTTAGAAGAAAATGAACTTCCCATTATTTTACCTGAGGATATTGATTTATCAAAACCTGGCAATCCATTGGATACTCATCCAACATGGAAATATACAAAATGTCAAAAAACAGGAATGAAGGCTGTAAGGGAGACGGACACCTTAGATACTTTTTTTGATTCCTCATGGTATTATTTGAGGTTTTGTTCTCCAAGTGAAAATAATAAACCTTTTAATGAAGAAAATGTTAATTATTGGATGCCGGTTGACCACTACATCGGTGGAATTGAGCACGCTATTCTTCATTTACTGTATTCAAGGTTTTTTTCAAGAGCGTTAAAAAAATCAAAATACAACGTTCCGGCTGAACCATTTAAGAAATTGGTAACTCAGGGCATGGTTTGTCATGAAACATTCAAAGATTCTTCAGGAAAATGGATTGAACCCCAAAAAGTTTTCAAGAAAAATAATGAATATTTTTATAAGAAAAATGATTCTTTCGAAAGAGTTGTGAGAGGAAGGTCAGAAAAGATGAGTAAATCAAAAAAAAATATAATTAATCCGGACGAAATAATTAAAGATTTTGGAGCGGATACAGCTAGACTTTTCATGATTTCTGATTCCCCACCAGAAAGGGATTTAGAATGGTCGATAGATGGAATCAAAGCTACATACAAATATCTAAAAAAAATATTTGATTATTTAAAAAGGGATTTTTCTTTTATTCTAGAATTGTCTAACAAAGAAATTGAAAATTTAACAGATAAAGAAAAAGAAATTTTTAAAATTTCTCAAAAAACAATATTTGACTTTTCTGAAGATATCAAAAATTATAGGTTTAACACTGCTATTGCAAAATTACGTGAGTTTTCCAATTCACTTCAAAAAAAGGAGTTAAATAGAAGTTTAAAGAACTATTGTTGGTCTATCTACTTAAGATTAATTTCTATTATTACTCCGCATTTTTGTGAAGAGGTAGCAAGTAATGCTGGTTTGAGTGAATTCATATGTGAGCTGGATTGGCCAAAATTTAATAAAGTTTATTTAAAAGAAGAAAATATAAAAATGGTGGTTATGATTAATGGAAAAAAGAAAGGTATTGTTAAAGTTTCATCAAATATCAATCAAGATGGCTTGATAGATATTATAAATAAAGATGAAAGTATTCCCATAATACATGGAGATAAGTTTAAGAAAATAATTTTTGTAGAAAATAAGATAATTAATTTTGTTACATGAGAAATATTTTATACGTTTTAGTTTTTTTATTATTGATATCTAGTTGTTCATATAAGCCTCTGTATAAAAAAAATGCTATTTTTTCAAAGTATGAGATAAATATTTCTATTAAATCCAAGGGTAAGTTTGAAAACAATGTAAATTTAATGGAGTCAATTTTAAACCAAAGGCTTAAACATAAAAGTTCAGCACCATCAAACCTAAAACTAGTTATCTCAATTGATCGATCTATATCAGATCTTGGAGTAAACAAAGATCTATTTACATTTGGAAAAATGCTTATATATGATATCAACTTTTCCTTTTATGATAAAAAAGGTTTGCTCACATCAGGAAAGCTTACTGGAAAAACAACCTATAATATTGGAAAAAACACTTATGCTAATATTGTTTCAAAAGAGGATGCTTCAAAAAAATTAATTTCATCTTTGTCAAAAAATTTAAGTGATATAATTACTGCAATGGATTTTAAAAGAACAATCTCACCATGATTCTAAGTTTTTCATCAGTTGAAAAAACAGATCTCTCAAAATCATCTAATTTTTTGTTTTACGGAGAAAATCAGGGGAGAATTGAAGAATGCACTTCTATAACAATTGAATCAATAAAAAAAGATCATGGTAATGTAAATTTTATTTATTTATCAAGTGATGAATTGAAAAAAGGGAACTTTAGGAAATTAATTTTTGATTCTGATAACAATGACCTATTTGGTAATAAAAATATTCTTATTGTGTCTATGCAGGATCAAAAAGCTGCGAAGGAAATTGTAGACACGTTAAATGAAAAAAATCAGTCAACTGTAAAATTAATTATCAAATCTACACAATTAAAAAAAAATACAACTTTGAGGAATTTTTTTGAAAAATCAAAAAATAATTTGATAATCCCGTGTTATGAAGAGACTGAAAATGATAAGAAAAATATAATAAAAAAAGTTTTCAATTCTGAGAAATTGAATATTTCTAATGAGGAAATAGAACTTCTTTCAAGTCTGTTGGGTAATGAAAGATTAGAAATTAAAAATGAGCTAAATAAACTTATTATATTCATAAAAAATTCAAGAAAGGATATTCGTGGTTCTGTAAATATTATTTCTGGACATATCAATGAAAACATAAGTCAACTAATTTTCTTTTTGAGTTCGAAAAAAAAAAAGGATTTCTTAAGAAATTTTTTTAATTCTAAAGATATTCAAAATGATGAAATTAGATTAATAAACTATCTTTCGGATCATTTTATGAAAATTCTTGAAGTAAAAAATAAAATTAAATCTGGTTATGAAAAAAATTTCGCCATAAAAAGTTTGCGACCTCCAGTTTTTTTTAAATATATTACAGAATTTAGTAAACAGGTTGACCTATGGAGTGAAAAAGAGATTGATTTTTTTCTAAGAAAATTATTCCAATGCCAGTCATCAAGCCTAAAAAACTCTCGGTCTAGCAAATTTCAGTTGTATTTTTTGTTTCTAAGAATCCTTAATTTTGGAAATAAACATTAAAGCTTTTTTGTAAAATCTTTTATTTTTTTCGAAACTAAGTCTTTACCTTTTGAAGTATCTATTTCTAGAGATATATACTTTTTAAAAAAATTTAAGTCATATTCTTGAGTGAGTAAAATCTTTTCAAATTTATGTTGGCTCATCCCTTTTCTTTTTAAAACTCTTTCTTTTTGTATATCCTTGTTTACCTTTAGTAAAATTATTAAATCAAATTCTTTATGCATATTTTTTTCAAACAAAAGAGGAATATCAAAAAATATAATTTTCTCAGACGATTATTTTTTTTTAAATTTTTTTTTTTGTATTTCCAATAAGGGATACAAAATTTGTTCAAGCTTTTTTAATTCTTTAGTATTAGAAAAAAGAAAGTCACCTAAAGTTTTTTTATTTATAGAACCGTTTTCTTTAAATAACGTTTTGACTTTATTTGAAAATAAAGATGAGATTTGTGTTTTAACTTTTCTTCTATAAAATAATTTTTTAACCTCATTATCTGATTCAAATATTTGATAGCCTAGATTTTTAAGTAAGTTACATGTTGTCGTTTTTCCTGTGCCAATTTTCCCAGTTATAGCTATTTCAATAGGTCTCTTCACATAAATCCTTTGCTTCATTAATATCTTGTTTTGTAAGATTAATATTAAACCATAATCTAAATGCTTCAGCTGCTTGGTTAACAAGCATACCCAATCCATTTTGAGTAAGGAATCCCTTATCTTCAAATTTCTTCATAGTTAGAGTTTTTTTAGGGTTATAAATAATATCACTATAAATAGTTGAATTTTTAAGATTTTGTATATTTACTTGAATTTCTTGATTTTTTTTCATACCAAAAGATGTTGTATTAATAATTAGATCAGTATTAGAGCTTGGTGTAAGTTCTTCCCATTTCATAACTTCAAATTTTGTTATTTTATTTTTAAAATTTTTTATTAATTCATAACTTCTTTTTAATGTTCTGTTTGAGACTATAATTTTTGAAACACCTCTATTAATTAATTCAGAAACTATGCCAAAAGACGCCCCTCCTGATCCTAAGACTAAAATATTTTTATTCATAACATCGAAATTCATTTCTTGCTTTAATGCTTGGCAATATCCAACTCCATCAGTATTTTGACCAAATACTTTTTCGTCTTTAAGATAAATGGTGTTTACAGCCTTACTTTTTTTTGCATTTATATCTAAGTTTTTAAGTAAATTATAAACATTTCTTTTATAAGGTATTGTAACATTTACACCAATAAGCTTTTTATTTTTCATTTGTGAAATGATGTCTGGAAGAAAACTACTTTCTATTTCCTTTTTTTCATAAATGTGGGGTTTCGAATATTTTCTCAACCAGTAATTATGTATAACAGGAGAAAACGAATGTTTTAATGGTTTACCAATTACACATAAATTCATGTATTTTCACTTTCTAATTTTTCTATAAATTTTTTTATTGGAAATCCTAAAATTGATTCGTTATCTCCTGAAATAATTTGTAAAAAATTATATTTATCATTATCTTCAATCTTATATGAGCCTACACAATTTAGTGCAGTTTCTTTATTTTCCTTTAAATATTTATCAATCTGAACTTCCGAAACTTTTTTAAAATATAGTTCGGATGTTACTTCCTCAATAAAAAATTCTTTATCTTCTTTTAATACATATAAACATGTATGTAATTTGTGTTTTTTTCCACTTAAAAACATAAGATTCTTTTTTGCTTGCATACAGTTCTCTGGTTTACTAATTATTTCTCTATTACATTCTAAAGTTTGATCACAACCAATAATTAAGAAATTTTTATTAGTCTTGCTAACAGATTCTGCTTTTTTTTTTGCAAGATGTTTCGCCAATTCATTTGCCTTCAAATGTTTATTAATACTTTTCTCCCTTTTTTCATTTATCTTATGTTTTTTTATCTGAATTTTTTTAAAGGTTTTCTTTAAAATATTTATTCTTGTTTCACTTGATGATGCAAGGATAATTTGTGGATATTTCTCGTTTTTTTCTTTTTTCACTATTTTGCTTTTCTTTTCCTCATTTTATTACCTTTTTAATCACAGTTGAATTATGTGTATTATTTACTAACATTTTTATGCTTATTTTTAACTTTCCTTTTTTTAACATTTTTTTCCAGCTTTCTTTATCATTTTTCCATTTACTAACATATTATCAACACTTTGTTTTGTTAGTTAGTTGTTAACTTTTTGTTAAAAAAAAAGTATAACCATTTTCAAGCTTACAACAACTACCACAACATATATATATATATAGTAGTAGATGAATATGGATAACTTAAAACAAATATTGAGAAAAAAAACTCCTATATGGTTTATGCGACAAGCTGGAAGATATCTTCCCGAATATCGAAAAATTAGAAAAAAAGAAAAAAATTTTTTAGACCTTTGCTTTAACTCAACTTTAGCTGCAGAAATATCCCTTCAACCAATAAAGCGATTTAATTTCGACTTTATAATTCTTTTCTCTGATATACTTGTTATACCTTTCGCTTTAGGTCAAAAAGTTGAATTTAAAGAATCAATTGGTCCAATTTTGAATAAAATAGAATTTAGCTCAGATCTTGATTTGTCAAATCGTTGTGAACAGATACACAAATTAGACCCTATTTTTAAAACAATTAAAATTTTAAGTAAGGAAAAAAAAGATAAGCAGCTTATTGGTTTTTGTGGAGGACCGTTTACAGTGTTAACATATATGTTAGAGGGCGGTACGTCAAAAAAACATAGCATCGTAAAAAAAAAAATAAAAGATGAAAGAGAAGATTTTAAGAAATTAGTAAATTTAATTACTGAAGTTTCAATTATATATTTAAAAGAACAAATTATTAGTGGTGTTGATATAATTAAAGTATTTGAGTCTTGGGCAGGCTTACTTGATGAAAAAGATTATGAAGAATTTATAATAGAGCCGAATAAAAAAATAAGGGAATCTATAAAGAAAAGTTTTCCAGAAATTCCAATAATTTTCTTTCCAAGGCAATCACAGAATGAAATATTTTCATTTATAAATAAAGTAAAGCCTGATGTTTTATCTTTAGATAAAAAAATTTTAACAAATATTTATAATATAGCTAAAGAAAAAAATATTATACTTCAAGGAAATCTTGATCCAAATATACTCCTAAACGGTGGAAAAGAACTTGAAGATGAGGTAAAAAAAATAATGTTACAGTTTTCACAAAATGATCATATATTTAATTTATCACATGGTATTTTGCCGACAACACCGATTGACAATGTAAAAAAAACTCTTGATATTATAAAAGATTTCGATGAAGCCAAATAATCATATAAAAATACCAAAGAAACGAATAGGGGTGTTAATGGTAAATCTAGGAACACCAGAAAAAACAGATTTTATAAATATGTGGAAATATTTACGAGAGTTTCTTAGTGATAGAAGAATTATAGAATTAACGAGAATTATTTGGTACCCAATTCTGTATGGAATTATTCTTATTTTCAGACCGAAAAAATCAGGAAAATTATATGATTCGATTTGGGATAAAAAAAAAAATCAATCACCATTAAAAGTATTTACTAAAAGTATAGCTAGGAAACTACAACAAAAATATAAAAAAGAAAAAATAGAATTTGCATACGCAATGAATTATGGCCTCCCAAAAATTGAAGAGGAACTAAAAAAATTAAAAAACAATGGATGCGAAAGAATTCTTATCTTTCCTATGTATCCTCAATACTCAGCAACAACAACAGCATCAGTTAGTGATAATGTAAATAGATATTTAGCAAAAGAAAGATGGCAACCAACGATAAGATTTGTTCCACCGTACTATGACGATACGGAATATATAAACACACTTTACAATCACATAAAGAAAAATCTAAAGAAAAGTAAAATTAAAAGAGTTCTTTGTTCATTTCATGGTATTCCCAAAAAATATTTTTTTAAAGGAGATCCTTATCATTGTCATTGTGCAAAGACTGTTAGGTTACTAAATGAAAAATTTAAGAAAGAAAAAATAAAACTAGAAATGTCATTTCAATCACGTTTTGGCCCGCAAGAATGGCTTAAACCCTACATGCAGGAAAAAATGGATGAGTTTTTAAAAGAGAGTCAAAAAGATCTTATTGTAGTAGCACCAGGTTTTTCTGTAGATTGTTTAGAGACACTCGAAGAAATTGAAATTCAAGGGAAAGAAGAATTTTTTGAAAAAGGAGGCACATCATTTAATTATATAAAATGCTTAAATGATTCAGAAATATCAATAAATATGTATTCAAAAATAATTAACAGGGAGCTGTCAGGGTGGATTTAAGTCTTGACTATAATCTGTTAAAGTCACTACATATAATATCGTTTACAACATGGATGGCAGGTCTTTTTTATCTTCCTCGAATTTATGTTTATCACTCAATCGAAGAAAGAAAAAGTAAGAGTTATAAAACTTTTATAATAATGGAAAAAAAATTGTTGCGATATATTATGAACCCGTCTTTTATCATCACTTTTGTAACAGGTATTGCGTTGGTTATAAAAACAGAACAGTTTTATGAAAGCTGGTTTTTCTCAAAATTTGTCCTTGTTATATCAATGGCTATTTTTCACATGTATTGCGCAAAAATAAGAATAGACTTTGAGCAAAAACGAAATATAAAAACGGAGAAATTTTTTAGGGTGATTAATGAAGTTCCAACAATTCTTTTTGTTCTGATTGTACTAACAGTGGTATTTAAACCATTTAATTGACAAATATTTTCATATGACATATAACAAAATTTCACCACAATTCCCAAAAAAATGCATTTAAAAGATTTAAAATCAAAGTCACCAGCAGAACTCCTAAAGATTGCAGAAGAGTTGAAAATAGAAAATGCTGGGACGTTAAGAAAACAAGATATGATATTCGCCATTTTAAAACAAATGGCACAAAATAAAGACGCAATTTACGGCGAGGGAGTCTTAGAAATTCTTCAAGATGGATTTGGTTTTTTGAGATCATCAGATGCAAATTATCTTCCAGGACCAGACGACATATATGTTTCGCCAACACAAATCAAACAAAATAGTTTAAGAACAGGAGATACTGTTGAGGGAGAAATGAGGGCTCCCAGAGAAAGCGAAAGATACTTTGCAATTACAAAAATTGATAAAATAAATTTTGAAAATATTGAAAAAACAAAACAAAGAATTAATTTTGACAATCTTACACCATTATATCCAGACGAAAAGCTTAAAATGGAAGTTGAAAACCCGATGGAAAAAGATATCACCCATAGGGTTATGGATCTTATTACTCCATTGGGAAAAGGCCAAAGAGCCTTAATTGTTGCACCACCAAGAACAGGTAAGACTGTAATGCTCCAAAATATAGCCCACTCAATTACCTCCAACCATCCAGAAGTTTATCTTATAGTTTTATTAATAGATGAACGACCAGAGGAAGTAACTGATATGATCAGATCAGTAAAAGGTGAAGTAGTGTCATCTACCTTCGATGAGCCTGCCGTACGCCACGTAGCTGTTTCTGAAATGGTAATTTCAAAGGCAAAAAGACTTGTCGAACATAAAAGAGACGTAGTTATTTTATTAGATTCCATAACAAGATTAGCCCGTGCTTATAACACACAAGTTCCAAGTTCGGGGAAAGTGTTAACGGGTGGTGTCGATGCTAATGCGCTTCAAAGACCAAAAAGATTTTTTGGGGCAGCAAGAAATATAGAAGAGGGAGGTTCGTTAACAATAATTGGGACGGCTCTTGTAGACACAGGCTCAAGAATGGACGAGGTCATTTTTGAGGAATTTAAAGGTACGGGTAATTCTGAATTAATATTAGATAGAAAACTCTCAGATAAAAGAGTTTTTCCCTCAATAGATGTTACAAAATCAGGAACTAGAAAAGAAGAGTTATTGGTATCAAAAGACGATTTATCAAAAATGTGGATTCTAAGAAAAATTCTTATGCCAATGGGTGTTAACGATTCGATGGAATTTTTAATAGATAAAATTAAAGGATCAAAAAATAACTCTGATTTTTTTGAGTCAATGAAATCTTAATGAAAATTATAAGTTGGAATGTAAATTCCATAAGAATAAGAAAAAAACAGCTTTTAGATTTGATTAAAAAAGAAAAGCCAGACTTTGTTTGCCTTCAGGAAATAAAATCATCAAACAGTGCATTTCCAAAAGATGATTTTAAGGATTTAAATTATTCCCTCTACATTAATGGTATGCCCTCTTATAATGGTGTTTGCATTTTGTCCAAGAACCAAGTTGACTCCTTTTACTCTCATAATTTTTGCAATAAAGATGACTCTCGTCATATAGAGGTAAAATACAAGGGAATTAGAATTCACTCAATATACGTTCCTGCTGGAGGAGATGTTCCTGATGCGGCAGTCAATAAAAAATTTGAACATAAATTAAATTTTTTAAAAGAGATGAAACAATATTTTTCAACTAAAGATAATAATATTATTGCAGGAGATTTAAATATTGCACCTTATGAAAATGATGTATGGTCACACAATCAACTTAAAAATGTTGTCAGTCATACAGAAATTGAAAGAACCAAACTCTTGAATATTTTAAAAAATGGAGATTTTATTGATACATTTAAATTATTAATACCTCCTGCAGAAAACCTTTTTACTTGGTGGAGTTATCGTTCACCAGATTTCAGAGTAAATAATAGGGGCAGGAGGCTTGACCACATTTGGGTAAGCAAAAATAATTCATTTAAATTGAAAAAAGCAAGGATCATTAAAGAATTTAGGGAGCTTGAAAAGCCGTCAGATCATGTGCCTATTGTTTTAGAGATATCAGTCTAATCACTTACTAATCGTTTAGAGAATTCACCAGATAATAAATGAAAATGCAAATGTGGCACTTCTTGACCTCCCTGCGCCCCAACATTTGTAATAAGTCTGTAACCATCTTTAATCTTTAAAGCCTCCCTAACTTTTTTTATTGATTTTATAAACCCTAATAAAAAAGCATCATCAGTATCTTCAAGCAGATCATCGAAACTACAAAAAGATTTTTTTGGAATTATCAAGACATGTATGGGGGCTTGAGGAGAAATATCTTTAAAAGCAAAAGTATATTCATCCTCATAGACTTTATGAGAAGGTATTTCTTTTTTTAATATTTTTGCGAAAATATTATTTTCGTTATAGTTTTCAATATCAATCATTTTTCATTCGTTTTTTTAAAATCAAACAAACGTCATCAAAAGAAACACCAGCTTTTTCTAACATAATTAATAAGTGAAAAATTAAATCAGCCGATTCTTCAAGTAACTCTTGTTTTCCCTCCGACAAAAATGCTGAAATAGTTTCGACAGCTTCTTCGCCAACTTTGTTGGCTATTTTTACATTTCCTTCGCTGAAAAGTTTTACAACATAGGATTTTTTATCAGAGCTTTTTTTTCTTTCTTTGATAATATTCTCAAGTTCAAAAATTATTTTTTCATTCATTTTTTTTCTAATAATCCATTCTTACATCAATACCCTGAGAAATTAAATGTTTTTTTACTTCTGAAATACTAAATTCTCCAAAATGAAAAACAGATGCAGCTAATAATGCTGAAGCCCCACCCTTTTTTACTCCATCTACAAAGTGATTGATTTCGCCTATTCCACCTGACGCAATGACTGGAATACTTACAGAGCTTGAAACTTCTTTTGTCAAATTCAGATCAAATCCACTTTTTGTTCCATCCCTATCCATCGATGTTAGTAAAATTTCTCCAGCACCTAATTTTTCAACTTTTTTAGCCCATTGAATGGCATCAATTCCAGTGCTAATTCTTCCACCGTTAACATAAACCTCCCAAGAATTTCCTTTTTTTTTTGCATCAATTGCTACGACTATGCACTGGTTCCCAAATTTTACTGCTCCTTTTGTAATGATTCCTGGATCTTTTATTGCCGAACTATTTACCGATACTTTATCAGCACCGACAGATAAAAACATTTTCATATCATCTATATTTCTAATCCCTCCACCCACTGTCAGTGGGACTAAACATTCATTTGCTGTTCTTTCAATGATATCAACCATTGCCCCCCTTCTTTCATGTGTTGCTGTTATATCAAGAAAAGTTATTTCGTCAGCACCGTTATCACTGTAAAATTTTGCTTGTTTTACTGGGTCCCCAGCATCAATTAAATTGACAAAATTTATTCCTTTGACAACCCTCCCATTATCAACATCTAGGCAAGGAATTATTCTTATCTTTATCATTTTAATACTTCTATTGCTTCTTTAACGTTAACCTCATTTTCATAAATTGCTCTGCCAACAATTACGCCTTCTAAATTTTTTTTTTCATCACTAATTTCTTTTAATCTTTTTAAATCTTCTAGGTTGGAAACTCCTCCAGAAGCAATAATTTTTATTGATGTTTGATTTAAAATATTTTCAAGCTGGTCAAAGCTAACTCCCGCAAGGACACCATCTTTTTCAATATCTGTAAATATAACACAAGACACCCCTAAGCCTTCGTAAGATTTTATCATTTCACTAACTTTAACTTTGCTTGTTTTAGCCCACCCATCTGTTGCGACCCAACCTTTTTTTGCATCAATTCCAACAGCAATTTTACCTGGGAAACTTTTGCAGATTTGTTCACAAAGTTTTTTATTTTTTAAGGCAATCGTTCCCAGAACAACTCTGTCAATCTTATTTTTTATAAGAAACTCTACAGTCGCAAAATTTCTAATCCCCCCACCAACTTGTAAATAACAGTTAAATTTTTTTTTTATGTCAATAAATACTTTGTGATTGAAATTTTTACCTTTAAACGCTCCTTCAATATCAACCATATGTATCCATTTAGCCCCCATTTCTATGAATTGAGATGCCTGATCAACTGGATCTGGGTTATAAAAAGTAATATCGTTAAGCTCACCTTTTTTGAGTCTGATACATTTTCCATCTTTCAAATCAATGGCTGGATAAAAGTTCATTTAGAACTCCTCATTTTCTATGAAGGTTTCTAGAAATTTTATACCAAATTTATGGCTCTTTTCAGGATGGAATTGAACACCAATTATATTTTCTTTAGAAACCATTGCTGTTATTTCTTGACCGTAATTGGTGGTCATGATTTTATTTTTAGAATCTTCAGTTTCAAAATTGTAACTATGAACAAAATAAGCAGATATAGAAGGTTTATCAATCTTTTCCTTTAATTTTCTTATAAAAGAATTTTCCTTTTTAATTAAAAGATTATTCCAACCCATATGAGGAATTTTCAATAGTTCATGACTTTTTTTTATTTTTTTTACATTTCCTTTTATCCAGTTTAAACCTAAAAATTCTCCATTTTCAAAACCTTTTGAAGCTAGCATTTGCATCCCTACACATATTCCAAGAAAAGGTTTTTTTTCAATGTTTACTTTTTTTAAGATAGAATCAATTAAGTTTGAATTTCTCAAACCATTGATACACGTTTCATAGGAGCCAACTCCTGGCAAAACTAGGTGTGAAGATCTTTCTATATCTGATTTATTGGAGCTTATAACTATTCTTAACTTTTTTTGTTCAGAGATCAAATTAAAAGCATTATAAACAGACCTAATATTTCCGCATCCATAATCAATAATAGTTAAAAGGTTCATTTATTTTTTGTTAAAAAAATTAAAATTGCTGTTCTTTTAGAATCGGCCATTATTAAATCTTCTGCGATATATTTAGAATTTATTAACTTTTGAATGTAAATATCTTTTCCAAAGAAGCCCCAAAAGAAAGAAGATGTCAGAATGAATAATAAAGATAAATCTGGTGCTAAATAAATTGCAAAATTAATTAGTATTAACCAAATAAATCCCTCTAACCATAACCCTTTAAATAATCCCCAAAAAGGACCCAGAAAAAAGGGGTATTTGTTAAAGCCATTTTTTTCTGCAATTATTTTTTTTGGTTTTGAAATATTCTTTAATATAAAAAAAGATTTCATTAACTAAAGTTTCCCTTTGGTTGAAGGAATCTCGCCCTTTTGTCTTGGATCAATAAAAACAGCCTCTCTAAGGGCTCTTGCTAAACCTTTAAAACATGATTCAATTATATGATGATTATTTTCACCATATAAATTCTCAACATGAAGGGTAATACCGGCGGTTTGTGAAAATGCTTGAAACCATTCTTTGAATAGCTCAGTATCCATTTCACCAAGTTTTGGTTTTGAAAGTTTTACTTTCCAAACTAAATATGGTCTGTTGGAGCAATCTACTACTACCCTAGATAAGGTTTCGTCCATTGCAGACAAAGCTTGGCCAAACCTTTTTATTCCCTTTCTGTCACCTAGAGATTTTGAGAAGGCTTCACCTAGTGCAAGGGCACTGTCCTCTGTTGTGTGATGAAAATCTATGTGAAGATCACCTTTTGCTTTTACATTTATGTCAAACAAGCTGTGCTTTGAAAGTTGCTCAAGCATATGGTCAAGAAAACCTATACCAGTTTCGATTAAATTTTTACCATTACCATCTAGTGACAAATCCACACTTATGTTTGTCTCTTTTGTTTTTCTTTTAATAGAATGTTTTCTCATATATAAATTTTATTGGATATTAAAACTAAAATATATAGATTAATATTAAATTATCAATTAGGCGAATTAATTATGAATGAAAAAGAAAATTTTGGAAAATGGTATGGAACAACCATTGTATCAGTTAGAAAAAAGAATGAGGTTGTCATTGCTGGGGATGGACAAGTAACTTTAGGTGACGCAGTAATGAAGTCTAATGCAAAAAAAGTAAGATCACTTGCATCAGGAAAAGTTATCACAGGTTTTGCAGGTGCAACTGCTGATGCATTTACGTTATTTGAACGATTAGAGGCAAAACTTGAAAAATCTTCAAATAATTTAATGCGAGCGTGTGTTGAAATGGCAAAAGACTGGAGAACAGATAGATATTTGAGGAGGTTAGAGGCAATGATGATTGTTGCTGACAAAGAGTCAAGTCTCATTCTAAGTGGCAATGGTGATGTTCTTGAACCAAAAGACGGCGTAATGGCTATAGGTTCAGGCGGAAATTATGCACTTGCTGCAGCTAGAGCCTTGTACAACACTAAGCTGGATGCGGAGAAAATTGCAACACAGAGCCTTGAAATCGCCGCAGACCTGTGCATTTATACTAACAATAATATTACTATCGAAAAAATAAAATGACTTCCTTTACACCAAGAGAAATTGTTTCAGAACTTGATAGATTCATAGTTGGTCAAAAGAGTGCTAAGAGGGCGGTTGCAATTGCTTTGAGAAATAGGTGGCGCAGACAACAAATTGAGGGTTCTTTAAAAGATGAAGTTCTTCCTAAAAATATTCTTATGATTGGTCCAACTGGAGTAGGTAAAACAGAGATAGCTAGAAGATTAGCAAAACTAGCTCAAGCTCCCTTTATTAAAGTAGAGGCAACAAAATTTACAGAAGTTGGTTATGTTGGTAGAGATGTTGAACAAATAATTAGAGATTTACTTGAAGTTTCAATTAATAATAATAAAGAGAGTTTAAAAAAGGAAGTAAAAGCTAAAGCTGAAATTAATGCAGAGAAAAGGGTGATTGACGCTTTAGTTGGTTCTTCAGCAACTAACCAAACTAAAGAAAAATATAAAAAAATGCTTAGAAACGGAGAGCTTGATAACCAGGAAATTGAAATTGAGTTAGCATCAAACCCCTCATCTCCATTTAAATCCATGGAGATTCCTGGAATGCAAGGAGGCACGATGGGAATGATAAACCTTGGGGACATTTTTGGAAAAGGTTTTGGGCAGAAAAAAGAAAAAAGAAAACTTACTGTTAAAGAATCATATGATTTCCTATTAAATGAAGAATCAGATAAGTTAATTGATAACGATAGTCTTATTAAAAGATCAATAAATAATGCTGAGCAAGACGGCATAGTTTTTATTGATGAAATTGACAAAATTTGTGGGAAAAATAATTCTGGAACAGCAGAAGTTAGCCGTGAAGGTGTTCAAAGAGATTTACTTCCACTGATTGAAGGCTCTACTGTCACAACAAAATATGGCTCTTTGAAAACAGACCATATTTTATTTATTGCTTCTGGTGCATTTCATGTTGCTAAACCATCAGACCTTTTACCAGAACTTCAAGGAAGACTCCCAAACAGAGTGGAGCTATCAGCTTTATCTAAAGATGACTTTATAAAAATTCTTAAAGAGCCGGAGAATAACTTAATCAAACAATATGAACAATTGATTGCAACAGAAGGTGTAACTCTTATTTTTACAGAGGATGCAATTGCGGAGGTTGCAAATATTGCTTCGAAAGTTAATGAAGATGTAGAAAACATTGGAGCAAGGAGGCTTCACACTATTCTTGAGAAAGTTCTTGAGGAAATTAGCTTTACTGCATCTGAGAAAAAAAAGGCAGATATAAAAATTGACGATAAATATGTAAAATCCCAAATTGGTGATATTTATAAAGATTCTGATCTTACAAAGTTTATTCTTTAGCTTTTTTTAAGTAAACAAATAATGCTCCGTTTCCTCCTTTTTCTGGTGAAGCTATATCAAACCAAAGGATATATTTAGATAAATATGTTGAACTTAACCAGATAGGGACATTTTTTTTTAGCTTACCGTCACCTTTCCAACCATCTGAAACTGATAGTCGTTTTCCTTTTCCAGTAATTATCAAGTTAAGTCTATTTCCATATAAAAAATTTTTTTCGATAAATTTTATAACTTTTTCCTTTGATTCTTTTAATGTAAAACTATGAAGATCTAATATGCCGGAGATTCTAATTGTACCATTTTTAATTTTCCTGATTGTATTTTTATCCATTTGAAATTTTTTTTGATCATTATCCTCCAAGTCTATAAAATCGAAAGTTCTTCGATTTTCTTTTTCAATAATTTTTTTTTTTTCAAATGTTTTATTGGTAATTGATTTTTTAATAACCCCGGATTTTTTTAAAGGCTTTACTTCTTTTTTGAAAACTTCCCATTCATCATTTGTCATTTAATCACTATAAGGAACAAGAGTATATAAAAGCAATTTTTTTTTTAGCATTCCTGCAATTTTCTCTGCTTTTTTTCCATTTCCAGTAAATAGATCAGCTCTATTTTTTCCTTTTATTGCAGCTCCAGTATCTAAGGCAAAAGCAGGTTTGAAAGTTTTACTTCCATCTTCCTTGTACAAAATTGGAATTCCTAATGGATAATATTTTTTGTCAACAGCAATGCTAACATTAGGAATAAGATTTATACCAAATGCTCCCTTGGGAAAGTTTTTTTTATGGGGTGTTATTTTAAAAAAAATATACCTGTCATTTTCATTAAGAATATTAATTGCTTTATCTGGATTCTGTCTTAGATATTTTTTTATTGTAAATAAGTTAACATCCTTTTTATTTAATAAACTTTTTTTTATCATTACATTTCCTATGGAAGTGTATTTAAGATTGTTATTTCCATTGTAAAGAATTTTGATTTTTTCACCATTTTCAAGAACACCTAAACCTGATCCTTGAATTTGTAAAAAGAAAAAATTAATCTTATCATCGGTCCAAAGCAAAACATCACTTTCTCTAAACTGTTTATTAATTTCACTTCTTTTCATCCCAGAGAATTTTTTGTTATACTTAAGAATTGGGATGGAAAAGCTCTCTGTTTTTATCCTTGAAACCTTGATCTTTGGTTCATAATACCCAGTCAGTTTGCCATCTATTTTGCTGAGGATTTTTATTTGAAAATATTCTTTAATTAAAACATCTTTCTCCAATTTTTTTTTTTTAATCTTAACACATAATTTTTCCCAGCTTTCTTTACTGCCAAACTCTGGATATGAACTATGGGAAACTAAATTTTTAAAAAATGTTTGTGTATTGCAAACTTTTTTAAAAAGTTTATTAAATTCGATTAAATTTTTTTTTTCAATTTGCTCGAATATTTGATGATTTTTAGAATTTAATGTAGTTGGAAATATTATTAGTAAGAATAGAAAATTAATTACTTTCTTCAATTTTCTCTAAAGTCCAGTTAGGATCTTTGCTTTTTAAATTTTTGCTAAAAGACCATTTCTCATCAATCGACAGAATTTGGTTGTTATCACCTTCAACTATTTTGCCTTTTAAATCTTTTACCACCTGAACTTGCTCGGAGCTAAATTTTACACAAATAAGAGCTATCTTTGATTTCAGGCTTGCGTTAACTATTTCAGCACTTTTAATCCCAATAATAGTAATATCAAGATTTTGAGATTTTTTAACTCTCGCATCAATTTGGGATTTAAAATCTTTGTAAATAGAGCTTGAAAGAAGGTTTTTTAATGGTTCTAAATTCTCCTCAGAGTAGTTTTTTATAATATATTCGAAAGCTTTTTTTGAGCCGTCTAAAAAGTCTTTTGAGGCAAAGTTTTCGTCTTGATTGTAAATCTTTCTTAAATCAGCGTTAATCTTTGGATCATTATGAAAAAAAACATCTTTTACGGTTTTCTGATCTTGATTAGGTTTGGATATTTGATCAGGTGGAGATTCTTCAAATTTTGCTTTACCTCTAGAATATTTTTCAACGATATCATGTTCATTTCCAGTTTTTTTACCTAAAACGTTCTTTAAACGATTGACAATGAATATAGCTATCATTGCAAGTATTAAAATATCTATATACGGTATATTATTCATTTTAATTTAATTTATATGGAAGCTTTATTCCTTTTTTAGTATTATATTTCTTTCTAACAGATAATGATAGTTTAATATGGCAAATAAAAAAAAAAATTCAAATAATAACAACCTAAAATTTATTATAAATGCTCAATATTTAAAAGATCTTTCTTTTGAAAATCCAAGAGCTCCTGAATCTTTAAAAAATTTTTCGTCAAACCCAACTTTTAAAATAGATGTTGATGTAAAGTCTAGAACACTTAAAGACCATGGACCAAATATTTACGAAGTTGAGTTGTTAATAAAAGGGGAGACTAAAGTACAGAATGATTCTTTATTTGTAATTGAAGGATCTTATTGCGGAATTTTTACCATAGAAAACGCTAATGAAGATATTTTGGAAAAAATACTTTTAATTGAGTGTCCAAAATTTCTGTTTCCGTTTTTAAGATCAATAATAGCAAACTCTTCAAGAGAGGGAGGATTTCCACCATTAATGATTAATCCTGTTGATTTTATTGGCATGTATGAAAAAAAAAAAAATAGCTAGTTAAATGATTTTTATTTTTTTAAATTATACCTTTTTTTCTTGCCAATTTTTAAATTTAGATTCTCGTTTTGTAATTCACTGCTAATCTCGTTGGTTGTCATCCCCTTTTCCCACTTTTCAACAAATTTTTTAATATTTTTTTTGTCAATTATAATATCCTTTTTTTCTTTTTTTCTTTTTTTGTAATTTTCTTTTTCTAGAATTTTTGCCAATAACGTGTTTTTACTTATTTTTTCTTCATTCAAATAATCACTAAATAGAAATTGTAATCTTTGGTTTTCCTTCTGTAATCTTAAGTTTTCATCCTTTAATTTTTTTTGGTGATCAAAAAGTTCGTGAATATCTGAATCTTTAAGAATTTTAATATCTTTTTCAAATTTTTGAAAGCATCTCTCAAGATTATCAAGAATTATTTCTTTAATTTGAAGGATATCAAATTCATTGTAGCTATAATGGCTTTTGTCACTTAGTTTTGCAAAACTTTGGATTGTAGAAAGAATTTTATTTACTCTTTTTTTTGATAAAACTATAAAATTGCAGATCTTAAAAAACACTCTCTCTTCCTTAGACCACTCCCTCCTTGGTTTATATCTATATTGATCTAAAACATCTTTTGCTTGTGAGAATGAAATACTTATTTTTTGAGTTTTTTTCATATTCTATATACTACATTTATTATAACAAAGATTTATTAATTTTATAGTATAAGATAATATACTATAGGTTTAGTAAATTAAATTTTATTAGTGCTATTGTATGATTATTGAATCAAAACACATTGTAGATACGATTTTAAATGGAGCGGGAAACGAGATTCGAACTCGCGACCCTCACGTTGGCAACGTGATGCTCTACCACTGAGCTATTCCCGCTTAATAGTGCTTTTTCAATATACTTTAAAAAAAATTAATTTCAATGTAATTACCAAAGATTAAAAATTTCTTAAATAAGTCTTTTAATTAAAGTATAGTAAACTCATATTAAATAAATATGATGTACAGTTTTGAAAAGAATTATAAAGATTTGCCAAAATTACTACCATTGTTCCCTTTGAAAAGAGTACTTCTACTTCCAAGGGCAAAACTACCTCTCAATCTTTTTGAAAATCGCTATTTACATATGTTTGATTTTGCCCTTTCTAACGGTAGAACTATAGGTATTATTCAACCTAATGAAAAATTAAAAAGTAATAAGGACATAAAAAATCCTAATCTTTATTCTGTTGGTTGCGCGGGATACATAACAGCCTTTTCCCAAACAAATGACAATAGATATGAAATAATACTAAAAGGCTTATGTCGTTTTAAAGTTGGTTCAGAACTTACAATTACAAAAGGATTTAGGAGGGCTAATGTAAATTGGGCTCCATTTAAAGAAGACTTCGAGGTTAAAAACCTTAAAAATAAAAACAAAAGGAGGGAATTTATGGACATTCTCAGGCCTTTTTTGGCGAAAATATCCGTTAGTGCTGATTGGGAGGCAATTGATGTTTCTAGTGACGAAGATATAGTTAATTCCATTGCAATGGGGTGCCCCTTTGATGAAAGCGAAAAGCAAGCTCTTTTAGAAGCTCAAACTATAGACGATAGGATTGAAATACTTCTCTCCCTAATGAAAATGAGTTTAAATGAGAATAGAAATATGGCTTCAGGGGCGGTTCCATCATAAAATGTCAGATTTTAACGAAAAAATATTAGATTTCCTAATTTGTCCCAAAACAGGCTCTAAACTTTTATATGATAAAAAAAGAAAAGTTTTGTATACCAAAGATAGGAAGAATAATTACCAAATCAAAAATAATATCTTAAATCTTTTTATTAAATAAGCTTTCATGACCCCAGATTCTGTGAAATTATCTGATGATAAGAAATCAATAATAATAAACTATAGCGGCAATAGTCACTTAATTTTACCTTCTTCTAAGTTAAGGACTCTCAGTCCTTCAGCGGAAAACAAAAAAAACCTTAAAGACCCAGATTTTTCAAAATTTTCAAATGTTTTAATACTTAAAATTGAAGGTGTTGGAAATTATGCAATAAGAATTATATTTGACGATGGCCACAACACTGGAATATATAGTTGGGAATATTTGCATGAAATCGGGCTCAAAATTCTAAATTCAACAACCCCATAGCAAATAACATGCTTTGTTTTTTTAAAAATCTTGATTTGTTAAACACTCTTAAGCCAATTTTTCTTACAGCTGATAAAAGAAATAATCTATTAGAAAATAATCTATTTAAGTTATGAGTAGATTGTATTAGTAAGTTTTTATCAATCATCCTTTTACGACTATATTTTTTTAGCAATAAGTTATCACCAAAATCCAGACCAATGCTTTTACCTTCTTCTAATATTTCTGCCAATACTAAAGCATCCCTAATTCCTAAATTTAGACCTTGACCTGCAATAGGATGGATTGCTTGGCATGCATCACCAATTAAAACAACTCTGCCCTTGAAATATTTGTAACAATAAAAAACATTCAGGTTATAAATTAAAGGTCTTGAAATTTCTTCAATTTTGCCGAAGTGTTGATTATATTTTTTATTAAACTCTATCAAAAAATCTTTTTTTTTTTGGAAATTAATTTTCTCATTATTTTCTAGAGTCCAGACAACAGACGACATCTTTTTATTTTTCATTGGAAGTAATGCTAATGGACCAGATGGAAAAAAATATTCCACAGCTAGTGAGTTGTGTTTGTTTTTGTGAGAGATGTTAAAAACCATAGCCTTTTGATTATAATCATTGAAAGAATATTTTAGATTCGATAGCTCTCTTGTTTTTGAATATCTCCCGTCTGCTCCAACTAATAAATCACATTCAAATATCCCTTTATCAGTCTTTAGTTTTGCTGTTTCATAATCTTTATTAATTATTTCTTTTATATTTACATCAAAAAAAAACGTTATAAATTTTGACTTTAGTGCTTGTCTAAAAAAGAACTCTTTTAAAATTTTATTTTCTATAATAAAACCAAGTGGACCCTCTGTAGTTGCTTTTGAATCAAAATTAATTTTATTTTTTTCACCATCCTTAACTAATATTGCGTTAATTTCTTGCGACTTATCCTTTAATTTATTCCAAATATTAAGTTTTGTAAGTATTCTTGAAGAACCTTGTGAAATAGCAGATGTTCTTGAGTCATTAATCTTTAACAATTTAGATTTTTTGTTTTTTTCAATAATGGTTACAGAAATTTTTTTTTGGGCAAGACTTAATGCTAGTGTCATTCCAACAAGTCCTGAGCCAATAATAATTATGTTATGTTTTTTTTGATTGGACAAAATACCTTACAATTTCTTTAAATATAATGTAAATATAATTACAATAGTAAATGATTACAAAATTAAAAGAGAATTTAAAAAAAGCTGTTCTGTTTCTTTCCTTATTTGCAATTGGCCTTTATATTTTTTTCTCACTTTTTAGTCATAATAATAATGACAATAATTTTTTTAGTTTTAACTCTTCAACATTACAATACCAAAACTACCTGGGTTATCTTGGATCATTTATTTCATCATCTTTAATTGATATTTTTGGAAAAGTTTCATACGTAATACCATTTTTTTTTATTTTTCACTCAATAAGAGTTTTCTTAAATGAAAGTATAAACTGGTATAATATTTTTAGTCTTCCATTTTTATTGATAACTAGCTGTCTTTTTTTTGAAATTATATCAGAAAACAACTCTACTTTTATTTTTAATAGTGGGATTTTAGGTGAAGGTCTTGGAAATTATCATAATTATTTTTTAAATGATTTTGATTATAAAACTTATACTTTATGGATTATTGTTTTTATCAATGTACTCTTATTCCTTTTTTCCTTTAATATAAATATTGCCAAAATAAAAACTTTATTTTTTATAGTTTCTAGAGTGTTTGGGAACATTTTTATTTTTATTGCTTATGGGCTAAGATTTTCTAAAGAACTTAATTTAAAAAGAATCTTCATAAAAGATATTTCCCAAAAAACAATAAAAAAGTCTAGATCTACAAGAAAACACATAAGCCCATTTGTTACTAATTCCAATTTTATCTTTCCTTCTTTAGAGCTTTTAGAAAAACCAAAGAAGAATCCTTCAATTGATATTGAAAACAAAAAAAATACTGAAGTAAACACAATAATGCTAGGAAATGTGTTAGAAGATTTTAAAATAAATGGTAAAATAACTGAAGTAAAGCAAGGACCAATTGTTACTCTTTTTGAGCTGACGCCTGCTCCAGGCACACAGTCCTCTACTGTTATTAGACTCTCAGAAGATATTGCCAGATCAATGAGAGCAAAATCAGCTAGAATTTCTACAATTCCTGGTAAAGACGCTTTAGGAATAGAAATTCCAAATAAAAATAGAGAAACTGTTTTTTTAAGAGAATTGCTTAACGATGATACATATAAAGCAACAAAATTTAAATTACCGCTAACCCTGGGTAAAGATATTTTTGGTAATCCGGTTGTTGTTGATTTAGCTAAAATGCCACACCTTTTAGTAGCTGGCACAACTGGCTCTGGGAAGTCTGTAGGTATTAATGCAATGTTATTATCTTTGTTGTATTCTTTGACGCCAGAGGAATGTAGATTAATTTTAATTGATCCAAAGATGCTTGAACTATCAGTTTATAAAGACATCCCTCATCTTTTAACAGAAGTTGTAACTGATCCTAAAAAAGCAATCTCAGCTTTAAAATGGACAGTGAAAGAAATGGAAACTAGATACAAAATGATGACTCATTTAGGTGTAAGAGAAATTGAAGATTACAATGTTAAGGTAAAAAAGATACTTGATGATGGAGAAGTTATTTTTAAAGAAACACAAGTTGGTTATGATTCAGAAACTGGTAAACCTGTGATGGAAAAAAAAGCATTAGATTTACATGTTTTTTCGAAGATTGTTGTAGTGGTTGATGAGCTAGCCGATCTAATGATTACCTCTGGTAAGGAGATTGAGTCAGCCATCCAAAGATTATCTCAGATGGCTAGAGCAGCAGGTATACATTTGATTGTTGCCACCCAGAGACCATCTGTGGATGTTATAACCGGAACAATAAAATCGAATTTTCCAACTAGAATTAGTTATAAAGTTGTCAATAAAATTAATAGTAGAACTATTTTAGAGGAACAAGGAGCAGAACAACTCCTGGGACAAGGAGACCTCTTAATTACTATGCTTGGAGATAAACTTTTGCGAGTTCATGGTCCATATGTAAAAACTGAAGAAGTCCAAGCCGTTGTTGATCATTTAAAAAATCAAGGCGAACCTGAATACCTTCAGTCAGTTACGATAGAAGAAGATGAGTCTGAAAATATTTCACTTGGATTTTCTGATGGAGGTGACGAGCTTTATGACAAGGCTGTTTCAATTGTGTGTAGAGAAAAAAAAGCATCAACCAGTTTTATTCAAAGACATCTGCAAATTGGATATAATCGGGCTGCAAGAATTATTGAAAAAATGGAAGCTGAAGGTATTGTTAGTCCTGCAAATCATGTTGGCAGAAGAGAGGTATTAGTTGGTAAGGATAATTAGTTATACACTAATTTTTTTGTGTATACATTCCTGTTCAGCAGTTAGTTCTATTGGTGCCGTAGTTGGGAATGCATCAACATCAACAAGAGGATTTTCTGCTTCCATTGATGATACATTTTTAATGACAAAAATTATTACAAAAATCTCAGGAATTGAATTAAAAAACTTTACTGATATTACAGTTTCAGTTTCTCATGGACATGTTCTTCTGGCTGGTAATATTGAAAATCGAGGCAAAAGACTAGAGCTGATTAAAGAAGTATGGAAAATTGATGGTGTAGAAAATATTTACAATGAAATGAATATAGGCTCTTCTCCGTCACTGGCTGATAGAGCGGACGATTTATTATTTGAAACAAGAATTAAAAATAGATTATTGTTTAAATCAGGAGTTTACAGTAATAACTATTCTGTTGATGTAGTTAATGGGAATGTATATGTAATGGGAACAGCCTCAAGTTTTGAAGAAAAAACTACACTAGAAAACTATTTAACTGAAATGAAAGATATTAAAAAACTGGTAACTATTGTGTCACTTCCGAAAAATGAAAAATAAAAAAAACAAAAAATTTTTAGCACTATTTCAGATGGATCCGCTTGAAAATCTAAATTTTGATTCAGATACAACTATAAATCTTATTAAAGAAGCAATCGATAGAAATATTGACGTATGGATTGGATATCCACGAAACCTATCATTTTCTGATGAAAATGCCTCAATTGTTGCAAAAAAGATTATTAATTCAAACTTAAGTTTTGGAAAATCAAAAATTTTAAAGTTAAATGAAATTGATTTTTATTTCATAAGACAAGATCCCCCTTTTGATATGTCTTACTTGACCAATTGCTATTTATTGGAACTTCATAAAAGGTTTAATAAGAAACCTTTTTTTGTAAATGATCCGAGCGGAATTAAAAATTTTACTGAAAAAATTTTTCCACTTTATTTTTATAAACTTATGCCGAAAAGTTGTGTTACTGAAGATGAAGAAATTTTTTTAAAAATGCTTCATAAGTATAAGCGCTTAGTTGTTAAAACACTTTATAATAAAGGGGGTGAAGGAGTTGTTAAAGTTTCTGACGAAAATAAAAAAAAAGCAATTAATGAATTTGTAGAATTAAAAAAAAAGTATTCCGTTCCAGTTGTTGTTCAAGAATTTCTTGATGGAGTAATTTATGGAGATAAGAGAGTTATCTTAATAGACGGTAAACCAGAGGGAGTAATAAATAGAATTCCTAAAAAAGGAGAATTTAAGGCTAATCTCCATCTTGGTGGTGAGGCTAAACAAACCACATTAACTAAAAAAGAAAAAAAGATTTGTATGGAAATTAAAAAAACCCTGAAAAAAGAAAAGTTATTTTTTGTTGGTATTGATTTGATTAATGAAAAGCTTACTGAAATAAATGTAACATCGCCGACTGGAATTGTCCAAATTTTGAATTTATCAGGTATTGATCTTGCCAAGAAACTTTGGCAAAAACTTTTGAAAACAATGACTTAATGTATCTGAAAAAATTACTCTTCAGTAGATGAGTCTCCACCACTGGAGTCGCCTCCAGACCCACTGCCTCCGCCTGAACTACCTCCACCAGCTGCTGACGCTCCACCACCAGAGGGCCCGCCACCACCAGTTGGTCCTCCACCCAATGATGGTCCTGTTGGTCCAGCGCTAGGTGAAGAAGACATAGCTACGACCTTAGGAACAGCTTGAGTTGCTCCAGTAATAATTTTTTTACCTGATTTCGCTAATTCATTTATTTTGTTTTCTATATTTTTAAGAGCTTTAAACTTAGCTCTTAGTTCAAATAAAAACTCGTGAGTTTCACCTGAAAGGGTATAGTTGGATGCATCTTTACCCGATAATTTTAATCCATCGGTACCAATTTTATTTAAACCTTCTTTAGTTACTCTAACGTTTGTACTTCCAGAGAGCTTGACTTCATCCCCTTTCAATTGATTACCTAATCTTAGTTGACCTGATGCTAATCTATAGTTTCTGTTAATTCTATTAATTTTTCTTGAACCACTTAGTTTTATTGCTTTCTTCTTAACAGTTACTCCGGCACTGTTAATTGAGTAATTAGTCGCCAATCCCGACTTACCATCTTTTAAAGTTAGTGAATCTTTAGAAATGCTATGATCTCCAGCATCAGCTTTTGTTAAACTAACAGTACCACTTACACTAATATCTTCGTTACCCACTAATCCAGAAATTTTTGTAAATATTGAATCTTTTACGGCAACAGAAGCATCGTATATTTTTTCCCCAACTATTTCTAAATTTCTTTTAGCTACGTCAATAACCACAGTTTTTAATTCATAATTTGATGCTTTACCACTGGCTCCTTTTTCACTTGAGTCTGAAAGACTAAGGTCATGACTAGCTATTGTTTTAGAACTTCCAGCATTAGCATCAGAAATGTTAGCTGAACCAGAGAGAGCTAGTTTTTCTTTTCCAACAAGCCCTGTAAAACTCTCTAAAGCTGTATTTAAAACTTCCTTGGAACCGTCATAAACCTTAGAAAGTTTAGCTGTAATTTGTTTTTTTGCAATTGAGAATGTACCGGAAACTAGTTCATAATTAGATGCTTTACCATTACTACCATCTTGAAGTTTAGCTGACTTCATTGATACAGATTTATTAGATCCAACATCAGCGTCACTAACAGTCATTTTTCCACTTACAGATAAATCATCACTACCAACCGTTCCAACAAAAGAAACTTCAGAAGCACTAATTGTGTTTGTGCCATCATATTCTCGGCTTCCACTCATGACAACCGGTCTTTTGGTAACACTAATACTCTGACTTCCACCAATTAATGTGTAATTGCTGGCTAATCCTCCACCCGACCCATCTACCAGTGAAAGTCCGCTTGTTGATGATAAACTTGAGTTAGATTGAACATCTGCAGATGATAAAGAGCCTGATCCAGATACTGTTACCGTTTCACTCCCTACAAAATTACCTACAGTTAAGTCAGTTGAATCTACAGATGTTGTGCCGTCATATTGTCGTGTACCCGATAAACTAACTGGTTTTGCGGTGACTTGCGCATTGTTAATTTGTTTAGCTGTTGAGCTGGCTGCCAAGCCATACACATCACCATGTTTGCTATGGCTAGCTGACGATATGCTGTATGCGGAATCTGCTGTAACGACTTTATTATCACCGGCTCCTTTTGCATCATATGTATAAGTTTGATCACTCAGCGTAACGTTAAGGTCACTTGAAAGACCATTTGCTGAAGTTACTGTTGCGTTCCCAAAAGTAGCTGATGATGTTGAGGTTGTGCCATCATATACTTTTGTTACTTTTTTTGAGGTTCCTGAAATATTACTATATGTTTTTGTTAATACTCCAGGATCATATCCAGTCATAATTCCGTCTCCAGAACCACTTACCGAGTTACCATTAGAATAACCATATTGGATAAAATCTGCTGACGGTAGGTTGCTAAAGGAATTATCTGTAGATGAGTTTAATCTCGTAACTCTCCAGTTAGTATTATTTCCTTTTGTGCTAATTGTAGAGATAGTTCCAATCTCATATCCAGAAATATTTACAGTTGTTCCACTATTATTTGATGCCGTCAAGCTAGTACCAGTAATCGTCCCTGTTGCTGAATCACCTGTTGCATTTATGGATCCTGCCGTAATTGTTCCCAATGAAATATTTCCTGGCTGGTCATTGGTAAGCCCAGCTCCTCCATCCATAACTGCTGTTACTGTGCCACTTCCGGCATCTATAGTGGCGTTATTAGTTATATCAGCAGTTCCACTGCCTCTTTGTGAATCTACAACACCATATGAAGTTGAGGTGTTAGCACGAAGAGTTAAGTCACCGTTTGCTGTAGTTATATTGGAATTAATGGTAATATCACGGCCAGCTAGTAGGGATAAATTTCCTCCTGAATTACCAGTTACGCTGATTGCGTTTGATACAGTTATATCTTGGTTAGCTCTAAGGTACACATCAGTACCTGCCTTTAATAAATCCTGAATTGTACTACTACCAATAGCATTCGAACTTGATGAGTCAGTCGCAAAAGCGTTAACTGTTGAAATATCAGCCCCACCCGCAGTACCTGTGAATGCTCCGGTACTAAATTCTAAGTTATTATGGAAATAATAACCTGATAAATTTTTTGTCCAACTTCCCCCAGAACTTGCGTTTCTCCACCAATAATCAATTCTATCACCACCCCCTCGTTCACCGAAATATATTAGAACGGGATAATAAGTATCAGCCTGCAAAGTTATTTGTCCTGAGTTTCTCCATCTCATCCCATGAGCACCACCATTGTTAACATCCCAGTTACTTGAACTTCTGTAGCTTAAGAATTCGGACCAAGTATCTCTTGAATCAGTTATGCCCTCAATCCACATGTGACTAGCATCATCACTATTTGTTGCAAATTGATATCTACCAGTAGATTGAGGTTTAAAGAAACCTCTCCATTCTACAGAATAATATTCTGCAAAATTGTAACCAGGGTTTCGATAATCAATTATGGTGAAATCATTTTTATATTTGTTTCTCATCCAAGAAGAGCTGTGTTGGGATCTTCCATTATAGAAAAAGTTCAAGTTATCATTATAATATCCACTGTAAACTTGTGCTCTCAGCCCATTATCCATAGATCCGCCCCCGCCACTACTTGCATCAACAGTAATATTCTTCGGATCTAGTAATAATGTTCCATAATCAACACTTACACGATCTAAATTGATTGTTCTTAAAAGATTTTTTGATGAAATTTCAATGTAGCCACCCTTTTCTTTGTTATTAGAAGCTTGAGTAATCCAGCCGTCATCGGCATTTAAGTAACCATTGGCGTCAATTGATCCCAAAAAGTCTGTAGTTTCATCTGACCAAACAATGGCAGTACCCCCCTGGCCAAAGGCACTGGAAATGTTTATGTTAACGTCATAGTCAACAATGGTTTTCTGTGCATTAATAATGTTATTTTGATTGTCAAAACGATTAATAAATCCGTCATACTCTTTCTGACTAACCGTTGATAATTTCTGTCCACCTAAA